>Ga0213840_1000171_pt1 | contig 149654 bp, 122 predicted proteins | sample SWPATP22_FD_160132 | JGI IMG/M metagenome (GOLD analysis project Ga0213840, IMG submission 160132) | Coastal seawater microbial communities from Marineland, Florida, United States - SWPA TP2 #2 | ecosystem: Environmental > Aquatic > Marine > Coastal | place: USA: Florida | collected 2016-08-14 | reverse complement strand
TTTTGCATGTCCCCTTTTCAGGCTGACATCCAAAAATTAAACCCACCCTGGGCCGAGCATCTAATTTTTATGCTCACTAGGGCAGCATAAAAAACCTAAAGTCCAGCTTAGAAGCTATTTGAATTTAACACCTCGATTTTGTTATGGCCCTTTTAGAGCCTCTTTTCGTTAGCCAAATCCTCATTTAGCGCTGCTAAACTCCGGTTTTGCTGCCTCAATTGACTCGAAAACCTTCTATAACAAATTTCAACAGCTAAACTCAAATAGCTTCTTAGTACGGTGATTTTCCCTTGTCTAGGGAATTATTCTAGTCGGGATGAGGTTGTATGGCTAGCCCTACCTTTATTAGTTTTATTGGTTCTTAGGTAAATTTCGTGTTTCGAGACACTCAAAAATGGAATTCAAAGCTTCCTTCAGTCGCTTATTTATCTCATTTTATGATTGTCCGTAAGATTTATCCAAGAAGGATATCACTTAGCGAATGGAAAAAGAAATCCAGGTTTATTCCCATAAGAAGATAGAAGCCTTGGTACAGGCCTTTATCCAAGGAAACTTACCAAAGGTAGCGTGGACGCACGAAGCCCACCTAATTATTGCACTCTGGCATTTGACCGAATATTCAGTAGATGAAGCCACTTGTTTATTGCGAGCACGCATCATTAATTACAATAAGGCGGTAGGTACTGAGAACTCCGGTAATAGTGGATACCATGAAACTTTGACGCTGTTCTGGATTTGGGTGGTCACTCAATATTTGGTTACTCAGAATGGAGAACTAAAGGAATCGGTGAATACCTTTATTCGTAGCAAATATGCAGATCGGAAACTTGCTTTTCTATTTTATGATAAAGCCACACTGTTCAGTGTCAGTGCTAGGGCACGTTGGGTGAAACCGGACCTGCAACCTTTAGATTTTAACGTCATTTAATTCAGCTTATGGCCATCGAAATCCGAGAGACTAAAGAAATATCGAAGAGGGCTATCCTCGAACTGTATCAATCCGTTAACTGGTCTTCTGCACGCAAACCAGATAAATTATACCAAGCTCTTTTGCATTCTCATACCTTGCTTAGCGCCTGGGATGGAGATCGATTGATTGGATTAGGGAACGCACTTTCGGATGGGTTCTTAGTGGCTTATTATGCCCATTTGGTAGTTCACCCTGCCTATCAAGGACAGGGAGTGGGACGGATGATCGTGGAGTGCTTTAAAGAGAGATACGGTGATTTCCATCAGCAAGTATTAGTGGCTGATGGTGGTTCCATTGACTTTTATCAGAAATGCGGTTTTGAGAGAGCGGGAGAAACGCAGTCGATGTGGATCTATCAAGGAAATGAACACTAATGATAAACCTGGATTATGATAAGACCACTTGATGCCAGTGATCTCGATGCTTTCATACAAATACGTAGTGATAGCCTTAACAAGAGTCCTCAAGCTTTTGGAGCGGACCCGAGGCCTGTTTCAGCATTTGATCGAGACCAAACAAGAAAGGATCTGGAAGCAAAAAATCACCAAAACTTTATCTTGGGTTACTTTGAGGCCGGTGTTTTGCTAGGGATGGCTGGTTTTGTGCAATCTGAACGAGAGAAAATTCGACATAGAGCCTTTATCTGGGGCGTCTACGTCTATCCTAAGTGTCGTGGTAAAGGAGTAGGAAAACGACTTTTGCAAGCTGCCTTGGAGCGAGCAAAGGATTTAGATGGATTAGTTAAGGTAGTGCTATCCGTCAACCATTCTGCTGGAGCTGCTAAGGGGTTATACGAAAGCATAGGATTCAAAACCTATGCGGTGGAACGAGATGCCATGCGTTGGAAAGGGGAGTCATTAGATGAAGTATTTATGGAATGGTGGAAACCTTGAACAAGGGCTCTACTCAACCATACCTCTTCCTGACCTGTTCTTCATATATTGCGAAACAACTACAGCAAATGCCAAATCCGCTTACGACGCACGAAAAAGAGCTCATCCAAAAGTATTTTGGAACGACTATAGAAGAACTTTCTCCTTCAACTTTCAAACAGAAATTGAAAGAACTACGAGTGAAATACCATCCTGATCAGTTTCAGAAATTTGAAGATGACACGATCTTGGAAATGGCTAAAGAGCGTTTTCAAGAGATTCAAACTTTAGCGGAAAAAATAGAAGCTTTTCACAAAGGCGAAAATATTGGCACCCCTCCTGGTGCCAAGACTAAAATGAAGCGAGACTTCATGTCTCCTGAGGCACTCTTTGCTACCAAGAAAATGAAGATCGAAATCAAGACTAGTGATAAAGATCTCAAGTATCACCTTTTTGGCTCATTTTATCGCTGGCTACAATATGGCGACACCTTCAAAATACCCAATACTGGCGGGACCATCATCATGGATGAAGATCATCGTGGAACTCGCATTGGTTTTGAGGAAGTGGTTCGGATTTACCTTACTTTTGGGGAAGAGGATATCGTGGATGACATCGTACACTGGTTGGCGAGTAAAATAGAAGGTCGTGCTCATTCATTGATCATTGGGCAGGAGTTGGTCGACAATTCCCTTGAAGCTATTTTACAATCGATCAAGAAACAATCTTTCCTGAGGTTAGCGGCTCCTCCTACTGATAGTTAGCCTTATTCTTTAATCAAATTTGACTTTTCTTTTGCGTTCACGATCCCCAAGTTTTCGACTTGTTGGAGATGACTTCAAGCCTTAGGTTTAGGGGTTGATCTGATTATTTAATTAGCGATTTCGCAGAAAAAATTAGTCGAGTAAAGGATAAGGTTGGCCTAGTTTTGATGCTTTTTTTGCCAATTTATCTTATTATCATAAGTACATACAAGCGTGTTCCAAGGATGACTCAACTAGCTATCATTATATTATCAGTCTTGTTCTTATCCTTACTAATTGGATGGAGTTACAATAGTTTTATTCATCGTAAGAATGCTTTGCAGTATGCCTACCAAAGCCTGGAAGTCATGTTGCAAAAACGACATGAATTGTTGCCCAAATTGGCGGAGGTAGTGCAAGCTAGTGCAGAATTCGAATTTCGGCTGATTCAAGAGGCAAATAGCCTACTACAGCAGACCGACCGGAAAGAGTTGCCTACTGCTGCGATTGTCCAGCAAGAGAATAAGATAGCAAAATCCATCACTCAAATCACCTCGGCCATCAATCGCGATGCGACCCTACGACAAGGTAAAAGTTTCGTTCATTTGCAAAAATCGATTGTAGAGGTAGAGGCGCAAATATCAGCTTCTCGAAGAGCTTATAATGCTGCGGTGATGGAATATAATAACGCTATTGAGATGTTCCCAACTGCGGTGTTTACGTCTTTATTACGACTCCAACGAATTGATCCTGTAGACCTCATTGTATTAGAGCCTGACTATCCTGTTATTGACCACTAAGGTATGCTAACAAAATGAATGGCAAATTTTGGATTGAGAATTTTGTTGTGGGCCAGGCAGACAACGCAGATATAACAGTGCTACGACGCTCCGAAAGCTTTCAGGATTTAATGCAGGTAATGGCAGAAAAGCAAAGCCAAAAATGCATGTTTATTTGCGCAGCATTCTTAAACCCAGAGAACCATGCAAAAGACCAAGGTAGAAATCTTACAAAAAGTACGCCCTAAGCTGTTGACATTGGAGCAAGAGCGTAAAAGACTACTTGCAGCTCGACGAAGGACTGAAATCAATGCGTTTCTACTAATAATCATAGGTATAGCTCTGGTTTTAGTGCTTGGGATATACTTGGGAGAGGATATGGTCACCATCCCGATAATTGGCGTTGTGGCCCTAGTAGCGGTGGCTTACATTTATCTAAACTGGAAGAGACTAGATGCTAGGGATGCTCTTCAACAAACGATTGGCGATATCATTACAGAGGCGATGGGAGGGAGTTGGAACTATGCAGCTGAAAAACACCTTTCTCCCAGTTTAGTCAAATACTCCGGCCTGGTTGGCCGATTTAACACCATCCATGGTAATAATCTAACGCATGGAGAACATGGGGATACTCGGTTTTCCTTTTCCAATATTAATCTTAGCAATCAGGGCAAAGATGGGCGGAGTGATGTGTTCGGAGGTATTGTACTGGCCATTGATTTTAGCAAGAACCTAAAGGGGAAGACTTTAGTTTTTCCAGATATAGCGCAGCAAACTTTAGGGGCCTGGCTGGGAAAAACGGTACAATCATTTGGGTGGAAAGGCTTAGAGTTGGTGTACCTGGAAGATCCCGAATTTGAAAAAGAATTTGCGGTGTACAGTTCTGATCAAGTGGAGTCTCGGTATATCTTAACACCCAATATGATGTCGAATATGCTTCGTTTGAAACACAAATATGGAGAAGCTTTTTCGTTTTCCTTCACCCACGGGACCGTGTTTGTAGCGATTGATAAGGTGCCGCCTTTCGAAAGCACTTTGGATGCGCCGATCCTTCCCGATGGTACTTTTTATCACTTTTATAAAACCATTGATTTGGTCACGGACATTATAGACACCTTAGAACTCAATACGCGAATCTGGGCGAAGTCATAGTCGCAGAGCATAACTATTAACCTAAGCCTTATGGCCACAAAAAGAGCAGAAGTTTTACATAAGCTGCGGCTTGAACTCCCTGAATTGGAGGCCAAGCGTAAAAGTTTGCTTGCCCTAAAAAGGAGGAAACTATCCATACTCCTGGTGCTTGGTGGTGGGGTTGCACTATTACTGGTCTGGTGGATGGTAAAACAGATAGGGGCAGGAGGCTTAGGTGTACTGGCCATTCTTATTGGGCTTATGGTATTGGTGATCTCGGAGTACCTGAAATACTTTGCGCCAAGATGGAAAAAAGAACTCCAGGAATCGATTGGTAGAGCTATACTGAAGCAACTATACCCTTCCTGGACTTTTAAGGCGTCTAATCATCTGCCCTTGGGGGCATTTCGAGAACTAGGCGTCGTGGAAGGTTTTCAAAATTGGGATGGTTCTAATTTAATAACTGGTAAATACAGAGGCACTAGCTTTTCTTGTTGCCATTTGCATGTATACCATCAGGATAAGGATGGCAACTCTCCGCCTTTCAATGGGTTGCTACTGGTATTTGATTTTCATAAGTCATTTAAGGGGAAGACGCTCGTGGTGAGAGATCAAGCACAAAATATATTAGGGAATTATTTGGGGAAGAAAATCCAGGAATTTGGATGGAGAGGGTTGGAGTTAGTTTATCTGGAAGACCCAATATTTGAGAAATGCTTTGCGGTCTACGGCGATAGCCAAGTTACAAGTCGCTACATATTGACGCCTCAAATGATGCAAAACCTTTTACAGTTGCGGCAAAGATATGGAGAGGAAATCTTCTTCTCCTTTGTGGACGGCAAAATAGCGGTAGCAATTAATCATGTTTACCTCTACCAGAACAATATTGAATCCCGCATCCACTTAGAAGCTTCGGTAGATCAGTTTTTAAAGCCAATAGAGATTACCAAAGATGTAATCGATACTTTGCAGCTGAATACGAGAATTTGGAGCAGGGAGTAATGAGGTCAAGCAACTAGTGCTCCTAAGAAATACCCTCTAATCAACATTGTCATTATTCCATTAATAATTCAGAATCTAGTACTCAAAGTGATATTCCATTGGCGACCTAGTGCAGGGATGATTCCAGGGCCAGGGTAGGCTGGAGCTCGACGAGTGAAGTAGGATGCGTCAAGAAGATTATTAATACTGGTAGACAAGCTCATGTTTTCTGAAAAGTGGTATCTCGCTGAAAAATCTAGTACTGTATAGGCCGGAATAAGACCAAAAACCCCCTTGAAAGCATTGGTTGTATTAGCCGCATCAGAGAACTGTTTACCGACAAAAGTAGCTTGTAATGATGTGGAGAATTTTCGATAGCCATAACTAATCCCCGATTTGATGTTATAATCAGGTAATTCCTCCAACTTATTACCAGATCGGACACCTACCAAGGCTCTCTCATTGATCTGAGTATAGATACCGCGATTAATGGATCCATTTATAAAAGTACTGACTTTATGATCGCTTGTCTTTTTTAGTGCTGCCAGGATGTCCAGTTCGAAGAACACTTCCAAGCCAAAAATTCGTGCAGCGCCAATGTTTGTCCTGACCCTCAAGCCGTCATCAATAACTTCACCGATTCGATCATCATAGAGTATGTAAAAAAGGCCAGCTTCAATGAAAAAAGGAGAGAAATCTCTTTTCCTAATCCCAATATCAAAACTATAGCCGCTTTCATCTTTGATCAGCGTATCGACAATTTGTGTATTGGTCTGGATTTGTACGTCAGTGAAATTGATTGCCCGATAATTGGCAGTCGCATTAGCATACAACTCATACCGAGCACTTAATTTCTTTGATACGCCCAGTCCATATAAAAAGATGTGCCGCTGATTCTCGGAACTATCAGGGCGAACTTCTTCAATGAAATCGCCAAAACTATTAGTGCGTAAAGTTGTAGTGAAGTAACCTTCAGACTTAGTATCGAGATACTCATATCTAATTCCGGGGATTAAACTCAGGCTGCTATTTAAGCGGATAATCTTCTCGGCAAAAAGGGTGCCATTGAAATTGGGGAATTCAAAATCCGACTTTCTCCGATCTAAAAATGCGGTATCAACTCGAGTAAAATCAGCGTCGCTCCCTGCTGATCCAAAACTCTGACTGAAATTGGTGAATCCTCTATACAGTCTGGTTCCGATCAGCAGGGTGTTGTTTAAGTCTTCAACGCTTTTATAAGAAAAGGAGAGCCTTGTTTCATTTCCAATATTTCGGAATTTTCCATCAATGAGGTCTCGATTCGAAAGGGGATCCTCGATATCGGGCGTTTCTAGGAGGCCGAGGGAAGTACGATTGGCAATCAGGCCGAATGTTCGGCTGTATAGTTTAGTGTTTTCTGAAAGTTCGTAGGTCAAGGAGAGTGCGGCTAAGTTCCAATTCACCTGAAACCAATTTCGTTCTCTATTTGAACTTCTTGGGTCTTGTTCAAACACATCGTCCGTTAACCCTCCTGCTTGTTGACTCAAATAGTACATATGTGTAAAGTCAAAATCAAGTGTTAAGCGATCCGATGGTTCATAACTCAAACCTGCAAAGGCACCGGATTGCTCAAAATCTGAATTAGGGCGCCAGCCATCCCCGCGCTTATATTGGAAATAGCTATAGTAGTTGAGTTTGCCCACTTGCCCATGCAGACTGTTAAAGGTGTTGAAAAACTGATAGGCTCCGTAAGTATTCTGAGACTCAAAGTTGATTGGTTTTTCCGTATTCCCTCTTTTCATCTTGAAGTTGACCAGCCCTCCAAATTGGCTGCCATATTGCAACGCCCCGGCTCCTCGGACAATTTCAATTTGTTTTACCGCTTGTAACGGGGGTGTGTAATAGCTTTCGGGATATCCCAGCGCATCTGCACTGATATCATAACCATTCTGCCGAGTGTTGAAGTTGGAGGTTCGTTTTGGGCTAAGACCTCTTCCCCCTATATCTAATTGAAGTCCAGCATTGTCACTTTCCCAAATATTTAAACTGGGTATCTTACTGAAGGCTTGACGGGCATTATTGGAGGCTTTATTACCAATGAGTTTTTCAATATTGATAACTTCCGTTTTTTTACCTTCATATAGTCCTCCCGCCTCAATGGATCGTAGTCTCCGGATACCAAAAGCATCAGAATCGGCTTTGACAACTACCTCGGATAGATTTTGAATATTCTGCTTTACCTGAATTAGCAAAGTCGTATCACCGTTCAGAAAAACAGTTTTTTCAAGGGGGGCGATACTAATACTCTTAATAAACAAGAGATAGCTCCGCTCATTGGGTAACTGCAATGAAAAAAAGCCTTTTGCATCGGTTACGGCTAATTCTTCCTCTCCTGTCACATACACAATGACATCTTCAATCGGGGCATTACTCAGATCGGTAATCACGCCACTTAGGGTCGCCTTTTCCTGAGACCAAGCTGTGGATAGATTGGCTAGGTATAGTAATATGTGTAGTAAAAGTAGCTTCTTCATCGTTCTTTAAATGGTAGAATCCAATTACTGTTCATTGGGTTTTGTAGGGTGTATACATCGATGGTGTCGTCTGTAAAAGGTTGACTTCTTCTTCCATTTAGTGAAAGTCGGCTTTTTACATATACTTCAGGAGGGTATCCATGCCTGTTCTTAAACTCATCGCCAACATGCCTGGCAAATTGTAATATCATATCGGGTTGGGATCTCAATTGTTGCTTCTGGAAGGCAGTCAGGTATTGATCCTGATCAACTTCCTGTTGAAGACCGGTTTTGGAATCTCTCAGGATAAAAGCGGTAGAGCCATTTTTTTCCATCAGCATAACGCGCCAACTAAAGCGATAGCCCTTCTCATGCCAAAATAGGTTGCCAGGATATTGTAGATATCTAAAGGGGAGATAAAGCTGAAATAAGAAATAGATCAATAATGCATTTGATATTAATGGTTTCCAAGACGGTCGGAGAGTAGCTTTGCTTTCTTGTTCATTTATAGCAGTTGAAAATGGCAAAAAGGATAGTACTTTCTCATGCCAGGCCGGAGAAAAGAAAATGATTGTAGAAGTGATCATGATGAAAGGAAACATGCCAATTCTAGGGAAAAGAATAGAGGTGAGAACATGAAAAACTAGAACTGCAATATATGCAAGTGTCCGTGTTTTTTTTATCCAGAGGAATAACCAAATAGTTAGATCATAAATACAACCTGCCCAGCTAAAAAAGAAAGCGGTTTCTTTATAGTGCACCCATTGCCCTAGGATAGGCAATTCATATTTGCCGGGTAACCATGTGGCCATAGGTTGGGCGCGAAAGAGCCAATCGGGATTTACTTTAGCAAGACCAGCAAAAAAATATACAATGGATAGTTGAACCTTAAAAATGGCGATATGCCAGTTAGCACAGGTGGAAGATTTGATTTTGGGAAAAAGTAGTACATCAAGCGAGTACCAACGATTTGCAGGTACAAGTACTAACCAAAAAGAAAGGAGCGTTACCAGGTAGTAGTGGTTGAGGTAATAGGTTTTATCAAGTAACTCGCAGTAGGTGAATAAAAGCAGGAAGAGCAAAGCACTAAATCGATAAAGCAAACCTAAAATGATTCCCACCGCGCAGAGTACTAAACAGAAATAGACAAAATACATTCCGGCTTCACCGAGTGGCTTTAACCAAGAAAAGAAGCCAAAATGATAGGTGGTTTCAACGTATAATTCAGTAATCCACCCTTTTTGCCAAGTTCTGACGGTACTATACAATAAAAGACTACCAAAAACCAATCTGAATATTACTAAAGGAGCAATAGAGACTGGTTTAAATAGAAAGTTATTGAATTTGTCTAATGCTCTATTCATCTAAGGTTAAAGTAAAAGAAAAGGCACTACAAAATAGTGCCTTTTCTAGTTTGATCAATTCCACCATTGGGAATTGACTAGTCACCATCATTGGCTCCATCAGCATCTTGTACATTTAGTACAGGAAAAAGATCGGATTTGAAAATAGTAACTAAAGCTTGGATTCCATCATAAAGCGATTCGTCTCCGGAAATAGAGTTGCGGCTAGAAATTAGGCTATATATAGCGGTAAATCTCGACTTAATATCTTCATCAACAGATGTCTGTTCCCTTGCAATTAGTAAGTCATCATAGCCTTGACCATTAGCGCCGGTAGAGGTTTCACCTAAATACATGTCTTCCATTTCTTCGACAGCGGCTTTTAACAATGCCAGCGTAAAACTCTCATTGCCTTCTCGAAGTGATTGGTAGTAGGCCTCGATCTTTTTGGCATCCGCAGGTATGGGCGAATCGTTTGGACCAAGTCGCCCGATCGGAATGCCAACCTTGTTTTCACGAATATTGTCTTCGTAGTACACAAGACTCTCGTTGAGTTGAACACTAATTGAACTCCCTAATTCTGTACCTCCATTTTCTATAAAGTTAGTCTTGAGGCTTCCACTCCAACTATTGAAAACCCGATCAGCTCTCTGTTTCATATCTGTAACTAAAGCTTCCAAAAAAGCTAACCTTTTAGCATCTTCATTGAAGTAGGTGAGTACATCACTAGGACCAAAAAGCATATAGTCTATAGCTGGAAAACCACTCGCTCGTTCTTGTGCTGCTGTGCTGAAATTGTAAGATTCTGTTTCAATCAGATTTTCCAGCAATGAAGTTTCTATCGGAAATAGATTGGTAGTAGTTATCAAAGCCTGATTAACCGTAGCAAAATAGTTATGTACGGCAGCAGCTTGGTAGGCAAGGTAGGCGTCTTGATAGGCCAACTTTACGTCCGTCAAATTTGTTTCATCCACCGCCGAAACAAACTTATTTACCGCAGCGACAAAACCTTCCATTTTATCCTGATAGGATTGCATGGTAGGTAAGATAACCTCGTTAATTTGATTAGAAAGATGATCAGTGAAATCGGTTTCCGTAGGACCATCATCATCACCCGCCTTGCTCTGACATGCAGTTAAAAAGAGGGAAACTGCTACAAATGCCACTAGGGAATATAGAACATACGATTTGCGTACAATTAATCTCTTACTCATATTGGTATGGCCTTTATTGATTTAGAAAGGAAGAGCTCCAAAACCTGGATAGGCTTGGTCTAGCAAATCCTTAGCTTTTTCCAGTTGATCATCGCTTACTTCCCAAAGGTTTAGCTCGTAAACACCTCCAATTGATGCATCAGAACTTGACCAGCCTAAAGCGATTAGAACATCATGAACCTCAGTAGCAGAAATTCTTCCTTCAGAATTGAAAGACAATGAATAAATGAATGCTAATGCTTCCGACAAATGGTGAAGCTTATCCTCTTCTGTTACATCGGCGATGGCAGAATTGAGGTAATGGTAGGCTGCAGTTGCAATCCCTAATTCTGTATATAATTTGACATCAGCTCTGGCAGCCTCGTAATAAGCTTCATTGGTAGTTTCATCACTTGGACCAAATCCTTCCCCTGCCTTTAGAACAGCTCGGCCAAAAATGAATGCGTCCATTAGTTTCTGTGCAATATTTATTCCAAAAGCTTCTTCAGTCTCATCACTGAAGTCAAAGGTGTAATTGGCAATGAACTGGCCGTCTCCATTAGATGTATTAGAGGAATTGGGGTAGGTATCAGGATCAGCGCCTAGATAACCGAAGACCTCATCCCATCGATGTTGTCGATCTGTTCCTTGTGTAGCATAGTTGGAGCCAGCAGCAGATTCATTGTTTCCTTTGGTATTGTCTGCTCCTGCTTGTGATGGACGCAGGTAATCATCTACCATTTGGTCGTACATCATAGCGCCGTATAAGCCTTTTTCGAGCAACTGGATAAATTCTAGGCCATTTGCACTGACATGCCGTTTTTTACTCCCTGTAGTAATCATACCTGCCACACCATTGCTAGCCGTAACGGTATAGTTCGCTTGACTAGAGGTGGTGAATTTTTCTGCTAGATCGGCGAAGCCATCAGCAACGGAAGTATTGCCATTATCGAAGTTTAATTCATCAATTTTGGTTCTGATGTCGGAATTTCCTTGTGCATCAGTACTCTTGAATTGATCTCTGGCATCATTGGACAATGCCGCTTTAAGGTCCCAATAGATCGGTTCATTGCGGGACGAATCTACTATCTCTTTCAATTGAGCCAATCGTCGTTTCTGACCGCTATAAACGCCAGGAGCAAAAGCACTATTTAGATCGTAAGTAGTAGGAATGGTAAAATTGCCAAGGTCAACATCTCCTAAGGCATCTATGGAGCTAGCCAAAAAACTAGGGTCAGGCCCGGAAGGCTTCATGTCATCATCATCTTTTTGGCAAGCAGCAAATATCACGACAGCTAATGACAAAAATGCGACTAGTTTGAAAGTGGATTGTTTATTCATATTGTTTTTCAATTTTTCAGCTAATGACTGGTTGATATTCCGGCCACTAGTTTTATATCAGAAAGAAAGAGTTTATGCAATAGAGTTTACGAACTAAAAGCTCTGCCTTTCGACAGAGCTCAAAAAAGGAATCAAATATTTGTAATCACATCAATAATCATCATTCTAATCTTCCAGCATTAAAATGCCCGCTAGGAGATCGTGATCTTATGTTTAATCTTTAAGTAGATTAAGTCTAAATAAGAACTGGCGCAAAGATATAGTCTGGTCGAGAGTGGACCAATACCGAAATGTTGGCGATTAGGTACTGAATTTGGGGAAGAAGAGTACCTAATATTAGGTAGCTAATAGTGTGGGTGGGATACCTAATTTAAGGTATTAGGCGTTAAGAAAGAAGGCAACAAATAGAAAAGCCATCAGTATGCCGGTGTTTTGTAACCGCTATGCTGATGGCTCTGGATTAAACAGGGTACAGATTGAGTGTAGGTAAGAAGAACTGCTATTTATTCTTATAGAGTGATATCCATATCTATCAATTTAATCGATAGAGGAGTGGGATTAGCTATAGGCCTACCTTCTACTTCAAGTAAGAAACCCGAGTAGTACAATGGAAATAAAGGATCGTTTTGACCTAGGCCAACTTCTTCTTCAGGAGAGGGGCATACCAAAACGCTTTGTGCTATGATCATAGAGGCTCTTCCTCTAATCCCGACTTCCAAGTCTACATCTGGAGGCATCTGGTTGGGAGAGAAGGTAATAACGGCAGTGCCTCGGTATTGCTGACCGAGAGAATCTGAGGACCTAAATCCCACTCTGATCTTTCCGTCTCCACCGCTGGTCACACCTAGTTTTTGAATCCGCAGGTCGATCAATTCTATTTGAAAATACCAGCCGCTATCTTCCCAGGTCCGGGCGTGTTTCTTAAACATCTTTTTGAAGTCCCAGCCATCTTGAGCAGAGAGGGTTCCACTACAACAGCTGAGAAGTACAATATAAAGTAAAGCCTTTTTCATGGTCGATGATTTAGTTTTGAAAGCTTAGAATCATATTCAAATTATTCTATCGTCTGTCTGATTTCGAATAAACAGTCTTATTGAATCACGATCTTTTGCAAATGTTGGGTTTGTTGATTTTGTGTAATACGTAGGAGGTATAGTCCAGGTAGGGGTGGGGAATCTATGCTTCCTCCTTGTGCGGAAGCCCAAGGTTTTTGGTAAACTCTTCGCCCCATCATGTCATATAGCTCTACCTTTAGATTTGCGCTCAGGTCTTCTAACTCACATTGTATCGGTAAGCCGACTTGGTAGGGATTGGCGACTTTACAGTGCTTTGGTAAGGCAACCTCCTGTAAAGCATTAACCACTTGCTCCGACCAAAAATAGGTATATCGTTGAGTGAAATTCTTATTGATCCAGGTTTCTGAACTGTTATCCCATGTTTCCATCCCTAGCCTTTCTTGGGTGATTCCATTGGCAGCTATTGTTTGTTGGTACCTCAAGAAATTGGTCCATGAATCTGTACTGGTATTCCACTGTTGAATGGTAGCAGATTGGTTTGCACCATTAATGGTGAGCCCGCCGCGTAGGTTATTTTGCCAATCCTCATTTTCCCACAATTGCATGATTTGCCCAATGGGGTTCCGCTGAGTATCATATAAGTATTGCGTTCGTTGCGTATTTACCCAGACCTCATTATCTTGATCCCATGCTTGGTAAGAAGAACCCGTCCATTGGCTTTCGGCATTGTAGGAAAAAGTTTGTACGAATACCTCTATCCATTGGTTTGTTGGGGTGTCCCATGCACTAAGGGTGACCACTCGTGTTAGGCCAGAAGCCATATCATAATCCCATTCCCGCTGTCTGCTGTTTTTCCAAGCAGAATCTTCCCATTTTTGTAAAGTTTGAGTTAATAAATCTCCGTCTCCATTGTAAGATTGCTGCTTCCGGCTTCGGTTGACCCATTCCCCTTCTTGCATTTCTTGAAGATTCACTTCTATTTCATTGCTATCTTCATCGAAAGTATAATTCCACTGTCGGTAGTCGGCAAGCACTCCATCCTGCATAGTCTTTCGCAGATAATTTATTAGTTGATCATTGACAAAGCTGTAGTTGTCTTCCCGAATGGAAACCCATTCTTCGTTCATTAATTCCCACGCTTGGATCACGAATTGTGTCAAATTGCGACCATCATAAGTGCTAAGGTGTCTACGGAATGGTTCGAACTCATCATTATTATTCTTTCGATGAATGATTTTCTCTAGTACTCGGCCTTGCTCGTCTTCCTGGACAAAGTAGATGCGTTCTTGGTTCTCAAAATCGTTGGTATTATTGATACCTTGATCTAGATATATGGAATCCCGCTTGAAGACGGTGTTATCCTGGGCATGAAGGCTGTTGGAGCCAATTGCTAGGCTTAAGAATAGGCCTAATAAGCCATGAGTGCGAAGTAAATGTCTTTTCATAAGGTTGTGTTTCTAATTGCTAAGCTTAAAGATCAGGCAATAAGCGTTGCGAACAATCACCCGATCGGGTGATTGTTGGAGGTGACGACCCGTAAAAACAGTACTATTTTTAGAATTGAAGGACCTGCATATCACTGGATGGTATTGTGCGACCTTTTAGGCTTAGTCGATTTGATTTGCACTCCCGTCAAATCCTACTTACCTTGGCTTAAAATGTAAAACCATGATTTTTCCTATCGGAGATGATAATGTGAAAGGAGGGCACTATCCTTATTTAAGCTACTCCTTTATTGCACTTAATATCTTGGTTTTCCTCTATGAGCTATCGCTGAATGCGACGCCTGGGGCTTTGAACCAGTTTATATTTGACTATGGTGCGCTGCCGGTGGAAATTCAAAATGGAGAAGACTTGTTTACCCTTTTCACGAGTATGTTTCTTCACGGTGGGTGGATGCATCTGATTGGAAATATGTTGTTCCTTTGGGTATTTGCAGATAATATTGAGGCCACAATCGGAACTTCTCGATTTATTGTCTTTTATTTTCTAGGGGGATTGGCCGCGCACGCCTGTCATATTTATTTCAATATGTATAGTGAGGTTCCAACAGTAGGTGCTAGTGGCGCTATCTCAGCGGTCATGGGGGCTTATCTCGTGATGTTTCCTAGTTCTCGAGTGAAAGTTCTATTGCTGTTTTTTACCTTCCGTGTACCTGCTCTTATCTTTTTGGGCATTTGGATTTGGCAACAATGGATGGCAGGGTCAGCTGCCTTAGAAGTCGCTACAGCTGAGAATGTTGGAGTTGCATATTGGGCACATATTGGAGGTTTTGTTTTTGGTGTGCTTGCTGGTTTTTACTATCGGACGAAATTTCGTATGCCCGCTTTAGATGGCAAGAGGAGAAGTCCGGATCGCCCTGCTCCAACTTATCCAAAGAATGACGAATTTGTCTAATCTTAATCACCCAATATCTAAAAATGAACGACAAAATCGCTCGCTGGATAACCGAATTGGGAACCAACACCCATTTGTTCAAGCAACATTTTGCGAACCTTTCCCCAGAAGACCTCAATTGGAAACCCGATGCAGAAACCTGGAGTATAGCTCAAAATATTGATCACCTCATTACTATAAATAGCACTTATTTTCCTGTATTGAACGATATTCAAATGGGCAAGTATCAATTCCCATGGTTGGGAAAGGTTAGTTTTATCCCACGCTTTATGGGTAATTTGGTGTACAATGCTTGCCTACCTGACCGGCGTAAGAAAATGAAAACCTTTCCTATTTGGGAACCTACCCAAAGTCATATTGATGAAACAATTTTTGATCGTTTTGAAACCCATCAACAGACCTTGGCGGAATATATCAAAAAAGCTAGTCCCGCTATTGATAGGGGGGTAGTGATTCGCTCTCCGGCCCAGGGTGCTTTGATTTACAAGTTGGAGCGCGCTTTCGACATCATCATTATTCATGAGAAAAGACATTTAGAACAAGCTAAAGAAGTCCAAGCGGCAAGACAAGCAGTTTAAAGTACCTATCATAGCTGCTTGATCCACTTCAAGGCTCGGAAAGAGTTGGGGTGAGTGAAATACTTGTCCAAATAATCAGCCAGGAGAGTGGCAGATAGATAATGTCGATCCTTGCGCACTGTTTCTTTCATGCCACTCAGCTGCAATGTTGCTTGTTTGCCCTGCCAACGAATATCTCCTTCCATTTGAATATGTACCCTTCTGACCGTACCTTTTATTATCGGATGGTATACTTCTCCTTGTAGGTTATCCCAGCTTAATTGTAGATAAGCACTCAAGTCTTCAAAATGCTTAGGAGTGAACGGTAGATTCTGCTGACTGCTGTCGCTAAATACACCCCAGACAGCTCTGCTTTTTCGCAAGATAGAATCGCGAATGCTATAAGTTGTGGTGATCCTCTCTGTGTCCTTTGATCGGATAGTCTGAATAATCGTGAGTGTAAGTGTATCGTTATCTATCTCAGTCAAGGGCGGTGTATACATCTGATTTGTTTTAGGGGTAGAACATTGCCATATAGTTGTCAGGATCAGGCAAATACTGAGGCATTTGTACATCACTTTTTGTGCCAAATATGTAGAAAATATCGCTCGGATAGCCATAAAAATGTAGTCAAAATAGGGGTAGAGGTAGTCAAATGGCATCCTTGAAATGAAGTATACTACATTTAGGAATTTTATTATCTTTGTCAATGTATACTACATTTAGGAATAATATTCTATGAAAAAGTATCCATTAGGCGAATTTGAAGAGGTCGTACTCTTAACCGTAGGAGTTCTATTTGATGAAGCTTACGGTGTAGCGATTAAAGATGAGTTGGAGAAGCGCTTGGAACGCAAGGTCAGTGTGGGAGCCTTACAGTCGGCCCTTAGACGGATGGAAGAGAAAGGTTACCTCAATTCTCGTTTTGGGGAAACGACCAATTCTCGAGGCGGCAAACGCAAACGCTATTTCACCATGACAGCTCATGGCAAAGCGGCTCTAGCTCACGCTAAGGACCTCCGGCAGCGACTCTGGGATGATATTCCCGACATTGCTTTAGACTTCTAATCTATGTTGAAGAAGATTGCGGAACGATTCTTTCGCTGGTATTGCCATCCCGACTTCTATGAAGATATCAAAGGGGATCTTGACGAATTGTATCTACGGGAAGATGCTCAGGCTTACCGATTAGGCCCCGACGCCTGGTTGATGCTTGAAGTGATTAAGTTATTTCGCCCATCCTTGATTCGTCGCTTTTCCTTTTTCCCATATTCAAATCACCTCGACATGTTTACAAACTATCTAAAGATTGGTTTTCGCAATCTAATGAAGCACAAAGCTTATTCGGCTATTCACATCTTTGGTTTAGCCTTAGGTTTGGCTTCTTTTCTACTCATCAATGAATACACCAGCTTTGAAAAAAGCTATGATCGCCATTTCGCTCAATCGGACCAACTTTATCGACTGACTACCGATAATATTATCAATGGAAAATTATCGGTCCGAGATGCGATGTCTTTTGCTCCATCTGGCAAAATGCTGATGGATGAATTGCCTGAAGTATTAAGTTATACGGTGACGCACCAGCGCGGCAGTACTGTTTTTAAGAAAGACAATTCATTGGTAGATGAAAAGCGGGTAATAGCTGCCGATTCCAATTTTTTGCGCTTGTTCAATTATCCCATAGTAGCGGGTAATCCAGATGAGTTATTGGTTGAACCCTATACGCTGGTGTTAACTTCTTCAAGAGCTGAAAAATACTTTGGCGGGACTGACCCCATTGGTAAATCGATAGAAGTTCTGGGGAGCTTCAATCGTCCCTTTAAAGTAGTTGGAGTCATAGAAGATATTTCTGAGAACACGCATTACAAATTCGATATCCTGATGTCCTTGAAAAGTATTCAGGATCGGATAGAAAGGGATGCTTGGAATGGCTTCAACTATTACACTTACCTGAAACTGACGCCAGGTGCAGATGTGGCCGCCATGACGCCAAAATTGGAGCCGCTAGCTAAGCAATATATTGGAGAGGAATCCAACCTGTTTTTCAATATCCAGCCCATCGAGGATATTCATTTGCACTCTGACTTTACCTATGAACCAGAAATTCACGGTAGTGCCAAAGCAGTTAATTTCTTGAGTATTATTTCACTTTTTATCCTACTTATCGCTTGGGTGAACTACGTGAATCTTTCTACAGCTAAGGCAGTGGAAAGAGCGCAGGAGGTTGGCCTACGCAAAGTGGTCGGAGCAAGAAAGCGACAATTAATTGGGCAATTTTTGGTGGAATCCCTCCTGATCAACTTTTTTGGAGCTTTAGCTGCGCTTATGTTAGCGCAGGTTTTGCTTCCGCAATTCAACTTTCTAGTTGGTAAAACAGTCTTGACTTCAGTCATTTCCAATCCTTCCTTCCTACAAAAATTGGCCTTATTCTTTTTGTTGGGAACGCTGATTTCTGGTTTTTATCCGGCCTTTGTCCTTTCCTCTTTCAAACCTATCGGGGTATTAAAGGGTAGCTTTAGCCGCTCTAAGCACGGCACTTTGCTGCGTCAAACGCTGGTAGTGGCCCAATTTGCTGCTTCCTTAATTCTGATTGCCAATACGATTATCGTCTATAAGCAGGTACAGTACATGACGGGAAGAGATAAAGGTATTGATATCGAGCAGGTGATAGGCCTTGAAAATCCTAGCTTTCAACGAGATCAGGTGGATCAGTTTCGAAGCAAGTATAAAGCCTTTAACGAAGAGCTTAACCGCTTGTCTGGGGTCGAAAAGGTGGGCGGTATTATGAGTTTACCTGGAGGTGGAAGTTCGGACATATCATCGAATGCTGGTGGTGTTAGGATCGTGGGAGTGACTGATATTACTGATGGTACTGTTTATATCAATGCAGCTGATGAAGACCTACAAGAGGCGCTTGGTATATCGCTTGTCGCCGGTCGTAATTTCATAGAAGAGATGGCCTCCGATTCTAACGCTGTGATCGTCAATGAGACCTTCCTAGAGTATCTGAATGTTAGCGACTTTGAAAGTGTAATAGATGAGAAAGTGCAGTTTGGAAGAGATCCTGAAAACGACATGTACCGTATAGTTGGTGTTTTCAAAGATTACAATCGCACAACCTTGAAGAACAGTGTTGAACCTACACTGTTTTATCGAAGCACTATCCCTGGAAATATGGTAGTGAGGCTGCAAGGCGGTGATCCGAAGGTAGCGATTCAAGCCATCGAAAATAAATGGTCAGAATTCTTTCCTGACTCTCCCTTTGCTTATTCCTTCCTTGACAATCGATTCGAGAAACTATATGTGGAGGATAAGAAGTTCGGAATGCTCTTTGGTAATTTCTCCATTCTCGCCATCCTCGTGGCAAGTCTAGGGCTCCTGGGTTTGGCTTCGTTCCTGGCTATTCAACGTACCAAGGAGGTAGGAGTGAGGAAGGTTTTGGGGGCTACTACAGGGAATATTATTATGTTGTTCTTTAAGGACTTCATCTACTTGCTATTGGTAGCGATGATCATTGGATTACCCCTGGTCTATTCCAGTATGAGCGGATGGCTGAGCAACTATGCTTATCGGATTGACTTCCCTTGGTGGGCTATGATAGTGGCTTGTTTAGTTATTGGCATCTTTGCCTTCGTGACGGTAGGCTTTCAGACCTATCGGGTGGCTATTCTTAATCCTGCTAAAACTATTCGCTACGAGTAGGAGGGGAGGCGAAATACTTTCCTCGAATATAGTTGGCGGTCCATGGTGGATAGCATTTCAATAGTTTTTTGTCTATCGACCATGGGCTACTGACCATCGGCTCTAATTGGGAGCAAACAGCCTGTTTCTCGACTAATCTACCGGTACAACTTCTGATACCCTTTAAAATAGTAAGTCGTTCTTCCTGCAATCTTTTCTATTTGGATAGGACTTTTTCCATCTGGCGCTTTTCGTCCCTCTTCCCGCCATTCCCAGAGCCAATTGTCTGGATAATCTTTGTAGTAAACATCCTTATTGATGGCAAAATTCAATACTTCCTGCATAGCTTGATAGATAGCCTTTCTCTTTTTTAAAGGAATCTTGCCAGCAGCGGAACCTGGGTGAACGCGCGTTCGATAGCACACCTCATCCGCATACAAATTTCCCATCCCAGCCAAGTTGGATTGATTCAGTAGAAGGCCTTTGATAGAGCCTTTTTTACCCTCAAAGAGATGGGTAAATGATTTTTCACCAATAACTAATACATCTTCTCCCAATTTTACCTCCTGTATGTAGGCCTCTCGATCTTCGAGATAAAGTATTCTAGCAAACTTCCGTGGGCAATCGAACCCCAGTGTGAAGCCTGTATCAAATTTCAAGGCAAAACGCTCATGACGAGGGCGTTCAGTTTCCTCTTGGTAGTACTTTAGGTCTCCGGTCATTCCAAAGTGAAGGAGTAAATGGTGTCCATTCTCCATCTCTGCGAATAAATATTTACCTCTTCGGTAGGAGTTCACGAACGTTCTTCCCGTCATCTTTTCTACAAACTCACTCCCTGTTACATTTCTGATGATCTTTTCATCGTGCACGATGACATTGTTGATTTTTTGATTTAGGGAAGTGCCGTCAAAATAGCGTTGGAAGGTGTTGACTTCAGGTAATTCAGGCATAAGTATTAGCGTGTAGCAAAGAATTGATGAAATGGTAACAGGAACTTTGGCTAATAGTTTTACATGGTGTATGGTTTTTGGAAGATCTAACGTAGGCCAAACAGCCTAAATACAGAGAGGGGTTTCGCCCTGTTTTAATTCTATCTAAAGGGACAATGTTAGGTATGGGTTCCTAAAAGAATCGCAATTGGATCATAGTGCAATGATAGAATAGGTTCTTAATTTTTTAGCTTTTTCAGTCTATTATTTATGATCCGGGCAAAGATGTCTTCCAGAATCACATGATCGGTTTTATGAAATAACTCAAGTGCCATTTCATAGTTTCTAATGGCTTCGTCTTTTTTATTTAGTCTTTGTTTTTCTTGCGCTAGAAGATAATAGGGTTCACTGAAGTCGCTATAAGCATTTACATAATATGTGTACCATTTTTCTTTTGCTTCAATACTTGATAAAAATCGACCAAAATTGAAAAAGGTGCTTTTGGAGAAAGGCTGATTATTGAGTTGTGTGAGTTCAGCATAAAGTTTTTCGATTGCAGAAAACCCGCTTTCTGATAATATTGCTTTCAATTCATACTCATCATAACTTTTTAGTGCAGAAAGCCTTGTTATGCCCAACCACTTCGGCTCAATTCCTTGTTGAAAATCACTTTCAATCTTGTTCTCCTCCAGGCTATTTTGCATGAACCTCCCGGCAGTAGCAGAGGCTTTTAGATGTTGGTCAAAAAACTTCAAGGTATAATCATAAGCCGTTTGGATAGCTAGTTTCGGTGAATTCTTGGCTTTGCCAGAAATATTAGAAACGAATTCTTCGAGGATCCCATAAGTAGTGAAATGATCATGTCTTATATCATAGGTGGCAATTAGAGTTCTTTCGGAATACTTGAATTGTGAAATCCAGTAATCATTAAAACCAAAAGCAGGTGAAAATATATGTAGTAAGGGTTGGGTGATTTCATAGGGAGAATAGAATGGGTTCATGCTCAAGACTTCACCGCCTATATACCCACCTATAGCACCTTCCAAACTAACGATTGCGTGGAAATCTACGCCTCTGGTTATCAAGCCTAGACCGTTACTGATATTACTTGAGTATCCGAACAAACCTACGTGTGTCTTATCTGCATAAGGGAGGTCCTTTACAAAGGAAGCAACAAACTGAAGATCAGAATAGGAGGCCTCCGCTCCTCTGATGAAGGCTTCTTTTTCAAAGAGAGTGCGTTCAAAATCAGGAAGTTTTTCTGAAGAACCAGCCTTGGGTGTCATTACGACCACATATCCATGACTGGCTAGAAATTCCCCAAATACACACCATTTGAAAGCAGTTTCTGGGCCAATCAAGATGATAGGGAATTTTCCTTGGACAGGTTTGGCATTCAAGTTGGCCTTCATAGGTTTTGATTCCAGAAGGTACTGTCTCAAACCTTCTTCATTTATTGCAATTCCATGAGAATTCGCTTGCTCCTGCTTGACCACTTTTACGACTTCTGCGATTGATATAATGTTAGCTGAGAAGTCAACTTCTTTGCTGGTGAGTTTAAAGTAATCTAGAAGAGTAACAGAAGAGTTTTCAGTTTCCGCAGGATACCATACATTGATTTGAATTGGCCTGCCTTCTTTTTGATCAGCGGCTAATTCCTTCTGTTCTTGCAGAATTGGGCGTGAACGATCATATTCATAATAGGTCGTGAATCCGATGTTGTATCGACCCATTTCCAAATTTCCAAATAGTGAATCACTCTGGCCAAATAAGAGAGTAGGTGACCAGAAGACTAACAATGCCCTTAGTACTAAATTTCTAATATTCATATGTTTAAGATAACCCTTATTTATCAAGACTTGAACTCCAGCTGGCAGAATTTACTTGCAGCCATAACAGCAGATAAAAAATATAAATCCCAACTCCCATAGAATTCTCTATGGTGTTTTCTACCATAAAAGAAGCTAGGATAATGATGTGGAAACCGATGAATAAAGATTTACCGACCTGGGCTTCGGAAGTGGGGCCTCCTGTCCCTTCTAGTGGCTTTTTCCATGCGTGATATAGAGGATAAAAGAAAGCGAAGAGAAACAGTGTTACTCCGATTAAACCTGTACCTGCATAGAGGGAGATCAACTGGTTGTGCGGCATACGGACGTGTTCAATATCTGGGTAGTCCTCAGCATAGCGAGCTTTGACCACTTGGCGCAGATTCCCGGCTCCCACTCCCACAATCGGATGCTCATTCCCGATTTCAAGCCCCATCCGAAGGGAGATAATTCGCCAAAGATCTGAGTAGTCACCCTCTAGATTGTGTTCTCGGATCCAAAATTCGTACCGTACATAGGCCACTTTCGCCTGGAAGCTTGGTATGGCATAATAAGCAGCTACCGGAAGCATCGTAAGGCCTAAACCAACTACAATTCCAACCCAGTATTTACCTGTTTGCCAAACATATAGCACAGCCAAACCCATAATCGCTAAATACAAGGCTGCCAACCCACTTCTCACGGATAGTAAATGGATCATCAGGAAGAGGAATATCCCCGCTCCCAATATGGCCTTAGGTTCCCAGTCATACTTGAGTTTGAAACGAATATGCCATAGATAAAAGGCGGCAAGGTTGCCCAATGCCAATATGAGGCTGAAACGAATATGGTTGCGAGGGGTAGGCATGGGCCGACCCTGTTTCAGAAAAGTATTGATCTCCTCGAAGTGTAACAGGTAATTGATGCCGATGCCAATGCAGGTTACCGTTAGGGCAAAGACAAGGAATAAGAGCAGACCCCAATATTGGTTCAAGGATAGAGTGGGGAGGCCACAGAAGATGATTGGCAATACCAAGAAAGGGAGCTTCATCACGAGCCGGTTGGTCCAATAATCCCAATCTTCCGTCATCACGCCGCTTACGAGGACAATCCAAAAAATTAAGGTGATAAGCAGATGGACACGACTGCTAAGGAAGCGCCTAAAGTATAGAAAGAAGTTGGGGTTGAATCGCAGCCAGCCTTTAGCATTCCAATCGATGGAGAAAGTGAATACGGCAGCTAAGCCGATCATTCCTAGCGAAAGCAGAAACGGAGAATAGATTAAGGCAGAAATGATCACTGCAAATAGAAAAAGTACGAGCTGATCTCGCCGAATTGACTGGAGTATTTTGACCATATTATCGAGTAAAAGGAACCTATAAAGCTAACGGATATGTTATAGTTGTATTGTTCTTTAGAAAGCCCTAAAAAAGTGAGCTTAACAAAACGAGCTTGATAAGTTCAAACAGCTTCTTAAAAAGAGCCTAATTAGTTACCTTTGCGAACCTATAAGAAAAAAGCATTAATAAAAGACTTCCCACGATGATACTTTTAGGGCGATTTCAAGGCATTCTGGATGTCCAGAAATAGTTCAAAGGAGGGGAATCAAAATCGGCAATATGGCGGTCATCGAAACTTTCGATAAAGTACAAGCAGTCATTGATGAAATCAACCAGAGTGAGCCAAAAACGGCTGCTGAATTGGAGCAGTTTCGTATTCAATACTTAGGGTCCAAAAATGTGATTAAATCTCTATTTGGTTTGATCAAGGAAGTTCCCAATGAGCAGAAGCGAGAATTTGGTCAATTGGTCAACAAAGCCAAAAACACTGCTGAAACGAAGTTTGAGGCATTGAAGTCGGCTTTGGAGAGTGCAGCTGATGAGGCACAGGCAGCTGATATTGACTTGAGTGCTCCCGGAGAACCCGTAGCATTGGGTAGTCGACATCCGCTTACTACTACAATGAATCGAATCATCCGGATTTTCGAACGCATTGGATTCGTGGTAGCCGAAGGCCCGGAGATCGAGGATGATTGGCATAATTTCACCGCCATGAATACGCCTGAGGATCATCCCGCTCGAGATATGCAGGATACCTTCTATCTCCTTAATAATACAGAAATGTTGCTTCGCACTCATACCTCTTCGGTACAAGCGCGAACGATGACATCTGAGAAGCCGCCCATTCGGATCATTGCACCTGGTAGAGTATATCGAAATGAGACCATTTCTGCTCGTTCTCATGCGCAATTCCATCAGGTAGAAGGCTTGTACATAGATGAAAATGTTTCTTTTGCAGATATGAAGCAAACGCTGCTTTACTTCGCCAAGGAAATGTATGGCCCAGATAAAGAGATTCGTTTGCGCCCATCCTATTTCCCATTCACGGAGCCTAGTGCTGAAATGGATGTGTATTGGGGGCTGGAAACAGAAACAGACTATCGTATCACTAAAGGAACCGGTTGGTTGGAAATTTTGGGATGTGGTATGGTAGATCCTAATGTATTGGAGAACTGTGGAATTGACCCTGAGAAATATACAGGCTTTGCTTTCGGTATGGGGATTGAGCGTCAGGCGATGCTACTGTATGATGTGGGAGATATTCGATTATTCTTTGAAAATGATGTCCGCTTCTTGAAGCAGTTCAAATCTGCTTTTTAGTAGTGAGATCATAAATATTTGGGGCATTGTGTGAAGGACCTGTGCAAGACGAGGTGAAGACGACTTCCTTTCCATAGGTGTGGTGTTCATCTTGTAAATAAGTGCTTCCACTTCTCCCCGCAAAAAGCTAGCGCTATGTCAAAGCCAAGTATCCCGAAGGGGACACGAGATTTCGGCCCCGAGGAGGTGATTAAGCGGAACTATATCTTTGATACCATTCGTTCGGTATTTACCAAATATGCTTACCAACCTATAGAAACGCCTACTATGGAAAACCTGTCTACCTTGACAGGGAAATATGGTGAAGAAGGCGATAGATTATTGTTCAAAGTCCTGAATAACGGCGATTTTTTATCTAAAGCAAATGCAGAAGCATTGGCAGAAAAGAATTCGGCTAAATTAGTGAGCTCGATCTCGAAGCGCGGCCTTCGCTATGATCTTACGGTGCCTTTTGCCCGCTTTGTGGTCATGCATCAAAATGAGATTAGCTTTCCATTTAAGCGCTATCAGATTCAGCGAGTATGGAGAGCTGATCGGCCACAGAAAGGTAGGTATCAGGAATTCTATCAATGTGATGTTGATGTGGTGGGATCCAATTCACTGATGTATGAGGCAGAATTGACACAGATTTACGATGAAGTTTTTGCGGCTTTAAATATTCCTGTGGAGATAAAACTTAATAACAGGAAAATATTGGCTGGAATAGCAGAAGTGGCTGGAATTTCTGAGCAGTTTGTAGCGATGACTGTCGCCATTGACAAGCTGGACAAAGTGGGGATGAATGGGGTTAAAAATGAGTTGTCCAATCGCGGTATTTCAGCGGAAGCTATAGCGAAGATAGAGGGTATCCTGCAGACTCGCGAATTGGCAGATATTAAAGTCCAGCTAGCAGGCAGTGAAGTAGGTACGAAAGGTGTGGAAGAACTAGAACAAGTATTTGAATACCTAGCTACCAGTGAACAGAGTAATGAGATTCAATTTGATGTCACACTGGCTAGGGGGCTGAACTACTATACGGGATGCATCTTTGAGGTGAAGGCTAAAAATGTGCAGATGGGTTCAATAGGTGGAGGTGGACGTTATGATGATTTGACTGGGATATTTGGTTTGAAGAATGTTTCAGGTGTTGGAGTATCCTTTGGTGCAGAGCGTATTTACGATGTGATGGAGGAACTGGACTTGTTTCCTGCTACCGCCTCAGATTCCTTGAAAGTGCTATTTGTTACTTTTGATCAAAAGGCCCATGCCTATGCTTTTCGTTGCCTGAACCAGGTCCGAAAGGCGGGGGTTAGTGCAGACCTGTATCCGGAACCAGCCAAGCTTAAGAAGCAAATGAAGTATGCGAATGATCGTAAAGCCCCGTACGTCGTGCTGATTGGTGATAATGAAATGGAAAGCGGACAATTGACGTTGAAAAACATGGAAAATGGAGAGCAATCTTCATTAACCTTAGAGGCAATCATTGCACAACTTAGTTAAAATAAAGGATGGAAGTAGCGACACAACCGAAATATAGTCAAGTTGATCAGGTTCAGCAGGATCTCCGCGAGGGCAAATTAAGCTGTGTGCAAGTGGTAGAATACTACTTGGATCGGATTGAGGCGAGTCAGCCGCTCAACATATATATAGAGGTATATGCTGAAGAGGCCTTAGCAAAAGCTCGAGCTATCGATGAACAGCTGCGACAAGATCCCGCTGGATTGGGGCGGTTGTTTGGTGTAGTGGTGTCGCTCAAAGATGTACTTTGCTATAAGGATCATCAGGTAAGCGGGGGGTCAAAGATTCTCACTGGATTTACATCCTTGTTTTCGGGTACGGGCGTAGAGCGGATAGTAGCGGAAGATGCGATTATCATTGGCCGGGTGAATTGCGATGAGTTTGCGATGGGGTCCACTACGGAGAACTCCTATTATGGCCCAACGCGCAATGCCGCTGATCCCAGTCGAGTACCCGGCGGATCTTCTGGTGGTTCGGCAGTAGCAGTACAGGCAGATACTTGTCTAGTATCACTAGGTACAGATACCGGCGGTTCAGTACGACAGCCGGCTTCTTTTTGCGGGGTGGTAGGGTTCAAACCTACCTATGGTAGAATTTCGCGCTATGGCTTACTCGCTTATGGTTCTTCTTTTGATCAACTAGGTGTATTGGCACAAAGTGTATCTGATACCGCTTTGTTTTTGGAGATCATGGCGGGACCAGATGAGTTTGATAGTACAGCTAGCCAACAGCCTGTAGATGCGTATGCTTCACAGCTTTCTTTTGATCGCAAGGCTAAGATCGCTTACTTTGGATCGGCCTTAGATCATCCCAGTCTTGATGAAGGGGTACGCGGTATATGTCAAAGTCTTATCCAGCAATTACAGGCGGATGGACACACTGTAGATGCAGTTGATTTTGACTATCTAGATTATATCATACCGGCCTACTATGTGTTGACTACGGCAGAGGCCTCCTCAAATCTCTCTCGCTATGATGGCATCCGTTTTGGCTATCGCAGTCAAAATGCGACGGATTTGATGGAAACGTATAAAAAATCTCGAACGGAGGGTTTTGGCACGGAGGTGAAGCGACGAATTATGTTGGGAACCTTTGTTCTGAGTTCGGGCTATTATGATGCCTACTATACCAAAGCTCAAAAGGCTCGAAGACTTATTCAGGAAAAAACTTTCGAGATTTTTGAAAACTACGATTTTATCTTACTTCCCGCTTCTCCAGGACCGGCTTGGAAATTGGGAGACAATGTAGATGACCCTGTGGCGATGTACCTTGCCGATATCTTTACCGTACAGGCCAATATGGTGGGTATTCCTGCAATAAGTTTACCTGTGGGAACGCATGCCGAGGAAGGTTTGCCGGTAGGGGTACAATTCATGGCCAATCGATTCCATGAATCTGATCTATTGGCGTTCAGTAAGCAAGTTATGGAGATACTTCCGTAGCTTCTTAAAGACTTTGAAGTATCTCCACAGCTCCATTTCTCGCTAAAACTAAGATAACGCCTGCTGTAGCAAGCTATGAAAATGATGTACTCCCTTTTCACGTCTCGGTGAAAACCTGCCCGTCTTATAGAATCGAGATCTCAACCCTTTTTGTACTCCTTCCACTACGAATTCATCTTCTCGCTCAACTTTATCCGTTAAAGCAGCGGCATCCATTTCTAGAAATTTTTCTTCATCATATAGATAAGTGATAAAAGAAATTCTACTCAGAGAAGGATTGAGCGGGCGTACCACATTGATTGATAGTCCCCAAGGGTAGAAGTTTAGCATTAGGTTCGGGAATATCCAATAGTAAAAAGCTGTGATCTTTTTGCCATAGTCTGGATGCTCAGGGGGCAGCTGAAAGTGTTCTCCTTCTACGCTTGAGTAGCCAATTTGAAGGTTCATATGTGGGAAGACCTCCGTGTCATAAGTACTATAATCCAACATTTGATTTAGCTGATGATGAACGAAGGGGATGTGAAAACCTTCCAGGTAATTGTCGCAATACAAGGCCCAGTGCGCATGTACCATATATTCCGTGGAGTACTCGGGAGCATATCGGAATTGTTCGATAGGTAAAAAGCTCAAACGCCGATCCAATTCCTCTGCGATAATTTCCCAATCAATATTGGATTCTAGACTAGTGAACAGAAATTGTCGCCATTGTCTAAGTGGCAGTTCATGTAAGTGGTCGCAAGAGCGCGGAAACCCTTCGGCATCTTTAAATTCCGGCATATGTTCCATTTTGCCGGATAGGTTGAATCTGCGCCCGTGATAGCCGCATATAATTTTTCGGTGTTTAGCGGGATGCTGAGCTAGCAGAAAGCCACGATGAGTACATACATTACTCAGGCAACGAATTTTTTCATCTTCATCTTGGGTAAGCAACAGCGGCTCATCCAGGTATTTGTCTAAAAGGGTAATAGGGAAGATGGTTTCTTGTCCACCGAAAAAGGATTGTCGATCTCCCAGGTATTGCCAGCTGGGTGCAAAGATCTTTTCCTTCATGGCTTCCCATATGGTCAGATTACTGTAGAAATCAGCCGGAAGCGTCTCTGATTTCTGGATGTTTGGATTGACGGTGTTGAGTTGCATTATATTTATGCTCAATTGGTTAGAGAAAAGCATGTACCGGAAGAAGCAAGATAATTTATCCTTGAATTTTCTTTGATATTTTCTGCTGAAATTTTGTATTTGCTCACTTCCCTTCGCTCCCTTGTTTGAGTTGAGAACTAGTACTTCAGTGGGAAATCATAATATGATCTTTTGGGCTTCACTTATATCGGTCAAAACTTAGCTATCTTAAAAAACAAATAGCTGTTAAAGCCTGTGACTCAAAACCTCTTAGATATGCGAAATTCAACGATAGCGATCCTCCTCCTCTTCCAATTATTCAACTTTGGGTGTGATGCTCCAAAGACCGTAAATTCAACAGAACGCCCTCCCAATATCATCATCATGCTGGCAGATGATCAAGGTTGGGGTGATCTAAGCCATAGCGGTAATACCGATATCAGCACACCGAATATCGATGCCCTGGCCGCGAATGGCGCGAGCTTTAATAGATTCTATGTCAACCCCGTTTGTTCTCCTACCAGGGCTGAATTCCTGACGGGGCGCTATCACACAAGGGGGGGGGTATATTCGACCTCTGCAGGTGGAGAACGCTTGGATTTGGATGAGACTACGATCGCAGAAGTTTTTAAGCAAGCAGGTTATCAGACGGCAGCCTATGGTAAATGGCACAATGGTATGCAAGGGCCTTACCATCCAAACGCAAGGGGTTTTGATGAGTTTTATGGTTTCTGCTCTGGGCATTGGGGGAACTACTTTAGCCCTATGCTTGAGCATAATGGTGTGATCACGAAAGGGGAGGGCTTTTTGGTGGATGACCTGACGAATCAAGCGATGGATTTCATAACACAGCACCGAGAGGAACCTTTCTTTGTTTATCTACCTTACAATACGCCACATAGTCCAATGCAGGTACCTGAACGTTTTTGGGAAAAATTTGCAGATAAATCTTTAAGCTTACATAGCCAGGATACGAGTAAAGAGAACGAACTTCATATGAAGGCGGCCCTGGCTATGTGCGAAAATATTGACTGGAATGTTGGGCGTTTGATGGAGAAATTGGATGAATTAGAGTTGACCAATGAAACGATTGTAATTTACTTTTCTGATAATGGACCTAATGGTTGGCGATGGAATGGAGGCATGAAAGGACGTAAAGGTTCAACGGATGAAGGTGGGATTAGGTCTCCCTTTTTCATACAATGGCGAGGAACTATACCTGCAGAAATGAATATCTCCCCGATTGCCGCAGGGATTGATATTTTACCAACACTAGCTGACTTGGCTGACATTGAGGTTGAAACGCGAAAACCTTTGGACGGGATCAGCCTTGCTCCACTTTTACTGAAGGATCCCCCAGCCTGGTCTGATCGGATGATATTCAGTCATTGGAAAGGGAATGTAAGTGTGAGAAACCAAGCCTATCGCCTAGATAAGGATGATCAATTGTTTGATATGATAAAAGACCCCGGTCAAACACAAGATGTGAGTGAGAGCCATGCTGAGGTAGCTGCTGCTATGATCGATGCTAAGCGAGAGTGGATGAAAGAAGTAATGGCTGAATTGAAGCCTGAAGAAAAAAGACCCTTCTTGATTGGGCACCCCGACTTCGAGTGGACACAAATCCCAGCTAGAGATGGGATAGCCCATGGTAATATTAAACGTTCCAACCGTTGGCCAAACTGTAGTTTCTTTACCAATTGGGTGGCACCAGAGGACAAGATTTCTTGGGAGGTAGAAGTGATGGAGGAGGGCGATTTTGAAGTCATTATTTACTATACCTGCCCAGCTGAAGACGTCGGATCAGACTTTGAATTAAGTTTTAGGGATGCGACGGTATCTGGTACAATTGCAGAAGCCCATGATCCTCCATTGGCTGGGATGGAACACGACTATGTAGAACGTCAAGAATCCTACGTCAAGGCCTTTAAACCCTTATCTATTGGGCAAATACATTTATCCAGGGGTTCAGGCGAATTGATGTTAAAAGCCACGAATATTCTTGGCAAGCAAGTTATGGATTTTCGTCTCATGATGTTGCGGAGGGCCGAGGCAGGAGGAGGATCTTAGCATCTAGTTATTTACCGAAAATCATATGCCCTCCTATGAGTAGCAAGATAACTAGGCCGAACAAGGTGATCCCTAATGGGGTTGCATAGATATGCAGGCTATCGTCAATCATTACTTTCTGGGGATGATTTCTTAAGTATATAATGGGGAGCTTATCTCTGTATTTTTCATGCTGATATTTCCCTGCTGAAACCTTAGCCGTCACTATTCCGTGGTCCTTGCTCTCAAACTCAATATGAGCAAGCTTCCGATAATGTTTTTCTGGGATACCTCCTGTATCTTCAAGCCAATATTCTTCTGACTCAAATGAACGGATTACAGCGTAGGTTCGTATCCCTTTTCTATCCAGTTTTAGTGCACGCAAATAGCTTATAAGAATGGCAAGAAAATAGATCACACATATAACCGGAATTAAGTCCTCATACGATTGGAAATTTTGGAACATAAGTTTTTACCCGAGTTTTCTTATAGATTAGCTGAATTATAACTCGGAAAGTATGATCGATACTTTTAAGGGGTTATCGGAAGTTTTACGATTAGTGTTAGTAACTAATCGACAATTCCACGCGTGTTCCAGCTACTTCCCCATTGGCGTCTACCACATCTGCAATTTGTACAGAAGCATCTGTTTCATATATTTTATTGATGGTTTGAAGGCGCTCATTGGTGATATTCATGGCCATGGATTTCCGGGCTGAGTTTTTGGTACTCATGCTTTCTGCTTTTTTTCGACCCACACCATCATCTTCGATAGTACATTTAAGGTATCCCTCGTCTTTTGTAAAAGTCAAGGTGATTTTACCCGGGCCTCCCTTATGTCGTAAGCCATGCCAGATTCCGTTTTCTACATAAGGCTGGATCAGCATAGGAGGGATATCAATGTCATTGGTGTCCAGGTCGCTATCAATTTTTACTTCATACTCCACTTCATGATTGAACCGCAAGCTTTCCATGTCCATATAGAGTTTCAGAGCCTCTATTTCGTCTTTCAAGTTGACGAGATGTGATCTGGAATTCTGTAAGATGAGTCGCATTAGGCGAGAAAAGCCGTTCAGGTACTCTGAGGCCTTTACGGTTTCATTTTGTATGATATAGTTCTCAATGGAATTTAGGGAGTTAAAAATGAAATGGGGATTCATTTGTGCACGCAGTGCGGTCAGTTCCATATCAGCCACCTTTTTCTCATATTCCCCCTTCAGTTTTACCTGTCTGAGTCGATAACGATAAAAGGCAAAAGCTCCTCCAATCAATAATAATCCTATTCCAATCTTGAACCAAAGCTGTTTGTACCAAGGAGTACCAACAAAAACCTGTATCGTTCTTGGCGTATTAGACCATTGCCCATCACTATTTGCAACCGCTACTTGGAATGTGTATTCTCCCCCTTTGACATTGGTATATCCCACATAATTGCGCTGACCGGCATATACCCAATCGTCATCTACTCCAACCAACTGATAGCGATATTGGTATTCTTCAGGATGCGTGTAGCCAATGGCAGAGAAACTGAAGGAGAAGTAGTTTTGCCAAGGCTCCAATTCCACTCTTTGTAGACTCAATAGGCTAGAGTCTGTATCAAACTCATTTTGATACACTTGGAAAGAGGTTAGATAAGGTTTGGGTTGTTCTCGACTCCCTTCTAAGGCCTTAGGATCAAATATACTGAAGCCCTTTCTGTAGGCGACGGCCATTTTACCAGACTTCAAGTTTATAATTCGATTGACTGTCACTACTTTCAACTCCTCATCCAACCATTGCAGCCCTTCCAGATCATTGTATAATTCTATTGTATTGTTCTCTGGGTCATATTTGAACAAACCATCAGTAGCTAGGCTCCAGAGATTGTCATCCTGATCAATCGCAAGGCGTGAAAAGCCGGAGAAATCTTCGAATACTCCTTTAGTGACCGTGATTTCTCCATTTCTTACCGCTTCTTTGGGATCCAGTTTATAGATAATGCCCTTTTGAGGTTGGGAAAGATCGATTTTTCCAATCATCCCATCCTTCTTGGAACTTACCCATAGAAAACCCTTAGAATCTGGTGCAAACTGATCGATCATTTCAAAGCTGTTCTCCATCTCTTCCCCCTCTTCATAAGGGAAATGTAGAAAGGAGCCTGTTTCGTTCATCCAGACACTAAATCCTCCACAATTGGACAGCCAGACATTTTGGTTTTTATCCTCATAGAAATCAAAACGAAAACGCGATTTCTTACAAGCTGCAAATTCATCATAAAGATTGGTAACTTCTTTAGTGTTGAGGTTGACTCGAATCACGCCCAATTGTCGACTTCCTAGCCAAACCCGATCCTTGGAATCGACAAAGAAGTTGTACCATCGTGGGCTTTCTGGTAATTTTTCGGAGATAGGATGGACAATCATTTTTGTACCATCAGCGGAAAGAGTATAAATCCTGCTTGATTCAAGGATTAAAAGCGTTCCATCTGAAGTATATGCAAGGTCAGTGCCCTTGAATGCACGTTGATCGTAGTCGGGCGGATGATGTATCCGGAGCCACTCTTCAGTGTTTTGATCAAACCGATAAATCCCATCTCCCTCGCCAACATTTAGATAAATAAAGCGCTGATCCAGGGATTCAATAATGTCTTGAGTGATTAAGGGGCGGGGTTCCAAATTCCTCTCAAAAAGGAAATTCTGAAACTGCGTCGTTAAAGTATCATATACCCGAACGCCTAAGGTATTGACAGACCAAAGCCTGTTTTGTTGATCGATGTGATCAATTTGGTATTTTCTACTCTGACTCGGATCGTTTACCCAAGGGTAGGTAATACTTCCGTCTTCAGGATTAAGTATAGCTACCCCTTTCCCGCAGCTGAGGTAAAGGCGGCCATCCGGGCGTTGGAAAATCCAGCCTATGTTCCAACCTGAATCAAGATTTATAGTCTTTAGTACTTTTCTTTGCTTGGGATCAAATACTTGAATTCTGGAACCGCCCTCGTGGAGGTAAAGCTTCCCATCTTTATTGGGGAAAATTTGATTAAGGCCTTCCAGCTCTGGATAGTCATAATCGAATTTTTCGGTGACTTTGTTAAAGGAATAGAATCGAAATCGGGAAGCGATCCAAAGGAGAGAGTCATTGTTTTGATCTAGTTGAATAGTCCGAATGACATCTTCGGTAGAGCCTATCGTATTTCCGGTTTGTTGATCAAGGGAGCTCCGTGGATAGAAACGCTTAAAATTATCTTTTTCTCGGTCGTATAGGCAGAGTGCATCGGAGCCAGAAGTTACCCAGGTATCCCCTTCTCTATCCACGTGGACCCAATTGATGAAGTTGGTTAGAAGAGCGTTAGAGTCTGCTTCGTTCTTCTGATAGTTTTTGAAATGGCCAGTGGCGGGATTATATACACTCAATCCTTTAAAGGTGCCTACCCAGACCTCTCCATTTTCTGGGTGAGCTGAAATAGAGGCAACAGTATTGCTTAGTATGGCGGAGGAGTCCTCTGCATTAGATTTGTACGTTTGAAGGTGGTGCCCATCGAATCGAACTAGCCCATCATAGCTACCGATCCAAGCAAAACCATTGGCATCAATATCGAACCCTCTGAGGTAGTGATTCGGAAGACCATTTTCGGCCCGAACCACCTTGCTTGGTCGATCGAGATCATGTTGAGCCAGTAAGCCTCCCGTAATACTTATTATGACTGCGAACAAACACAGCACCCTTAAACCAAAGGTGTTCATCGGTATGGGTTTTTCATCTTTCTGCAATATACCGATGAGTGTGGGCTTATCAAAATCTGATGTATTGTTCAAAGACAATAAGTAGGAAGGAGAGGGGAGAAGTAGTGCTAAACACTTGACCCTTTGTAGTGTTGTAAAGAGACAATCCATAGAAATGTTGCAACAAACTTATTTGGACACCCCTGAAGCCTTACCCCTGGAATTTGTAAAAGCTTGGAATGCAAGAGATGCAGAGGGTATTGCTAATCTGTTTGCCAAAGACGCGGCCTTTATTAATGTAGTGGGCCTTTGGTGGAACGACCGGGAGGCTATTTGGAAGGCACATGAATACGGTTTGCGCGTTATCTTTCCTGAATCAACGGTAGAAATTCGAAAGACCAAGTTGCGTTATCTTTCAGCTACCAGTGCCCTCATTCACGCCCGTATGAAACTCAGTGCACAAAGCGCTCATGAGAATATTAGTAAGCCCAAGCCACGGATGAATCTATTTACATTTGTACTTCAAAAATTGCCTGAAGGTTGGGTTTGTGTGGCGGCTCACAATACTGATATTGTGCCAGGAAAGGAGACTAATATCATCGATCAAGAAGGCCGATTGGGCGCGGTAGATTATCGAAAAAAATGAACACTAGACCTAGTTAGAATAGTTGAGGGATAACTGCAAAAGCGGTTATCCCTCAAGTTATTTAGTAACGAAATTTGTTGTTTTAGACGATCAAATCCCCTTGTTCTTTCTCCACTATTATTTCCTTGACGGCCCGTTCCAAATCTCGTTTATCTGCCCAGTTTCCTGTGCGCAACCAATGTAAGGCCCGCTTGATGGTACTGTTTCCAGATAATAATAATGGTAAGAGGAAAAGAGTTAAGAAGGTAGCAAAGCCTATACCGTAAGCGACGGAAATAGCCATTGGAATTAAGAACTGAGCAGAAAAACCAGGTTCAAAAATCAAAGGGGCTAGTCCGGCAATAGTAGTAATGGAAGTCAGAAAGATCGCTCTAAAACGTTGCTTTCCGGCTTCGAAAAGCGCATCATTGAAGCTGAGCCCTTCTTTCAACAGGTTGTTGAATTTCTTAATCAAGACGAGTCCATCATTCACCAGGATACCAATTAAGGCAACGATTCCTAAAAAGGATAGTACATTGATACTCATCCCATGGACCCAATGTCCCCAAGCTACACCTACCAAGCTAAAAGGAATGAGTATGAAGAGCATTAGCGGCTGGGTATAGGAACGGAAAGTAAAGGCAATGATGGCGTACATGAGAAGTAAGATAGCTGGTAGTACCTTGCTCATTGAAGCGCCAATTTGGCCCGCTTCTCGGTTTTGACCTTCATACAAAGCAGTTACACTTGGGTACTTTGCCAGGATGTCTGGCATGATTTCATCTCGTACAAAGCCTACCAGCTCTGATGCACTGTCCTTGATGTTTTTTTGCTCTGCTTCCACTCGGATCTCTCGTTTACCTTCTAGGTGGTTGATAGTTACTTCTCCTCGCTTGATTTCGTAGGTGGCTATTTCAGATAAAGGAACCCGACTACGAGAAGGGGTGACGACCCACATATCATCGAGGTTTCGAATAGAATTACGATCCTTTCGATCGTACCTTACCCAAACTCTAATCTCATCTCTGCCTCGTTGAAATCGCTGAACAGAGGCTCCGAAGAACCCACTGCGCACCTGCGTCATGACATCATTGAGACTCAGCCCCAAGAGATAGGCATTATCCTTTAATTTGAGGTTGATTTCTTTGATACCGGATGGATCATTATCTGATATATCTTTTAGTTCTGGCATATTGATCAAGGCTGCTTTCAGCTCTTCTTTTGCTGCTTTGATTTCGCCAATATTATTACTCACTAAAGAAACGGATACAGGTTTTCCCCCAAAACTAGTCCCTGATCCAAATTCGAGCGTTTCTGTGCCATAGACAGTACCAACGATTTCAGCCACTGCATTGGAAACTTTGGAAGCATTGATGGTACCCCGATCCTCTTCTGGTAAGAGGTTCAAGGTGAGAACAGCGGCTGAAGTGCTACCGCCTACTCCTTGTGGTCCGCCAGGAGGGCCAGCCTGCTGGGCGGTGGAGGTGCCAATTCTGCGAATAGAATTAGTGACCACACTTTTCCCCGTTCCCAGTTCAGCAGAAAGTTTCTCGTTGGCCACCCAGGCTTTTTCTTCAATCATGCTAATAATGGAATCCGTGATGGCTTCACTGGTTCCTTGTGGCATGGTCAAACTAATGTTGACTTGATCACTTTCAACAGGAGGGAAGAAACTAAACTTAATCACACCACCACTGAAAGCACCAATAGTCATGATGAAAAGGGCAATAGGTATTGAATAGCCTAGTATCTTATTCTGTAAAAAGAATCGAAGAGCTGGTGCATATAAACGATCTCGCATCCAGAGCATGGCTTGCTCTGCCCAACGGTTTAATAAGAAAGTTTGAGAGCCTTCTCTCAAGGCTCTAGAATGTGCTATGTGTGCGGGCAAAATGAGGAAAGCTTCTACTAAAGAGATAGCTAGAATAATGATCAAAACCTTGGAGATCTCACCGAAGAAAGTTCCTAAATTGCCAGGGAGGAAAAAGAAGGTAGTAAAAGCCACCATGGTGGTGAGGATGGCAGATAAAATGGGTGGAATCACTTCCAAAGTACCATCTATAGCGGCCCTAATGGGGTGTTTGCCATTTTCATAATGAAAATAGATGTTTTCACCGATCACAATTCCATCATCTACCAGGATACCAATTACCAGAATCATTCCAAAGAGAGAAATGACATTGATTGTCATAAAACTCGGGGCAAAGATGAATAAACCAAAAAAGGAAATGGGCAAACCAACAGCCACCCACAGAGCGATACTGGGTTTAAGAAATAAGCCTAATAAAATTAACACTAGTAGGATACCCAGCCCACCATTTTCGATTAAGATATCCAAACGTTGTTCCAAGGCTACCGTTGTATCCCTTGCGACAGTGAGTGATACATTATCATACTGTTGGTTGAATTTCTCAATATAGGCTCTAGTAATCTCAGTGGCCTCAATGATGTCTTCATTATTTGTAGTCGAAACAGTCAGCTGAATGGCTAGTTCATCGTCCATAAAGAGCCGATCTGGGCTTTCAGACCAGCGATCACGTACAGTTGCCACATCTCGCAAACGAATAATATTTCCATTGGATTCTGCCTTGACGACAATGAAATCCAACTCATCTCCATAGTAGGAGCGATTATTGGCTCTGATCAAATATTCCTCATCGGAAGTCTTAATATTACCACCCGTGGTGAGAATATTGGCATTGGAAACTGCCCGGGCGACCTCTGTGAAGGTGAGGTCATAAGCCCTTAGGTCCGTTTCTCGAACGGCTATCTCAATTTCTTCAGCGGGAAATCCCTTGAGCTCAACCTGAGATATTCCGGGCGTAGTTCGAAGATCGGTCTCGATATCACGAGCAATCTGTTTCAAGGTCTTTAGATTCACGCCCTCACCGCTTAAGGTGAAGCTAATGGCTTCATTGACGATCTCTAATTTGGACACCACAGGGGGCTCCATTTGGGGAGGGAAGGATGGCACCCTGTCTACCGCATTTTTGACATCTGCGAGCAAGACATCAATATCAGCATCTCGGAGTCCTTCTACTGTTATGCTAGCACTATTTTCGCGACTGGAGGAGGTTACTCGATCTATTCCCACCAAGCCGCGTAGATTGTCTTCAACTTTCAGGACTACTCCTTCCTCAATCTCACCCGGAGAGGCCCCCGGATAGGTGATGGCAATCGTAATGATATTGGTATCTGCTAACGGAAAAAAAGAAGATTTTGTGTTGGTCAAACCCATGATCCCGAAGAGAATCAGGACCAACATCAGGACATTAACCGCTACCGTATATTTTATAAAGAAAGAGATTAACTTCTTCATTACAAGCTTTTAATGATTCTCTGGCCAAATTGGAGTCAGAGAAGGTTTTAATACAGACCTAGTACTGGATCGACTACCCATCTGATCAATAGAATCTATTTTAGCAAACTCACTCTCATTCCTTTGTGCGCTCCTGGTACAGGTTTAGCCATGATTTGTGTTCCATCGGCCAAGCCTTTGACTACTACGGAGCTTTCTTTATAAAAGACGGGAGAAACCTCGACGATATCCAGCACGCTATCTCTAACCACGTATAGTTTGTTCTCATCAAATAGGAGCTTGCGACTAAGTTCATAAGTGTTCTCTTCCTCCTTGGCTACCAGGTCCGCTTCGAGGTACATACCTTCTTTCAAGGAGGCATCTGAAACTTGAATAAACACTTTGATAGTTTGGGAGGCTTGATTGACCTTCCCATTTACTCTCACTACTTTTCCTGGCCAGGAATTGGTTCTTTCAAGATTGTGTAAGTCCACAGATTTACCAACGGCCAGCAGGTCTTGATAAGCGACATTAATATCTACTTCCATTTCGTAGGTGCCGGTGCTAATGAATTCTCCTAGTTTTTGCCCATTCCGTACTAGAGCTCCGGGGTTCACTAAAGCTTCCGTTAGTACACCACTAAAAGGAGCGCGGATTACATACTTATCTAGGCGTTCTTCCAAATTACTGATATTGAAAAAGGTAGTGAAGATGCCTTTGCTGCTAAGAAATAGTTTTTCCTTTTCTGAAGAGGATTCCGGGAATGCCTTCAGTGGTTGTTCTACATCAAATTGACTGAGGTACTCTTGCCATTTGGGAGTTGCATCTGGATAATCTAACCGCAGATCTGGCATGAATAGGACAATTTGATTGTAAAGATTGCTCTTTTGGGCTTTAATGTTTGCCCTGAATTCATCACTATCGATTAGCAATAGAGTTTGTCCTTTTCGATAGGGACTCCCCGGTTTAAATTCTCTTGCACTATTCTTGAAAATACCTGATACTTCAGAATAGATATCCACTTTATTTTTGGCAACAAGATTACCACTAGTCTTAAGCGTAATGGGAGTGCTCGTATTTTGTACTGTCTGGATCGAGACAGGGAGAATGATCTTGTTTTCAACAGGTTTAGGCTGATTTCGAGAAGCGGCCAATTGTTTGGCGACCATGAACGCTCCCAGGATCAGAAGCAAGCCTAATATCGAAGTAATTACTTGTCGCATAAAAAGAATTAAATAGTGAGATTAGATTGTATTTTTTGTAGTGTTTGGATGGTTGTCTGGATTTCGGTAGCGTTCAGGCCGAGCTGCATTTCAGCCATAATCTCTCTCATCAGTGGAAAAGTAGATTGAAGTTGTTCTTTTCCCAACTTGGTCAAATAAACGCGATTGATGCGTTTGTCTGCTTTGTCCGATATTCGAGTGACCAATTTTTTCTTTTCGAGCGTGGCAAGTAATCGGGTAAGGGAAGCTTTATGGCGTTCGGTAACAATGGCAAGATCTTGTTGAGGTCTACCGTCTTCCTCATTAAGTATCTTCAAAATGATCATTTGCTGCAGGCTCAGGTCCATTCCTTGTTTCTTGAAACGATCTCCAATAAAGATAGCCATCATCTTGGCTGTCTTTCCAATCCAAGGCAAGACACTTTCTTCCATTTCAGGAATCTTCATACTCGTTCTTTATTCGCAAATTATCTGGCTACTGGCAAATAGTTGCATGTACAACGAGTTGAGTTGTCCCTTTGTTCAAAAGGACTAGAAGTATTTTATTGAAAGCGAGAAATTTGTGATAGAATCAAAGAGAAGGGGGGTACAGTCCGCAAATAAGTCTGATTAAGAGGGGGGATTTATTCAAGCTGAGAATCAGCAATTTAGTGTTTTGGCCAAGGCTTAATGATGCGGTTTAGTGGACTAAAGGAGAGAATTAGTCCTTAGCCAAGTAGCTAAAGTATTGTTTATCAGGTGCCAGAAATTTAGACTTGCTCTAGCATTGGAAATCCATCTTCTCTTGAATCAAAGCCCTGGCTTCCTTCCCCGCCCATTTTTCACATAGGTACAACCCTAAATTTAAAGAAGAAGAAACCGCACCAGCAGTGATGACATTGCCATCTTCTACGACTTTTTCAGTACGGATATCTTTACAGAAAGGCCGAAGTAATTCTACTGCACTAGCATTGGTTGTCGCTCTCCGGTCTTTTAAAAAACCAGCTGCTCCTAGCAACAAAGCCCCAGTGCAAACGGATATCTTATATTGAGCCTCATGCGCACCCTTGATCCAGTCTATGAAATCCCAATCCTCTTTGAGTGGACGAGTGCCAAACCCACCGGGGATAATGATCGTATCGTATTGATTGAGATCAGGCTTGACCTTGTCCACCGCAAGCGTTAACCCAAAATTGTCTTCGATCTGATCTTCCATAGCACAAATATCCCAGTGCAGATCGGGGAGATAATTCATACTCTTTAATCTAGTAATAGGGTCATACACCCCAATTAGGTCGAGAAGCGTAATATTGTTAAATACGATAAACGCGATGCGTTCTGGCATCGGACTGTTAATTTGGAGTTGTGACATAGGATAGGCAGTGGCTTTGGTGGAGAATAAGCTATATAGCCCTAACGGTAGCGCTTTTAGAAAAGTTCGTTTATTCATACTTTTGGTTGTTACCAGGCAGATTGGAAGATGTAAAAAAGTACTGAAAAATAGGAGAAGTATGAAATTGACTAAAAACCTAATTCTTAGTCTGTTGCTCGGCAGTGGTATCTTAGCTTGCCAAACCCAATTCGATAGTAAAAAAGGGCAGGCCCAGGTCAATACTTCTGATAGATTCAAATTAAGCTGTGTACCGATAGAAGGGAAAACAGAAGAAGATCTATATCGCTATACAGTAAATATTGAGGACGGAGTTCGTTCTCAGCCCCTGATGCTTATTCCTTCCTGTGTTTTTATAGATTCATCTAGTTATGCCAATTACCAAATTCCTGCCGAAGCCATTGCAGCGGTGTCCAGTTGGTGGGGAGGGAGTGGAGATTTCGTTTATGCGATTGAAACCAAGGCGGGGGTCCTTTTCCGGCGCGCTGCAGTAGATGAAATACAATTGGTCAAGGACTACGGATACATGGACTGGGCCTTGTGGCAAAAGGATAGTCTGATTATGTACGATCCTATGAATAAGATGCCGGTATCAGGGCTTTATATGGCAGGAGGGCACGAGGTTTCTTACTTACTACTATTGGACAAAGTAGGAGGGGACTGGCGGGCTGAAGCCCTTGAACTGGAGGGAATGCTTCCTCCCAGGGAAGATCTCAGGATGAAATTGGCGGATATGAATCTTAAGCTGATTTCAGGCTTTCAGTTGGAGTTGGAGGAGGGACGCTTCTCCGCAGGAGACTGGGGAAAAGGTGAATTGATTAAAGAGGATGGGAGGTATGCGCTGCTATTTCATGATAAGCAGGATCTTGCTGGAAACCCTTTAAAATTGCTAGTTAGTATGCGGTAGTTTAGAGGCTTTTGGTCGAAAGAACTAACTGAAAACCTTCCTTTTCTCCTCGGATCTGCAATTTCCCACCCAATTTCTTAGCACGCATTTTCATATTCTCGATACCTAACCCACTACTTACTTTGGAGGATTTTTCTACGGCCTTTGAACCATTATCTTTCACAATCATGGTGAATCCCGTTTCAGTGCTGTCTAGGCTAATCCATACCTGACTAGCATCGGAATGCTTGACAATATTCGTAATGGCTTCTCGGAAAATCAATTGTAGGTGTTGGCGCGTATCAATAGGGAGTTTCTTTTCCAGCGGGAGGTAACCAACCTGGAAATGAAAACTCACTTCTTTGGGAATCAACATCTCTTCCGCGTGTTCCTGCATCCTTTCAAGCAGATCCTTTACCTTACCACGCCTGGTATCAATGGACCAAACCAGGTCTCGCATCTTGGAAACAGCTTGCCGGCTGATTTCACTTAAAGAACGTAAACTCGCCTGATTTTCTGGTTTGGCTTTCATTTCTATGATCTCCGCCTGCATAGCTAAACCTGATAACATGGAACCCACCTCATCATGTAAATTGCTGGAAATCTTCAGTCGCATACGTTCCACTTTGAGTAGCTGCTGCCAACGGTATTGGAAAATCGAAAAAACAATCAATGACATGAAAAGCATACAGATGGCCAAGAACCACCAGGTATTGAAAAAGTATGGCTTGATTTCTAAAGGAATACTTAGTTGGCTGCTACTCCAATTACCGCGAGAATCTGCTCCCTTAATGTGAAGTATGTAATCACCGACAGGGAGTTTGTTGTAACGCACAGAAGGCTGGTTGCCAATATATGTCCAATCGTCTTCTACGCCTTCTAGCAAAGTGTAGTATTGGTTCTTGTCCGGTTTGAAATAATTCGGTAGAGTCCAATTGATTTGGAAATAGGATACATTGGGTTTGATGACTAAAGGCCCACCTTCAAAGTACCTTAAATCTTCCTCCATTAACTCCTTCTCTTTTTGTGAATACCGAGACCAAGTAGTCAACTGAAGTGGTGGGTTGGGGGCTTGTCCAATGATAGCTTCTGGGGCAAAAGCTGTTACGCCATTCATACCTCCGAAGTAATATCGTCCCTGGCTGTCTTTAAAGAAGGATGAGTAGTTGAATTCATTGTGTGAAAGTCCATCCTCTTGGTAAAAATTCTGGAATGTTCCGGTGGGTTTATGGAAGCAAGAAAGTCCATTATAGGTACTTATCCAAAGGTAGTTAATATCATAGGGTAGGATGCCTACCACATTGTTATTAGCGAGGTTATCATTTTGGGTGAAAATCTCTATGGTTTGTTGCTCGGGGTCGAGCCGATTCACTCCTCCTCCGAAAGTGCCAATCCATAAAATCCCTTCTTCGTCTCTCACTATGCAGAGGATGTGATTGTGGCTAATGGCAGGAGAAGAAGAAGTGGTATACTGTGCCTGTAATTTACCTTTCTTACTGAACTGGAAGAGTCCTGCAGTTTTAGTGCCGACCCACAATGTATCACCAACCTCCAACAGGAATTTGATTTGCTCATCAGTCGATAGTGGAGAGTCGGCAGGAATAATGTTCTCATAAGTATCAGCATCCGGATCAAAAAAGCACAATTGTGCTAATGTTTGTCCAATGATTAGGCGGCCATCTTCTTGCAGGAGAAGAGGGTTAGGGCTAAAGCCAGCGTTGAGCTCTTGCCGAGTAGGCACGATCCGCAAGCTGTTGGTAGGTGTATCCCGTAGAAAGGCGAGTTGCTCGTGGGCACTCCAAGTGCCTTGCCGATTTTCATCGTAGACAAAAAAACTGGTAAATGCTAAGGGGAAATTTTTAGTTCTAGTACTTTTTTCGGTGAATTTGGGAATCGCCCCTCCTTGTTCCCAATCTACTTGATGAATTCCTACTTCTCCTCTCTCACACATTACAAATACTTCTCCTTGACTATTTTCGAAAAAGCCTCGAGTGGTATTGCCCCATTCAACACCAGGGATATGAAGAAAATTGGTAAAGGCTTGTTTTTTGATAGGAAGTTTTAGTATACCATTATCGGTACCGATCCATAACAATTGCATTTGGTCCTCGAACAGGCAATTGATAGCTGTAAAGTCAAAGGGCTTGTTGATTTGTTCACTGTAATCTAGCCAATTACCGGCCGTATCCAGCTCCAATAGCCTTTTCTTGGTCGCGAACCATAAATGGCCTCGATGATCTTCTAGGGATACATAGACTGGACTATCCAGTGATTGCTGGATGACCACTTTTTCACGGCTGGCCATGTCATAGGTCCATATCTCATGGGAACTTTTCGGGAATAAGAAAAAGCGGTTTTGGCTATCTATAAAAAAGGGGGTGAAATACATTAAGTGCTCGTACCAGATAAAGGCATCTGCTTTTACCTCCTGTAGTAGGACTCCCTGAGGTGAGTATTGTTGAATACCCTTACTAATGGTTGACCAATAGATATTACCACTAGTGTCGGTAGCAATATGGGTGAACTCTTGAATGCTTCTCCTGTTTTGGGCAACTCTTCTAATCTGATGATCCTCTTTTAATTCGAGTAAGAATTGTTGCGCGGTATCTTCCGCCACCAACCAAAGTCTGCCTTTTTTGCCCTCATGGATTTGTAAAAGATCTAGGGCTTTCCTACTGTCATTTGAAGCACTAACCTTCACCGGGGTAACCTGATGGGTTTGCAAATGAAGAGAAAATAGTTGACGGTTAGCGATGTACCAAATTAGACTATCTCTGATGATCATTCCTTGTTCCCGAAAATCTTCAGCAGGTAGGGGGTAGTCTCCAAGTGGACCTTTATTGTAATAGGTGAAATCGTACCCATCAAAGCGATTTAGCCCTTGTCGAGTACCCAACCACATCAAACCCTGTTGATCCTGAGCAAGGGCTCGGACACTACGAAAACCTAAGCCATCTTCTATCGTAATAGCATCAACGGCAGGTAAGTTTTGGTTGATCGCAGAAAGTGGGAGGCAAAGCGTGCAAAGGATATACCCTACCTGTTTCCACCAGGAAGAGGGTGTAATATGTGAATTCGGTACTTGTTTATGCACGCTGTTAGTTAAGATGTCCATTGCAATTTATGGTTCTCCCGTTATTTACTGACGATTTTGCAAGAATAATTTCTGAAATGGCAGGATTGAGGTAATTTATGACCCCATACATATGCGATTGACAACTTCCTTTAGCTCCACTATATTTGAAGGATGAAGCGGATTTCCATTGGAATAATAGAAGATGACTTGGTCGTGCAACAAAGTTTGGTCTCCTTTCTAGGTGCTAATCCTAATTTCGAGATCAGTTTTGTGGTAAATTCGATTGAGGCATTCTCAGCCTTAAAACTGGACGAATTGCCTTCTCAAGCCAATATTCTTTTGCTCGATATTCAACTTCCTGGAATGTCGGGGCTAGAGGGAATCCGGATACTTAAACGTCGCTTGTCTTCCGTTGATATTATTATGCTTACCACCTTTGAGGATAAGGATAAAATATTCAAGGCCCTGTGCGCTGGTGCTTGCTCCTACCTATCTAAGCAAGTTCCATTGAAGAAAATTCAAGAGGCCATACTGACGGTTAGCAATGGCGGTTCCTACATGACTCCCATGATCGCCCGGAAAGTAGTGGATTACTTCAGGCCAAAACCAATGAAGAAGGAAGCTAAGCTCACAGCTAGGCAACAACAGATTGTGGAGGGGCTTCTGCGTGGATTGAGTTACAAGATGGTAGCAGCTGAATTAAATATTACGTTGGATACGGTCCGTGCTCACGTCAAAAATATTTATCGATTATTGGAGATTAACAGTAAAGCAGAATTGATCAAACGCGCCTACGATAAAAACTAAGAGATATATATTATCTACATTTAGAAAAAAATAAACACCTCTGACTTGACTCCTTATTTTTAATTATATACATTTGTGAAAGTAATAGTGTTTGCCCATCGCGGGTAATTTTTTTCAGGATAAAATATACATTTATGAAAAAAATAAACACTACAGTACCATCTTTAACAATTCATTGGATATGAAAGGAACACATTTAGGCGAATTTGAGGAGTTGGTTTTGTTAACCGTGGCCATTTTGTACGACGAGGCTTATGGTTTAGCTATTCAAAGAGAAATGGAAAAGCAGAGTCAACGTACCATTAGCATTGGTGCAGTTCATGCAGCCTGTAACCGCCTTTTCGATAAAGGTTTTCTCTCGGCTCGATTTAGCGAAGCAAGCCAAAAGAGGGGAGGGAAACGGAAAAAGCTATACAAAGTTACTCCTGCTGGACAAAAGGCCCTTACACAAGCCAAAGACCTCCGGCAGAAATTATGGGATCAGATTCCCGGTACTGCTTTTCAATTTAGCTGGCAGGGGTAGAGGTTTTTACCCGCGAGCCTGTACGATAATCACCTGATATGATACAACCACCCAAAAGGATAATGTCTTTTCTCAAGTGGTGCTGCGATGAGCGGTTTCACGAAGAGATGGAAGGCGATTTGCACGAGATGTATGAAGATCTAGTGGAAAAACATGGAAATCGCGTCGCTAAGCGTCGCTTTCTTAAAGCAGCATTTTCTTATATGCGTCCATATTTCTTCAAAAAGAGCCGGAGCGGTGCCTCTGTCCTTACCGCTCAACAATTTCATCTTAAGATTGCTTTTCGCTACTTCGAACGTAACAAAGTGTTTGTGATGATCAATGTCCTGGGATTGGCGTTGGGTGTTGCTTGTGCTTTGTGGATAAATCAATTGATTGAGCACGAAACGAGCTTTGACCAGTTTCATACTGGTGTAGATCGAACTTACCGGGTGGTAAGGGTCTCTCAGGTGGAAGGAGCGGATGAGTTTCGCACAGGTGTTGTGTTTCCACTTTCGGCCAATATAAGAAGTGATTTGCCTGCTGCGGAAGCAGTAACAGCTACTTATCCGTTGTGGAATGCTCATTTGGCGGTATTGAATGAAGAAGGAGGGGTTGAAAAAAAATTCAAGGAAAGTAAAGGAGTGGGAATGGTGGACGAAGATTTTTTCGAAGTCTTCGACTTTGGGGAGCAAGGAGCGAATTGGATTCATGGGAAACCGAGACAAGCCCTAGCGGAGCCTTTTGGAATGGTACTAACGGCCTCGATGGCTCGAAAGTACTTTGGGGTGACTAATCCTGTAGGACGGCTTATTACGATAGATGATAGCTATAACTTTACGGTTACGGGGGTGGTGCAGGACTTACCTACTACTACCGATCTTCCATTTACTGTTTTTCTCTCCTTTCGATCACTCGAAGAGATGTGGGGGGATTTTGTGAAAACAGGTTGGGTAGGAGTAAGTGATAATAGCCAGTGTTATCTGCGATTGAGAGAAGGAGTTTCGCCGTCAGCATTTGATGAGCAGTTGGCTCAGCTACATAGCGCTCATGTGTCAGAAAGTATTGCAGCCATGCGTACGTACAAACTACAACCCATGGCAGAGGTACATCGCGATGCCCGATTTGGTAACTATTCTGATAGAACAACCAGCGAAGGTACGGTCCTGGTATTATGGGCTATTGCAATTTTTGTTCTATTAACTGCTAGTGTAAATTACATCAATTTGGCCACGGCTCAATCAGGCCTTCGCGCCAAGGAAATGGGAATGCGTAAAGTAGTAGGGAGCAATCGTTTAGGGATTATGTTACAGTCATATACAGAGACCTTTTTGATCACTCTGCTGGCAGTACTATTGGGTTTGGCTATAACGGTCAGTGGATTGCCCTACCTTGAACAATATATAGGGATCCAGTTCAAAACTTTTTGGCAATGGGAGCAACTGACTTGGTTATTAGGCCTAATCGTGCTCATGACCTTGGTAGCTGGTTACTATCCTGGAAAAGTACTTTCTGGATTTAGCCCGATTCAGGCCTTTCGCAAAAAAATTGAACGAGCACAAGAAGGGAGCCTAGGGTTAAGACGTGGATTGATTGTGTTTCAATTTATGATTGCGCAGCTCTTTATTATGGCTACTGCTGCTGCCCTGCTACAAGTCAAACACTTTCAAGAAACAGAATGGGGCTTTAATCAGGAGGCGGTGATCACCTTGCAGATGCCGAATGCTGCAGAGCGGCCGATGGTTCGCCAGCAATTGTACAATGCCTGGCGTAGTATCCCGAATGTTCAAAACATAAGTTTTGCAGCTAGCGCGCCATCTGCCGCTACTCGAGCGCATAACTTTTCCTCGATAAAAGTTCAGCGTCAAGGAAACGATGAAGGTTTTATGACGGAGGTGATGACTATAGATACAGCCTTCATCGATCTATATGAAATTCAAATTCTAGCGGGACGAGCTATTTTGCCGGGCGAAGCCGACCAGCAACGAGCTGTTGTTATTTCAGAACAGTTGGCTAGTGATATGGGGTTTTCCTTATTGGAAGATGCCGTAGATCAAGCAGTACAGTTTAATGGTACAGATTGTATCATTGTAGGCGTGGCGAAAGATTTTCAGGCGGGTTCTTTTCGACTCAGCGACTTGAAGCATGGAGGGCGAGTGGCAATGTGGCACAACCCAGATGGTTTTGGAATGGCTAGTTTGAAATTAAAAACAACGAACGCTGAGCAATTGAAGGAGAGCCTAGCTGCAATTGAAAGCTCTTGGTCAATTACCTATCCCAAACATGTGTTTGAATATCAATTCCTGGATGATCGTTTGGCTGCTTATTATACGGTGGAATCCAAGATGAGTGAGCTCTTTAAGATTATGGCCGCCATCGCCATTTTTATAGGCTGCCTAGGATTATATGGCTTAGTGACTTTCCTGGTTAATCAAAAAACGAAAGAGATTGGAGTACGGAAGGTCTTGGGCGCTTCTATGCAACAGATATTGCAACTGATTCTTAGTGAGTACGTGGGTTTACTCCTATTGGCTTTTGCCGTTGCTTGTCCCTTGGCTTACTGGGGGCTTAACAGGTGGTTAGATAATTTTGCTTCTCAAATTGACTTACCCTTGTGGCTATTTCTAGGAGCCTTGGTTGTATCTATGACCATGGCGGTGATTTCGGTAGGATATAAATCCCTTAGGGCTGCCCAATTAAACCCCGCCACAGCGCTTCGTACGGAGTAAGAGGGCATTTGAAACAATGCCCTCCCATACATGTAAACTCATCCGACCGGTTTAGTCTTTGTTATTGATAGCGGTGTATTTTCTTCTAATCCATATTCAAGGCGTGGATGGGATTGAGTCGTGCCGCTTTCATTGCTTGTAATCCAACGACTAGCCAGGCAAGCGTTAGTACTGCCAAGCTGGGCCATAAAAACAGGTGCCATTCTAAGTTAATCTTGTAGGCAAAATTGGTTAACCATCTGTCAGCTAATAGAAAACTAGTAGGGATTGAAATAAGAATGGCTACCAATACTGGTTTTGTAAACTCCCAGCTAAGAAGATTGACAATATCGGAAACACTAGAGCCCAGCACTTTTCGTATTCCTATTTCCTTTCTTTTCTGTTCCGCTGAGTAGCTTACTAAACCAAAAAGCCCTAAACAGGAAACCATCAATGCAATGAATGAAAAATAGCGAGATAAGATGGCCACCTTATTTTCTGATTCATATAATGCCTGATAATCTTCATCTAGGAAGCTGTAATCAAAAGTAAATTTTGGGTGAAATTCTTCATACAGCATCTTGATCTTCGAAATGGTTGCTTGTTCAGTTCCTTCCTGTATTCTTACGATGATATTGGTAGAGGTATTGGCATCTCGAAACCTCAGTACCATTGGTTCTATCTGATGATGCAGCGACCCATAGTGAAAGTCTTTTACTACACCGATAATTTCCTGTTTATTAGAACCTTGAGTAATAGTTTGTCCAAGAGGATTCGTTAAGCCCATCAAAGCTACTGCGGACTCATTAATGACAATCTTTTGGAAGTCATCTTTACGTTCTTTGGAGAAAGATCTACCTTCTATTAGTTCTAGGCCCAATGCCTCCATAGCATAATAATCCAATCGGGGAGCTTTGATTTTTCGTCCCTTTTCATCTTCCAGCCCAGCCCAAGAATAAGGTCCATCAAAGTCACTTCCATCTAATATACTAGAAGCCATTCCCCCCGCTTGTACCACACCCGGAATTTCACGTAGTTGCGTCAAGAATAAAGCTGGATCTTTTTCAAAACGACCTTCTCTTTCAAAACTAATTACATGCTGGCGATCATAGCCCAAGTTTTTTTGCTGCAGGAAGGTAAGTTGTTCCCGTACAATGAAAACACCTACGATTAAAATCAATCCGATAACAAATTGAAAAACCACGAGGGCTCTTCGGGCGAGGAGCGCCTCAGTTCTGGTATGCACTTTACCTTTTAAAGCTCTGATCGACTTAAAACTAGACAAGTGAAAGGCAGGATAACTCCCAGAAACCAAGCCAGTACCTAGTGCCAGAAGGAGAACAGACAAGATGATTTTGGTGTGAGTAAGATTGATGTACAATTCTTTTCCTGTCATCAGCCTAAATTGAGGGAGAAGTGCTGAAGTTAAGAGCAAGGAGATAGCTACAGCTAATATGACCAAAATAGTCGATTCGCAGAGAAACTGGAGAACTAAGTCCTGGCGAGATGCTCCCACCACCTTTTTCACACCAATTTCCTTCAACTTGCGATTTGCCCGTGCGGTAGAAAGGTTCATGAAATTGATGCAAGCAATCAGTAGTAAGAATAAAGCGATCACTGCGAAAAGCTTTACATATGCCATTCGCCCTTCGATTTCTTTACCATTCTCGTATTGACCATATAAATATTCTCTGGAATATTGTTGTGCAAAAAGTGTGTTTCCTCTTTCCTTAGCCTTTTTGTTCTTGGATCGAAAGAGTTCCGTAACCTTAGTATTGAATTGATCTATATCCGCATCCTCCTGTAGGACCACATAGGTTTGCGCCAAACGACTATTCCATTTTCCCGCAAAGCGATCAGCTTCTTGTATTTTTTCAAAGTTGAAAACGATATCAAACTGTTTCGTGGCATTTCGGGGAGGATTTTTAAAAACACCTGAAACATAGAAGGGGCCAGTGAAGGGTAAATTGTGTTCAAAATTAATGGACTGCCCCATCACCTGTTGATTGGAGCTAAATAATTTATCCGCCAAATTCTGAGATATAGCTACTGCATTTTTATGTTCTAAAACGTTTTCTGCCGATCCCTTGAATAAATCATAAGAGAATACTTGAAAGAAAGGGGCGGTTGCAAAAATGCCTTGTGCCTTGATGTTCTTATCGCCAAACGAAACAATGCCCTGCCCGCTTAAGTCACCAGTAAAGTAGTTGACGGCTACAGCACTCTCCACTTCTGGAAACTCCTCCGTTAAGGCTATGGCCAAGGGGTCAGCGGTTTCATTCTGGGTTAAGCGGCCAGTTGGGTAATGAACATTTTCTAGAATGTGAAACAGGCGATCATTCTTTTCATGAAATTTGTCAACACTTAATTCATCAAGAATCCATAAGCCAATTAACAAGACACTGGTAAGGCTGATGGTTAGCCCTAGAACATTTATCCCAAAAGAGATAGGGTGATGCTTAAAAGACCGAAGACTAATGGTGAAATTGTGCTTGAGGATGCCCATAAGATTTATGTATTTGAAGAATCTCCATTTTCTGATAATTCCTGGCCTAAAAAGCAATATGACATCTTTGGTATAGCGATGGTTTGCTTTTTTTCTGCCTAAGTTATTCACGTTCTCCTCGTATAGTTCCTGCAGATCCCCCTCTATATAAGGGTACATTTCTGGGTCACAAAACCAGTGGAAAAACCGGCTTATGAATTTAGGTGGATGAGGTTTTGACATGATAGGATTGATAAATTTACTCTGACCTAAGGTTATCCATAGGGTTAGCCATGGCTGCTTGAATCGCTTTCATGCTTATGGTCAAAAAGGCCAATCCTGTTGCTATTAAACTTACCAGAAAGAATACCCATCCTTTTAACTCGGTTCGATAGGCAAAATCCCTCAACCATTCATGCATTCCCCACCAGGCTAAAGGGATAGCTATTAAAGAAGACAGTACGACCAGTTTTAGAAAATCTTTAGAAACCATGGTCACAATATTGGTGACTGTGGCGCCTAGTACTTTTCTTATCCCAATTTCCTTGGTTCGTTTTATCAATTGATGGGAAACAAGACCAAAAAGCCCCATACAGGCAATGAACAAAGCTATAAAAGTGAAAATGCCAAATACCTCTCCAAATCTACGCTCAGCGCTGTACAGCTGACGATAGGATTCGTCCATATACCTAGGGTCAAAAGGTTGTTTTGGCAAAAAGGTGCTCATGGTTTCCTTGATGGCAGGAATTACTTTTTCTCCCTGACCCCTCTCCGTTTTTATGGTAATATGTCCAATATAAGTCCCACGACGAGCATTTCTGTAGCCCATGAATAAGGGCTCGATGGCTAGGTCAAAAGGCTGGAAATGAAAATCTTTTACTACGCCTATCACTGTACCATCCCGAAACTTTTTACCCACTCCAGAATCCCATCCTAGTTCCTTCAGGGCCGCCTCATTGAGAAGGTAGGCTTGTGCGCTATCGCTAGGGTGTTCGGGAGAAAAATTGCGTCCTTCTATCAATTCGATCTCAAAAAGGTCCAAGAAATTGTAGTCTATGTAATTACAGAAAATATAAAGCTCTTCGTCTTCCATTCGTCCATCCCAATCATAAATGATAGTATTGCAACCAAGGTTGAGCGGCAAGCCATTGGTGAAAGAGACATTCTTAATCCCGGGCTGACTCAATAGCTCCTGACGGATGGCCGGTGCCTTTGGATGGAGGTTGAATTGGTTGTAAGAAAGGTAAATGACTTCTTCTCTGCTGAATCCTAATTTCTTGTCCTGAATGAATCGAAGTTGTTGATAAATTACAATGCTACAGATCGCGAGTATGATGGCCGCCGTGAATTGTCCTACCAAAAGAGAATTGCGGACTAGCATTCCTTCTTTTCTGATCTTAAACCATTGCCCTTTTAAAGCATTGATTGGTTTCACCGCTGAAGAAGTGATGGCCGGGTAAAAGCCGGACAATACACCTATAAACAGAGCCACGAACAATAAGCCTGCAAATAAGAGGGGATTATGCGTTAGTTCGAAGGGAATATCCAAGTCCATCAAGCGATTGAGAGAAGGCAACAGTAAATAGGCTAGAAAGAAGGCAATTCCAAAGCTAAAGGCTGTAATCAGAAGAGATTCAGTTAAAAATTGGCCAATAAGTTGGACCCTTTTAGCGCCTAAGACTTTTCTCATACCGACTTCTTTGGCTTGCCCTGCTGTTCGAGTGGTAGCCAAATTCATATAATTGATGGCGGCCAGTAAGAGAATAATGAGAGCAATAGAAGCAGATAGATATAGGTATCGAATATCGCCATTTGCACTGATCTCGAAATTGATATCTGAATGGAGGTGGATATCTTGTACAGGTTGTAAGAAATAGTCTGGCTTAAAGCTAAAAGTCCGATAAGCACTTTCAGTGTACTCATCAAATTGCTTCATTTTACTTTCTAAAACAGAGGGATCAGTTCCTGCTGCTAAACGAACATAAGATCTATAGTTGTTATGATTCCAAAACCCTATATCAGCATTATACCAAGGCAAGTTTTTGAAGGACGTAATGTAGTCATATTGAAAGTGCTGATTTTTTGGGGGGTCGCTGATGACAGCTTGTACAGTCAGCATCTGCTCGCCTTCGTATAGGATATCCTGCCCGATGGCCGAATCATCGCCAAAGTACTTCTTGGCCAAAGAGCGAGTGAGGATTATATTAGAGGGATCTTCCAGAATTGTGTTTCCGGATTCCTTTAATTCGTCATTCATGAAGACATCAAAATACCCCGCATCGGCAAAGAGCCCTTTTTCGTAAAAACCCTGCTGCTCTTTTACAAAAAGTGCCTCATGGATTTGCAAGGTGGTAGCAGACTCTACTTCGGGAAAAGATTCTTTCATGGTAGGTACTAGCGGAAGCGGGCTAATAGCATATCGGTCACTACCTTTGAAATCGTTGCCAATCTGTTGCTGTCCGACTCTGTACAACTGTTCTACCTGGGCGTGGTGTTTATCAAAACTGTACTCGTATTTAATATATAGAGCTATTAAAAGAAAGCAGGTTAGCCCCAACGTCATTCCGGCTATGTTGACGGCAGCAAAAAAACGATGTTTGTTAAGACTTCGAACACTGATCTTGATATAGGACTGGAGCATGGTGAAGTTATAAAATAGGTGATCTAAATATTTGAAAGAGCGAATCATACTAGGTCTAAATAGCAGTAGAACATCAATAGTAAAGCGTCGATCAGCCTTTTTCTTACCCAAGGCTTCTAGTCGTTCCTCATACAGTTCAAAGAGGTCACCCTCAATGAAAGGATGTAGCTCCGGATCGCAGAACCATTTCAAGAAGCGGAGCATAAATTCGGGTGGGTTATTCCTCATGATCTATTGGGCGATTTTTAGGTCAAGAATGGTTTTAGACATGGCTGCCCAAAGTTCATTGCGTAAATCTCTATTGTGTGCCAGGGCTGTACGACCATGAGCCGTCACAGTGTAAAAGCGCTTTGGACGACCTGCACGTTCTTGGGTGCCCTCTCCTCGTTTCGCCTGCAAGTATCCTTTCTGCTCCAGGCGCTTCAATGCTGTTTGTAAAGCTCCCACACTGACTTTCCGATCTGCGCGCGACTCAATCTCTTTTTTTATAGTAACGCCATAGGCATTCCCGTGTAGAATTCCTACCGTTAACATGACAATTTCCTCAAACTCACCTAGTTTATTTTTCTTCATAATTTCATTAATTCCTAATTGTAGTATTATGCAATATAGGCGCTTTTTTCATTAATTCCTAATTGTAGTATTATTTGAAGGCCTATTTTGTAGCTTTGGCAAGAGATAAGTACCTGGAGAGGCATTGTAGAATGCGGATGAGAATAAAGTCTTAAAAATTGTGATGCTCTAGAATAGCTCGGTGTTAAATGCAAAGATGATTTATGACTGACGTGACCATTGAAGATCTTCGATTTTAAGCGGAAAAATCTGTGAGTTCGGGCTTGTCCATAGGAGGGGTAAATGGGCTTTGGCGGAATTTTTTTGCGACTTACAGCCAAAAAATGAGATGTTTTTTGACCAAAATTCACTACCAAAATACAGTTGATGTCTATTTTTTTAAGTGTAAGGTGTTGTTAGTGAATTGTTTATGGATTTTTTTAAGTATGTTTTCATGAACAGTGAATTTGCAAATTGTACTACTGTGGCCAGAAGCTTTAGCCCATATTTGTATTGTCAAAAGAAAACAACAGAAGTTAAACGACCTACTACTAACAAATTATAATCATCCCAAATGAGGGAAGTCAAACTTGACAAAAGCAATTGAATGATAATCCCACGAATAACGATCATAATCTCATGAAAGAATTTGTAGGGTATCGAAGGATATCCTATTTTTTGGTATGTAGATAGCCTCTCAAAGCTCTTTAGAAACCGCTTAGCTCAGCTAAGCGGTTTTTTTTTTACCTATTATTACATAACTCTTCTCTTTGCAAAACTTCCTTTTCGCTCCAACAACTTTTCAAACACTATTGGCTGCCAGACAAACAGCTTTTGGATGGATAACTCATGACTATCGGCGAAGAGGCTTCCGCTTAGAAGACTGACCATAGGCTACAAAATGGGCAAAGAACCTTCAACTCTGATGATGTTAGTGGTATTATGTGCTTAAAGTTGAGAGAAAGGGCTGAATGGAAGAAGGAGTTTAACAACAAAATGGTGGTAATCACCAAAATAAATATGCACACTTCGTTTCATATATAAAAAAAATAAATGTTATTGAAATCAGTGATTGTGTTCAATTTTTAATTTAAGTTAATGTTTGTGAGTAAGTTATGGGTGTTTTTGAATTATCCAGTTGGACAGTAAAAATTTATTTTGTACTACTTTCGACGGGAATAATGCTACATATTTGTATTGTCGATAAGAAAAGAACAATATCTAAGTTTTTTAAGCTAATACAAATCATATTGAAAGGCGGACCCTGGTAAAGTCCAACTTTCTAATCGGTAAACAAAGCATGTAATCCCACGAATTACGAGTCATGCTCTATGAAAGAATTCGAAGGGGATCAATGGATTCCCTTTATTTTTGGTATGTAGATAGCCTCTCAAAGCTCTTTAGAAACGCCTGGTAGCCCCAGGCGTTTTTTTTTGCCCTAGTTTCATCCATCTCTCCAAAGGTCAATTAGCTACTAAATAGAATGCTTACAAGCAGTATTCTAACCTTGCAAAGGTTAACCCCTTTCCTTCAGTACTGGATATCAAGATTACGATCGTAAGAATTCTGGTTTATCCCAGAAATAAATCTTTGGGCATTTTCCTTAATCCATGAAAATAATAGTATTCCGATCACAATGAGCTTGTGGGAGGCTGGGGCGTCAATTAAGACGCTGACCTCCATCTTGGTTGTTTCTAAGGCGATTTTGGTAGAAGTTGAATCTCTGAATGCTATTGTCACTGCAGCGCCCCAGGTTTAAGGATGGGTATTTGCCCGAGCGCCCCTGGTTGCATCTGTATAAGTTCATGTTTGGCCATCACCCTTTGGGTAGAAAATCGCCTAATTTTTGCTGATACTTCATTGCCTTCCTTGGCCGTACCCTCCGATATGGCTTGCTAAAATCGCCTAGCCTAAGCAAAAAAATGACACTTTCCTGCTATAGACGCGATCACCAAACATGAACTAGGCCTAAGAAAGAACAGAAAAACAACACATTAATAAAATGTATATTTAATAAAAATCAGAAACGTGCCTGTGTCTTTAGTTTATAGTTTTGATTATTAGTAGTTTATGTGTTTGGGTTTCCAAGGTGAGGGAACAGTAAAAATTTATTTTGTACTACCTTAGGCGAGAATAATGCTACATATTTGTATTGTCGATAAGAAAAGAACAATATCTAAGTTTTTTAAGCTAATACAAATCATATTGAAAGGCGGACCCTGGTAAAGTCCAACTTTCTAATCGGTAAACAAAGCATGTAATCCCACGAATTACGAGTCATGCTCTATGAAAGAATTCGAAGGGGATCAATGGATTCCCTTTATTTTTGGTATGTAGATAGCCTCTCAAAGCTCTTTAGAAACGCCTGGTAGCTCCAGGCGTTTTTTTTTGCCCCTATTCTAAAGGAACCTTTAAATTGTACGCCACCTTTTCTCAATTGTTGCGACTCTTCATAAGTTATTCCCCTCACAATAGCATAAGCCAGTCTGAAATGTAGCATTAGTAGGCCTACGAAAGGTATGTTAACCTATAAGGGAGCCCAATATCTATTATTGTATTAAGAAAAAATAAATATGTATTAAATCAGTAAATCTTGTTTTGATTCAGTTTAATGAGTTGATTGTGAGTTTTTTATGAGTGATTAAAGCGAGGAGTGTTGTACAGCAATTTTTGTTATTGTACTACTTCAGGCAGGATTAAAGGATGATATTTGTATAGTCGAGAAGGAAAACAATATCTAAGACAAACTTTCAACACTAGACATAAAAAAAGCAGGACCTCAGACGAAGCCCTGCGCATTAATCGGTAAACAAAGAAATATCTTTTTGAATTACAATCATGATTCAATGAAAGAATTCCGAGGATGTTAAATGGATATCCTCATTTTGGTATGTAGATAGCCTCTCAAAGCTCTTTAGAAACCGTCTAACTTATTAGGCGGTTTTTTTATATTGTAAGTGTACGGCGGTTTTTCTAATAGGTTTCAAGCATTTTTTAAGAAGTTTTTACAGCAGTCCAGCAAGCTTGGATTCTATTCATGCTAAAGACTTGTTAATCATCTGTTTGCTTTCTTTTCGTTCAGCAAAAAAGAGATTATTAAGTTCTCAAAAAAAACTTTTTTATTTTTCATAAAAGCAGTAAGAGAATAAAAACTGGCCATTTTAAGAATCAATAGAAGTGCTAAATTTTATGTCCTGTTTGGAATAAGTAAGTAGAGGGAGCAATTTGTATCTCTACATAACAATATGTTTTCTACCATTTCAAGGTGTAAGTGTACTTGAGCAAGATTGCTCTGCTCGAGCGAAATGGGAGAAAAGGTTGATGTTCATTACGTCTAGCATTGAGTAAGTCATTGTAAACAATATACAGATCATTCCCTTCTTTGGGATTATACCGAAGTCTTATATTACCAGTGAAGACCCCCTCAAGGCTATTGTACTGTAAAAAAGACGCTACTGAAAATTGTGTGTTCAGCATATAGGTGGCTTTTAAGCGTGCCAAATGGGCCTTTAAACCAGTTGCCCGCTTTGAGAAGTAGATGTCATTGTATTGATAGAACCCTTCTAAGTCCCAATGTGAGGACAGTTTAATTCTTGGGCTGAGACTGGTTGATAAAATACGGCCATCAAAGAAACCACCGATCGTATAATCACTTAGTACTCCAAACAATTGTTGGAAGGGGGAGGCCCAAAATCCTTGTATTTGCCAAAAGGAGTATTCTCCCAGCGGTACCTCTACTTCATCACCTAAATCAAAGGCCTCGGCTATAAATTCATTATTGCGCACTATGGCACCATTGAAGATCCAGCCCGTCTTTGAATCCATTTGTATTCCTCCTTCAAAATTTCCTGATTGCGTATCTCCTGTTTCGTTGGATACCGCCCAAAACCCACGAAAAAAAGTCTGCACCCTTAGTAGTTTAGAATCCTCATCCATCAGCCAACCGTAACTCAACTGTGGAGTAAAGCTGCTGTAGTTTTCTCTCAATTCAAACCCCATTCCCGGTTGATACTGGTCACCGGCTCTCGAAAAACTTACATTATAGCTAAAGCCGTCATATCTTCTTCTTTCCCAATTGGCGAAGATTCGAGCATTATTAAGTGAAAGGAGAGCGGCGGTTTCTTCTGTATCAAAGGTTTGGGCCCATTTCAGGTTCAAATAATCATCAGCCGATATTCTCACAATCCCATCCAGACCGTAGCTGGTGTTATATTCTCCCTTCAGGTCCATTCGGTGGGTGAAAATTGCGCCTACGTAAGAGTTGCTTTTGCCCAACTGTCGCCGCAATCTAATCAAGCTAAAATTCTCAGATACCCCATCTGAAGAAGCGCCAGTTTGCATATTTAGCATCCCTACGTCATATTTACCTGCTCTACCAATCAGTCGCACTCCTCCTTGGATGGGGACTAGGCCATCATCTTCGTCTATACCAATCCTTCGACTATAAAAGAGGCGATTGAATTCATCAAAATTGAAATCGAAAACGCTTGCTCTTTCTTGAAAAAAAATACGTTTTTCAGGAAAAAAGAGACTGAATCGCGTTAAATTAACTTGTTGATCGTCAGCCTCAACTTGGGCAAAATCTGTATTCAGGGTAACATCCAAGGTCAAGTTGCTCGTAATCCCATATTTCAAGTCAAGTCCTGCTTCAAAAGTGGGTGAAGTTTCTTGCTGATAGGCCGACTCAGTTTCATTCAGATCGAAGTCTTGTTGCCATCCTCCCAACAGATAAGGAGCGATGTAGAGTGGCTTCCGGCTTTTCACTCCTCGGAAGCGAAAACTTTGCATCTGAGAGGGTTTCCAAGCACTCATTTCTCCCCAGTTGAGCGGAACCAAGGGGTACATATTCATTTCATTTTTGGCGGCTATATACCACCAGGAGGTAATCCCCATGATTACTTCTCCGTCTTTTTCCTGGAAACGAAGGCTTGACCAAGGAATCCTCATTTCGGCACTCCATCCCTGTTCATCGTGCACGGCTTTGACATCCCAAAAGGTGTTCCAGTCAATGCTAATTGGCATTTCTCCCTGTGCATCATTCCAGACTGTCCCATCCCATCTCATGCCATTGGCATTGGTAAAGAATCCTACTGCATTTTCCTTGTCTAAGTAGCTGTCAATAGCGAGTCCAAAGTAATCTGTGGTGCCATCAAAGGCATCCCTTTTAAAGGTAGTTGTTCGTATTAGAGAAGGATGACTAAGCTCAAATTTGCCGGCTAAGTAGAGGTAATCATCATCGTAGGCGAGTAAAACAGTAAGTTGTTCGGTGGGAAGGGTGTCATACAACGGTAGTTGCATTCGATAGGGTAGAGGCGTGATGGATTGCCAGGCTTTTTCTTCCAGGAGACCATCAAATACTATCGCTTCAGAGAGCCGTTCTGCATCGATAATAGGTTGTGAAGAAAGACCATGGCAGCAGAAAAAACATAAATAGAGTAAAGGGTGTAAACTCTTCATAAAATAAGGGTTCTGGGTGATTCAATTTGTGGGAAGCGTAATGAAAGAAAAGGCTAACAAATTGGTTGTTAGCTGAATATTGCGAGTTGAGAATCAGGTAAGCCTTACCTCCTTCAACTATTGGATCGCAAAAAAAATTCCCGTACTAGTCCGTTTTCTATAAAATCTTTCCTTATTTCAAGATTATCACTCTAAATCTAGTTGATATGAAACATACCATCACCCTACTACTCTTAGTACTGAGTAACCTATCTGTCCTTTTGGCACAACAGAATAAGAACCAATTGGATAAGGTGGCCTATGAATATGCTGCCAGTTCGCTGGATAATTTCAAAGCTCTCTTATCCATTCCTAATGATGCCCATTACCCCAAGGATATTGAAAAAAATGTCAAGTGGTGTGAGGAACAATTTGGTGAACGCGGCTTCAAAACCGAACGACTGGTTACCCCAACGGTGCCTTTACTTTTAGCAGAAAAGAAACAGAAAGGCGCAAAGAAAACAGTATTGATCTATTTGCAAATTGATGGTCAACCTGTAGATAAAACCCGTTGGTTTCAAAAAAGCCCTTGGCAACCCACGCTCAAAGAGAAAAATGAAGCAGGAGACTGGACAGCAATTCCTTGGGAACAGCTGCAAGGCGAGATTAATCCCGATTGGCGAATCTTTGCTCGTTCGGCCTCTGATGCCAAGGGCCCTGTGGCCATGTTCCTAGCTGCCTTGGATGCGGCCAAAGATCAAAAAATTCAGCCCAATTACAATATCAAGATCATCATGGATTTTGAGGAAGAATTGGGGTCGCCCCATTTGCCTCCAGCCGTAGAACAATACCGTAAGAAGCTGGCTTCCGATATGTTGATCATTTTTGATGGCCCCCGGCATATTAGTAACCAACCCACCCTGACTTTCGGGGCGCGAGGGATAGCTACGGTTACGCTCACGGTTCATGGCCCTCGTGTTCCTCAGCACTCGGGTCATTATGGTAATTATGCACCAAACCCCGCCGTGCGATTAGCTCAATTGATCGCTAGTATGAAAGATGAGGTAGGAAGAGTAACAATCCCTGGATTTTACGACGGTATCGAATTGGATGAGGCCACGAAGAAAATCCTGGCACAAGTACCTGATGATGAAAGTCAGATCAAAGCTGCAATTGGAATAGCGGAAACAGATCAGGTAGGCAAAAACTACCAGGAGGCGATCCAATATCCTTCCTTGAATGTACGAGGGATGGCTTCGGCATGGATAGGCGGCAAGGTACGAACAATTGTACCTGCTACCGCTACCGCTGAAATTGATATTAGGTTGGTACCAGAGGTGGACCCTGATAGATTGATTCAACTTGTAGCGGATCATATCAAAAGCAAAGGATATCTCCTCTTGGGTCGCGAACCGACAGAGGAAGAACGGCTTTCGCATGCACGGATTGCCTTTATGCGTTCCAAGGTGTCCTATCAAGCCTTCCGCACGCCTTTTGATGCAGAGGTAGGGCTTTGGCTGGATAGGGCAATGCACAGTGCTTTTGGGAAAACGCCAATCAAGATTAGAAATTCGGGCGGATCAATCCCCATTTCTCCTTTTGTTACCACCCTGGGCATTCCGGCGGTTACGGTTCCGACAGTTAATAGAGATAACAATCAACATAGCCCCAATGAAAATATTCGCCTAGGGAATTACTTTGAGGGGGTACGTTTATTTCTAGCTATCTTGGGAGAGCAGCTTTAGTGGCACAGGATAGGGTGATTGTGAGGAATGAGTCCGATTTTATGAACGGTATTGACCATCACCTTATACTTGCTCAAGTTGCACAAGCCATTAAAAGGCTGTATCTTTTTGCATACACATGCCCTTTGTGGTTTGTGATGAGCACCTTTAACTCTACTTATCTATGAAGTATCTCTTTAGTTTCGGATTCTGCTTGCTATTGATTTTGGCCACATCCTCCAGGATTGTAGATGATCCGCTCAAGGAAAACCTAATTGCCTATTATTCCTTCAATAACTGCGATGCAAGGGATGACAGCGGGAATGGATCACATGGCCAGTTGTTCGGAGATGTGGAATGTTGGTGTGGAATTGAGGATGATGGATTGTTATTTGATGGACAACAGGATTTTGTAGAATTCTATGGGATGGTCAATAATTACTTTACTACTTCCGACTTTTCAGTTAGCTTTTATATCAAGCCAGAGCAGTACACTTTTTTTGCTCAAAGTCTTTTGGCAAAAAGAGAGGTATGTACCCAGGATCGCATGATGGACATGCTCTTGGATTATCGTTTGGGGGTGTTAGATACCAAAGTTCACCAGACAGAGTTCAAATATTATAGTGGCTTATCTCCCAAAATAAGCCCCGGTGGCTGGATGCATTTTGCTTTGGTTCGCTCCGGTTCAGAGGCCTACACCTATATTAATGGCGAAATGGTGAACCGATCGATGCGCTGTAGTGGGGTTGATATCTCCAATGATGCTCCTTTATCTTTTGCCAATAGTCCATGTATTAAAGGAGGGAGAGGGCAACGTTTTAAGGGAGTGTTGGATGAGTTGAGGGTTTTTGACCGAGCTTTGACCGCCGATGAAATTAAGGCGCTCTACGATCAGCACCCGATCGAGAATGCTTCTCAGGATTGTTATTCGTAAGCATAGCTATACAACCGAAGTTCATTGCCTAAGGGCGAGCTTCAGTTGTACAAGCTTGGTTGATTTAAGGATAGATATCATCCACTATAGTAGGAGGCCCACCTTTTGTTATTTCCATTCCACAACTACAGCTGCCTTCACAGGTTAATCTAGTATATCCCCACTTGTCAGGTTTATCCTCGAAACCACAATTATCTCCACTTCCGCCACCGCAGTGACACCAAAGCACGCCAATCCCTTCAATTTTTTTGCCTTCGATTCCTTTCCCAAAGCTAGTACTGGGCTGATTTTGCGACTCAGGAATGACCGCGAAATGTCGCTTATCTGAACTCACCATCAATTTGTATCCCTTGGTAGCAGTTACTTTTCTGTCTTTAGTTAGTTGGATACAAGCCGGGACCAGTTTGTGCTTCTGAATCTTTTTGTAGGCGCTTTGAGTGATTTTTACCCCTTTCACTTTCTTGTACTTCAAAGGTGGCGGAGTTGGAATTAGTGTAAAACTCAAGAGGCCTACTACTAGGAAAAAAAGGCCAGCGATTAAGAATGATTGTCTTTTCATAGGTTTTATGTCTTTTTATGACAAAACTATTCCTCTACAGCGTGAGAAGCGTCATCCGATCGGGTGATTTATGACAGCTTCCTTGATAAAATCGTACTTTGCGAAGAGCTTGTTAAAATTGAAATTTCCACCATCTATGGCTAGCACTACGGAAGAATTGAAGAAAGAAATAGCAGATTGTAGGATCTGCGAAGCTCATCTAGAAGCGGGTTGTCGACCGGTTGTTTCTTTTAGCCAAAAGAGCAAAGTGGTAATCATCGGTCAAGCACCCGGCCGGCGAGTTCATGAATCGGGAATCCCATGGGATGATAAAAGTGGCGAAAACCTAAGAGCCTGGCTAGGTGTAGATACAGCTACTTTTTATGATCCAGATGTGTTCGCGATTGTGCCGATGGGATTTTGCTATCCAGGTACCGGCAAATCGGGGGATCTGCCTCCACGGAAAGAATGTGCTCCCCAATGGCATCAGCTGATTTTGCAGCAATTGCAAGAAGTGCAATTGACCTTATTGATTGGGCAATACGCGCAGAAACAATATTTAGGTAAGGCCGCTCAGAAGAATTTGACAGCAACGGTGAAGCAGTTCAAAGATTATTTGCCCCAATATTTTCCCTTGCCGCACCCTTCTCCTCGAAATAATATCTGGAAACGAAAAAACCCATGGTTTGAGGCAGACTTGTTGCCTATCCTAAAAGAAAGGATACAACCCTTATTGACTTAGCTCGGTTATGAAGTACCCAAAAATCACTCGACACTCTTATTATCTACTTCTGTTCCTGTTCTTGTTACCTTTTGCTTGTGGAAAACCGGATGCATTGTGGACCTTGAAGCAGCTAAAACAAGAAAACTATCAGGAAGTGCACTACTTTTATGATCAGATTAATAATCCGACTTCCCGGAAACCTGATCGCTTTCCAATGTATCCGGGAGGTGTAAAGGCTTACCTTCACGACCTGGAACAAAAAATCAAATATACCACTGCGGATCGGCGAGATAAGATACAAGGTACGGTTGTGGTTAAATACATTATTAATCGCGAAGGACGCATTCGAAAGGTAAATGTTATGAAATCCCTTAGCCCGGGACTGGATCGAGCGGTGATCAAGGGCCTACGCACCCTGCGAAATCGCTGGTTTCCTGGCGTTATCAATGGGAGTGCAGTCGAAGTCACCTTTATTCAAACCTTTGATTTTTCCTTGAAATAGCAGGTGAATCTTGGATGCCTGACAATTTTCAGTAAGTTCACTTATCTAAAAATATTGCTATGGAGAAAACGCGCCTATCCAGACTTACAGCTATTCTGATACAATTGCAATCCAAGCGTTTGATGACTGCCACCGAACTAGCAGATAAATATGGAGTAAGCGTTCGTACTATCTATCGGGATATTAGAGCCTTGGAAGATGCTGGTGTTCCCATTTGTACAGAAGAAGGAAAGGGATACTCCTTGAGCGAAGGCTATCGGCTTCCGCCGGTTATGTTTACCGAAGCAGAAGCCAATGCCTTGATCACGGCAGCTAAATTTATCTCTCGAAACAAGGATAGTTCTTTGGTGCAACACTATAATGAAGCGATTACTAAAATCAAGGCAATCCTCCGTTATCATGATAAGGACAAGGCCGAATTGCTCGCCAGTCGGATTGCTTTTTTTCAAAACTTCAAGCAGGAAACTACTAGTAAGTATTTGTCTACAGTTCAAAAGGCCATCACAGATTTTCTACCGTTGCAATTGACCTATCAAGCGCACTCTACGCAAGAGTCTACTCAACGGACCATTGAACCATTGGCCCTCTATCACACCCAAGAGAATTGGATACTAATTGCTTGGTGTAGGTTGCGAAAGGCGCATCGAGAGTTCCGCTTGGATCGGATACAAGACCTTCGAGTACTGGATCCACCCTTTACTCCGCACCGCTTTGATTTGATGGATTATTTTCGGGCAGTTTTGGAAAGGGGGAAGGAATAAAACGTATTACTGCTTGAAAATTTTTCCCGTATATATTAACCTACTTGATTGTCCTGTTAGCAGATAGATACCGCTCGGCCATAGACTGATGTCAAGTTGATAATTTGGTTCCTCAATCGAGCGAGAGAATATTGTTCTTCCGTGAATATCTTTTATTGTAATGGTAATACCAATAGCTTCTGCTCCAAATTGTAGTTGAATTGAATTTTGAGCTGGGTTTGGATATGCGGAAATTGATTGGACGATAAAATTACGAGTTGAATTCACAATACCCCCCAACACTCCATCCTTCCCAAATCCTTGCACATACACGTCCATATGTGCATCCCCAATATCTTCATCTCGATTCCACAGGGCGATGACCTGATCATCTGCGTTGATCGCGGTGATGGGATCGCGATCTTGCACCTCTGTGGTATTGATAGAAAGGGGAATGCTGGCATCTGGGACGTACACCATTTGCCCCATGGAATTGATGCGGATGGCTTCTATTATTTCGTCCGGACCGCCATCTATCCCGATGATAATATCATTGCAAGTGGTAAGGAGTAGGTTGTCAGGGGCGCCTTGGAAAGCTGTGGTATAAGGTATGCCGTCCATGCCCCAGGGCAGAGTACCTTCAGGAGTTACCTTTTGTAGCTTAAAGGCGGAGTCAGTATGATAATTGAAATATAGGTTTTCTTCATGATCGACCAGAGTTTGGATATCCGGTGAATTGATGGAGGGACGGTTGAGGGCGATGCCTTCGGTTGGCCATTCATGCGTGCCATCCAGACTCAGTAGATGACCACGGTGCTTGATCTCCTCGTTAGGGTAGTTGATGCCAGGATTTTCGAAGTAGAGGATATAGGGACCAATACCGGGATGAAGCCTAACACTAGGGTAGGTGTAGCTTCGGGTGGAGCCCTGGATCTTCATACCGATCGGCTGAGAAATAGGACCGATGTCGAAGGCCTCATCAGGCCATATTTTTGCGCCAATACTGTCTATACGCATGGCTCGAATCTGGTTTTCTGCTTCAAGTGGGTGCAGGTACTTCGTAGTGGCTAGTAAGCCACTCTGCCCATCCCTAGCAATAGCGTAATCTTCACAATTATTGCTTCCTGGGAATAGGTAGGTGCGCGAGGGGACCGTTCCATTGGCGTAGATGCGATAGGCATATATTCCCCGGAAATCCCCTTGCGGAGGATTGTCGTCATAAACGGTGATCCATGCACCATGTTGACCATCCGGTACCATCTTGATACAGCTCTCTTCAATTTCACTAATTCCTATGCGCATATCTTCCTCTCCCCATAGTTTATTGCCATCGGAGTCGATGCGATTGGCATAAGTAAAGGCAGTATTCTCTATCCGACGGTCTGTCCAAGCGAGGATCACACCACCGAGGCTGTCACTGATCATGACTGCGGAGAGGCTACCAGGCTCATCTCCCGCTTTAATGGTCTTTGCCCAGATTATTTGACCGACTTCATCCACTCTCGCTAGGTGTAGAGATTGTGTATTGACGACTAAGTTTGTATAGCAGATATACCAGCTTCCGTCAGGGCCAGCCAAGGCTAACTTGTTGAGTTTAACCCCTTGCTCTTCACTTAGTATCAGGTTCTCTGCTGGGGTAGTGCCCCATTGGGCACACAAGGGATAGCTGAGGATAATACAAAAGAACAATGTCAGGTATAGTTTCATCATGGTATTTTGAGAAAGATTATTTGAGTTTTTGTAGAGAGAGATCTTTTACGGCTGCTTTTAGGTCCTTCATTTCCATATTTCTGCCAGTGGCTTTTACGACAAAACGTTCTCTAACCAATAAGGATAGCTCACTTCTTTGGCTTCTTTTATTGAATTTTTCAAAAGCTTTGAAACCCTGAACGGTGGAAGTTTTTTCGTAACCGTTTTCATCTTCCTTGTCCATTTCGAGGCTGGCCCAGGCCGCCATGCTCATGATGCCCATTTTCAACCCACCAGTATCAAAGATTTCAACTGCTATGCTTTGCCCGTCATCCGTCTTATACTTAGCCTCTGCTTGCGAAATCTTAAAGCCCATGGCGCCGTTGGTTTGACCAGATTTGCTGGTGCGTTCAATCCCATTTAGTCGTTCGGGGAGTACTTCTTGTAGCGTTCTGAAGGGTAGGGGCTCTCCTTCTTGTAGTTTAGCACTTTGAGTCTGTACCTCTTTGATGGCTTCGGAAATGTCACCTGGTTGTGAGGTGGATGTATCCGGTTGTTGAGCATCACTGGTTTGCTTGCCACTACAGGCTGAAAAGAACAGCGTGCTTAGTACAAATAGAATGGGTAGTAGGGTCCTCATATATTTAGGTATTTTGATGATAAAAATCATGATGTAAATTGGATGATGGATAGGGCGATAGACCTTAACAAGGAGGTCGCCGCTAACTCCAAACAAGCACTAAGACTAGAGGGAAGCTATTTGAGCTTAATTAACGATGATGAAAAAAGGGGAAACGATCTAGCTAAATAGGTCATAGGTGATCAAGATTTCAGATTCAGAGCGCCAACGAATCCAGCCCGTTCCTAATGCTTGGTGACTTTGATCCAAGATCTTGATTTCTATCCATTGATCTTTAATCTTGATCGGCTGAAGAATATGTTGTTGATTGAATTCAAGAAGTGGATCCGCATGCGTAAAGGGCTTAATTCGCAAAGGGTTATTGTCCCAGTTTTTTGGCTGTAAGGCGTAGACTTCTAGCAGAAAACTTGACCAGTCTTGATAATGAACCTGTGACTTGGCGATCCAGGCGGTTTGCCCATTGGTTTTGTTTCCCACCACTTGCAAAAAAGAGCGGCTTTGTGATAGCACTAGAAAATGGAAAACCTGATAATCCAATTTGAGTCTTTCTGGAACCAGCCAAGGAGGTGCGGTAGCGATTTCGATTCCTTGTGCGCTGCGCTTAAAGGTAATGCTGTCGATCGGACTGCCTTGTTCCCCTTGTTGTTTGGCTTGGGGAGCAGGATAAAAGTACAAAGGCTGATCGACCTGTAGCTTAGGTTTGGCAATTCCAATTCCCATGAGCTGGCTGTCCTGCACGGGAACTTTCTCTGCTGGCGCAGTGGGTTGGAGTTTTTGTAATCGCTTACTTTCCTCTATTAAAGCTGCTTTGGATTTTTGGTCTATTTGATAAATCTTCAGGCCGAACCAAGTTATCAGGATTGAAAACACAATATTACTGCCTAGCAAAATGGAGCTGGAAAGTTTATTGCGTAGTACCATGCTGATGATTAAACCAATCACTAGTCCGCCCAGACCATAGAATAGGACCATTGCCCCTCCTGCTAAACCTGCATTCTTTGGAATAAAGAAGCGGGACAAATTCATGACCAATATGGCACAGGCCAAGCTTGAAAAAATAACGAAGAAGATTTTGGATAAACGGAGCATCATCTAACAGCTTATGAATTTGATTGGGAGTTAATTAATTATCGTTTCTCAACCAATTCTACGCGGCGATTAAGTCTTCGTCCCTCCTCAGTACGATTAGTGGATTTAGGAGCCAAGGGCCCGACTCCCTGTCCAGTAAGTCGGCTGGCTTTTATCTGGAACTGGGAGACTAGAGCTGTGACGACGGCTTGTGCTCTTTTTTCAGAAAGCCCCAAGTTATAAGGTAGGCTTCCCTTCATATCGGTGTGTCCAATGATATAGAGATTGACAGTAGGGTTAGCCATTAGATAGTCGGCTACTGCTTGGAGAGCAGGTGTCGATTCTTTTTGGATAGTAGCTTTATCGAAGTCAAAATAAATGCCATACAAGGAGACGGTTCCGAATTGCTCTATCTGCCTCGCGATATAGTCTGGATCAACATCGATCTTCCCATCCTCCAAAGCGTCTTCTTCAATGATATCTACTAAAACGATAACCTCTCTACTCGTGTGTTGATATACAGCGACCACTACATATACATTGCCACTTGCTCTTTCTAATTTTGCTGCAATATAGCCCTTTCCACCAGCCGAAGAAGTTCCGTGGAATAACATCACGCCACTGTTCGTGGGCACTGGGTTCTTAATGTAGGCCGTAGCAATCCAACCACTGCCTCCCACTTCCTTAGAGACATTGCGTTGGGGTTTGAAGCCCTGGGCCAAAGAGGTGAAACCTGCTCTTTGGATAGCATTGCGGTAGTTTTGATAGACTTCACTCATTGTAGCAGCACCTTCATACTCGTAATATAATCGAGTGACTTTCCCTTCTAGATCTATCCATTTATCAATGGTTCGATAGCCAGATACTTTACCAACGGCTACATGGTAGCTGGAAAAATTCTGTGTTTCGCACCACTTGATTTGAGATTGTGGAAAGCGTGTGATTAATGGGTGATCCTTGCAGCCTGCTTTATCAACCTGCCCCGAAATGGGGAGTGTAAGGAGTTGTAGGATAAAGAATAGTAAGAGACTGATGGAGGAAATTTGGGTCTTGTTATTCATTGTTTGAGCTTGATAAGCTGTAACATAAATTTTAATAAGTTATGTTACAGCTTAGGTGTATTGAAATTATGTTCACAAAACTACTATCGATCTGTTGCTCCGTAAAACCAAGTTTTTCTTATTTTTAATTATTTAAAGATGATTTGCTTTGTATAAATGATTTATTATTAATGTTTTATAATATACATTTTTAATATTTCATTTAATGTTTATTGCACCTTAACCACCTTAAATTGAAGTCTCATCCACTCTTTCCGTTGATCCAAAGCTTGAGCAAAAGCGAGAAACGACATTTTAAACTCACTCAACCTTATGGCAAGAGTCAATACATTCAATTGTTCGATCGTATAGAGAAAGCGAACAAAATAGATGAAGGACAATTACTACGTCCCTTTGCTGCTAACCAACAAGCTGTGTTGAAAAATCAATTATTTCACAAGGTGTTGGATAGCCTGGTGCAACAGTATGAGGAAGAGCATATTTATGGAGGACTACAATTGTTGATTCAGAAGAGTGATATCTTATATCAACGCAAACAGTTTCACGCCTCTGAGCAACTGCTGAAAAAGGCCGTCAAAAAAGCAAAGAAATATGAATTATTTGAAACACTGATTACGATTTACCAGCGCTTGAAGCGGCTGTACATATTCATTCTTGGGGTGGGCGAACGAGCTCATCATATTCAAGGTTTTTGGGAATTGGAGCAAAAAGTGCTTGCCCAATTGTCCAATCTTCGTGAAATGGAATGGTTATCCATGCAAGTATTCGATTGGTATTACCGACATCATTACGCTACGACGGAAGAAGAAAAAGAAGCTTATTATCAATTGGTGAAACACCCTCTACTGCAAGACATTCAGCAAGCTCAATCCTTTAGCGCCCGAGTGATATTCTTAAATACTTGGGGACTCTTTAACGACTGCATTGGTGAGAAAAAGGCATGTGTGGCTTGTCGAGCAGATCTGATTGCCCTGTACCAGGATCACCCCCACTTCATTCAAGAACGAGCAACACAATATCTTGCTGTATTCAATAATTGGCTGCTGGGTTTAATTCATTTGAAGGCTTATGAGCAGGCTCTGTTGGCTTTAGAACAGGTCTTGCTGTTTCCCGAACAGCTGGGGAGAGCATTGAAAGGGGAGGAGGAGGTCATGTGGTTTCGCCTCTATCACTCCTTACGTTTAGAATTGTACATCCGGAGAGGGGCGTTTGAAGTTGCGATAGGAACGATCGCGGAAACCATGGAGGAGATGGAGCGATTGGGGAAGAAGCTCAATGAAGTGTTCAAATTACCTTTCTACTACTTCTTTGCCTATGCTTTTTTTGCCGTGGAAAAATATGAAGAGGGCTTGGATTGGTTGGACCCATTGATTCATATGGATGATCTGAGTTTTCGCTCGGAATTGTTCCGATTTGCACGCTTACTCCATTTGGCTTTACATTATGAATTGGGCAATATGGAATTACTTTCGGCGCTTTGCCGTTCTACTCGCCGCTATTTTAAGAAATCGGGTAAGCTTCATCCTTTGGAACAGTATTTACTAGAGTTTTGGCACAAAGCGCCACATGAGGATACTAAACTAGCCTTCCTACATCTATCCCAAGAATTAAAGCATCTGGCGACAGATATGGATGCCAGTACTCAGCTTCATCACTTTCATTATTTAGCATGGTGCGAAGGGCATATTCACGGCCGCAGTTTTAGACATTGCTATGGTGTAGCGATTTCGGACTAATATTTGGAACAGAAGTTTATTGAAAAATTCAGACGCAAGATATCCGAAGTTTTCCATGGTTTTGTTGGTAACAATACCAACAAGTGGGGACTAAGTAAAGCTTCGGATATATGCCGCGCTGCTTTTAACTTATTTCCCTCTCCGACAATTTTTGTGGTCAGCGTTTTAGATGGAAGGCTCACGACCATAGGAAGTAGGGCTTTCGGTTAAAAGGGTGACTCAAAAACACAAAAATTGTCAGAGAACCACTTATTTGTTTTCCAAGGTAGTAAGAAGGTTCTCATACCAATATAAGCCACTCCGACCGGGAAGTATCAGGTCCAAATCTCCATCCTGATCCAAATCCACGGCCTTGGGGTCCAGGCCTGTTCCTGCTGGGCCATTCTCTTGTATAGTAAATCGCTGAAAAGCTTTCTGCTTTGTGTCAAACTCGTATCGATAGATTGTTAATGGATCATTGGCACCCGGATCTTTGCCCTCATGCGCCCAATAGCGTTTACCTGCTACAAATTCTTTGCGACCATTGTTATCAAGGTCTACCCATAAAGGACTGTGGCCTTGTGACCAAGTACTGTCGATCAGATGTTTTTGCCATTCTCGCCTGCCGTCTACTAGGATCTGTTCCTCCCAGTATACACCATAATCATGACCAATGGAATAAATTAAATCACTATCGCCATCCTCATCGACATCGGCTACTACGATCGGCATGGAAGTACGGCCTAGTTCAAATTCCGCATGCCATATCCAATTACCCTTTCGGGGGTCTTCCGGAGCCTCAGCCCAGCCTTTTGTTCCTACATAATCACCTCGCCCATCTCCGTTGATATCACCAAAACCACTACCGTGTCCAGCCCCTTCCTCCGCTATTTCATGACGAAGCCATTGTACGGTATCTTGTTCCTCATTTCTCAAGATTTCATACCATGCTGAAAACTCCCAGGCACTGGGTACTACATCCAGTTGGCCATCCCCATCTACATCATGAAGTCGGCCGGTTTCCATCGGTCCAGGGGTATCCACCACATGCTTGGCCCACTCACCTAACTCAGCGCCAGGGTGCTCCAGCCAGTAAATGGATTTGCTGCGAAAATTGACATGAATAATATCTGTCCACCCATCTTGATTGACATCGAGCTCTAGGTGAGAGTATCCATCGGGCCGCCCATTGATGACCTCTACTTCGGTGACAAAGTGGGCCTGCCAGTCAGGTGCTTCGTACCAAAAACCTCCGTGTACGATATCTAGATCACCATCCTGGTCGACATCCATCGTGGCTACGGAGCTGTACAATGCTTCTTTATTTACCTCATGAAGCTTGAAGGACAATTCTTCAGGAACTTCGGAAGAGGAAGGTGCTGGTGACTGACAATTGCTTAGGTACAGCAGCGCAACCAGCCCAACGAGTAGCTTGTTAGCGAATCGCATTTTCGTTTTGGATTGATGAATAAAATTGCCGGAGAACGAATGAAACTAGACCTTCTCTCTACTTAAAAGTACAGCTTTTCTATAAGCTTTGTAGATGGCCTACTTTTGCTCCTTACGTAACTGGTCTAGCACTAGGTAGCGTTTGCGATGTACATCAGGATGTAGTTCTGTGGGGATGCCAATATGAAGAATTTGAGGTATTTGACTCTTATTTAAGGCTGGCCAATTCGGCAGACCTAGGCCATTGGGGTTACCCGATTTCACAAAGTTGAGGTAATAGCCTTGGAATATGCTGGATACTTGATAGTCATCTGCCGTCCAATTGTACACGCTATTAGTGGAGAGATTACCCATGGCGTATTCAATTTCGGCAGAGTGAACCGCACCTCCTTCAAGCCAGGGTCGATCTACGGGGACATCTTGAAAGCCGAGAGGCGGGCGAGCTTTAGTGAAATAATAACGGTAAACGGCTTGTGCGGTCTGAGCGTGTGCATCACTCCATTTCCAGGAACTAAAGCCGGTAAATTGATCTCCAGCCAGGTCTCTGGCGGCCTGCAATATTTCTTTTGGTTTAGTGCCCTGGTAAACAGATAAAACCTGATCGGCTTGGTCGCCATACAGGTTCTCTACAGCGGCTTTGAAGTTTTTTGGAGAGGGCTCAGCATCCTTGAGTATTGCTCTTTCACTGCTCTCTTGAGAATTCCAACCAATTAATAGAGGAATTTGGGCTTGCTCGCCAGCTTCATACATTGCTACAGGAGCTTTAGGGAAAAAATGCCCATCAAGAGTAGGGGCAAAATGCGTTAAGCCAACCTTACTTGTAGCCCGCAATAGACTATCCGCTGGTATTTTTCGTAACTCAGCTAGAGATGTAGCACCAATGAGTTGACCAAAATCCAATCCTTTCTTTTCTTCTTCTTGTAGTGGTCTTGCTCCGAGTGTTCCCATTAGAGAACCACTAGAGCCAATGGCCCCAGCGATTAGATCTTTGGATAGAGGTGAAACCATTTGGGCACTGACAGAGACGGAACCAGCTGATTCCCCCGCGATGGTGACTCGATCAGGATCTCCTCCGAAAGCCGATATATTGTGTTTGATCCATTCTAGTGCAGCTGTTTGATCTAGAAAGCCATAATTGCCGGAAGAGTTATGTGGTGATTCAGCGGTAAGTGCTGGGTGGGCGAAAAAGCCGAAGATATTTAGTCGATAATTTACGGTAATAGCGACTACTCCACGCCGAGCCATATTAACCCCTTCATATCGAAACTCAGAGCCATCACCTGTGAATAACCCTCCACCATAGAAATAGACCAGAACCGGTAATTTTTGATCCCTTTCAATAGTGGGCGTCCAAATATTGAGGTATAGACAATCCTCACTCATCCCATCCGATCGAAATTGCATATCATCAAAAATAGGACGCTGCATAGCCCTTGGGCCAAACTTCTCTGCTGATCGAACTCCTTTCCATGCCTTTGGAGGTGCTGGAGCTTTCCATCTGAGCTCACCAAGGGGAGGTTGGGCAAAAGGGATTCCTTTGAAGTGATAAAGACCCGATTCTTGTGAGCCGGAGAGCTTCCCTTGCAGGGTTTCGACAATCGGTTTTTCCATTTTTTGCTCCTTTTGGGCAAAAGTACTGAGCACAATTAGTAGGGCACAAGAAGTCAGGATTAGTCTCATATGAACTGTTTAAGAGCTGACAAACTAAGCAAACTTCTCTGTTTCTCCAATAACGGCAACTCAATAAATAGTTGAAAACAATGTTAGTGTATTGCTGCTAATAGGAGATGATTAGGCTAAATATGAGTTTAGCTATATGTCATATAAGTTTTTGATGATTAGTTATTTATGGATGTAGAGGACGATGGGGGCTGAAAAGCTGATTTCGACTAGTAGAAGCTTTACTAGATTAATATGTCCAGTGTAGAGTTAAAATCTTTTAGCTTAGATTGTAAAATTTGTGTCAGGCCCAGAACAAATAAGGAAGGCTTGTGTTCTATAGGTAAAAAAGATAGTATTACTATTGTCAATAATTGTAAAAATATTAATTGAGATATGAGTACTAATTATTTCACCATAGAGTTCAATAAACTTTCTCAATATTTAATGGGTTTTGCTTACAAGCTAACCCAGGATGTTCATCAAGCCGAAGATCTTTTCCAAGATACTGCTTTGCGGGCCTTTAGATACCGTGAAAAATTAGCGGTAGACTCAAATTTAAGAGCCTGGTTGAGTACCATCATGAAAAACATCTTCATTAATAACTTTCGGGCTCAAAAACGTCGAGGCAAAATCTTCGACTTCGCTGTGGATGACTTCTTATTGTATCAGGATCATCTCAGTACAGTAAACGATGGAGATATGAAATTAGCGATGGATGATGTGGTAAACTTGATTCATAACCTGGATGAAAAATACAGTAGGCCGATTTTGCTTTTGCATAAGGGCTATAAGTATGAGGAGATCTGTCAGCAGTTAGAACTTCCGCTTGGAACCGTAAAAAGCCGCATTTACATTGCTCGCAAAACCCTTAAGAAAGGAATACAGAATCTTTACCGCTTGCCTGCTGCGATGGCTTCCTAGATGGGAACCGGATGATTGTTAGGTATTCAATTCAGATCAGACCATTTATCTGTGACAACCGGGCGAATATATTAAATACCCTAACTACAAAATATAGTGCTATGAAAAAGTTTTCAGTAGAAGCAAAATGGCAAAACTCCTTCCTTAAGAACACGGGACCATTTCCTTTGTCTTGGTTGTCTTTTAGATTTGTTCAATTGAGTGTATTTGGGGTACTTTTATTACTACCCTCCTTTGGAAGTGCTAACAATGATCTGGTGATGATTAGAGTGGGGAATAATCTCTTGAAAGCAGAGCATGTCGTAAAAGGTCCCCTAAATCTTTACGTATATACCTACATGAAAGCCGAAACTATCGATACTGGCTTACGAACTGTTGCGGCGGGTGTGAGTGAAGCAAAGCGCTTCTTTTTGGGCGTGGACAGCAAAATAGTGGAAATATCACCCAGTAATTTCAAAAGGGCGATTAAGCAATATTTACCCAATGCAAAATACTTACATAAGCGACTAGGAAAGGTGGGGTTTCGATTTGAAAACCTTGCTTCTATGGTCAAATTCTACAATAATTTCCGCACTAAACAACATTACGCTTACGCAGAACAATAAAGGCGGAACCAGAGTAGGAAATCCCGAAAGTAAAGAAGTTACCCCCCCCTTAAATAGCTATTGATTCTATCCAATAGCCTTATATACTGATGACATCACCGGACTGTACCTATTATAACACCAAAAAAATGAGCTATGACTAAATCTAATGTATTAAGATGGGCCACTTTGTTTATTATGCTCATCGTTTTCGCTAGCTGTGCTACTATTCGACAAGGGGAAGTAGGTGTTAAGCGAACCTTAGGAAAGTACGCCGATAAGACCTATACGGAAGGTCTTCGTTTCTATAATCCTTTTGTGACGAGCTTTGTGAAAATCTCTACCCAGACTGAAAACCTGGAAGTAGGGCTAAGTATCCCGTCCAAAGAGGGGCTAAATATTGTGTCGGAAGTGTCGATTCTATACCGCGTTCTGCCTAAGGATGCACCAGAGATATTGAGAAATATTGGGCGTTCCTACGAAAAAAATGTGATTCTACCGGTATTCCGATCTGCTGTTGCAGATGTAACCTCTCGGTTTTATGCCAAAGATATGCACACGGGAGAGCGGACTACTATTGAAAAGGCTATTCGGGAGCAAATGATGGTGTATTTAGACGGGAAGGGCTTGGAAGTAGATGCTGTATTACTGAAGAGCATACGGTTGCCGGCTAGCTTGGCGAGAGCTATTGAATTGAAACTAGAAGCAGAACAAGATGCCCAAAGGATGGAGTTTGTCTTGCAACAGGTAGAGCGTGAAGCGGAGCAGAAACGAATTGAAGCCAGTGGAATTAGAGATGCACAAAAGATTATTGCCGAAGGATTGAGTCCAGCAATCTTACAGTTTAAATCGATAGAAGCATTCATGGAATTGTCGAAATCACCCAACGCCAAAATCATCATTTCAGATGGGAATTTACCCATGTTAATGGAAGGAGAGCTAGGGATCCAGGCTAAGCCAAGTAACAATGGCCGAGTAGAGAGACCGTCTGGAGATAACTAGCATTCGTTTGAGCTGGATTTGAATATCCAGACTAGACGTGCAGGAGAAGAATGTAAGGAGAGGGGCGCTCCGAGCTTATGTATATACCAACGTTCAGTTTTCCAGTTATAAGTTCCTGCACGACTAGTAGCATTTTGTACAGGGTGGGTACCTGCGTTGGCCCGCCCTGCTCTTTTATCCTAATCAGAAAATAGAACTTGTCTAAAGATATTTAGTATGAAAAAAATAATCCTCCTCTTATGCGTTTGCCTGAGCCAAACCATCTTGCTAGCCAATCATCCGGATTCTTTAAGTCAGCAAATAAGCTTGATGGAAAAGATCCTTCAGGAGGAGCCCTTATCCATTACGATTACGACTGACCTAGGCGAATTGCTAGTCAACAAGCGAAAAACGGATTGGCAAACCGCACAATTACAATATGAACTCAGTGGAAGGCCTTATGATTGGAAAATGGATGTGCGTCCTCGTGGAAAATTCAGACGGACTATTTGTGACTTTCCACCTTTGAAGCTAGAGTTTTCCAAGAAATCGTTGGGCGAGGCGGGACTGGCTAAACAAGACGACCTTAAGTTGGTGACCCATTGTTTGGCGGATAGTGTGTTGACCAAAGAACTTATATTTAGAGAGTATTTAGCTTATCGTTTGTATAATGTGGCGAGCCTGCAAAGTTTGCGTGTACAATTAGTGAAGGTTCGCTATGAAGATGTCAATAATAAGATAAAACCTTTTGAGCGTTGGGGAATTTTACTAGAAGGTATCGATGAATTGGCCGAACGCCTAAACGGGGAAGAAGTAGACCAATTTATCTTCCAGGAAGGAGAATTAGACACGGTGCAACATACCTTCATTGCAGCCTTTCAAATGATGATCGGTAATTCAGATTGGAGTACCTCACCGATCAGAAATTTGAAGTTGATAAAGCAGGCCAACCGAAAAGAATTGGTGATGATTCCTCATGATTTTGACTTCTCTGCGCTAGTGGATGCTCCTTATGCCGCACCAAGATCAGATTTGGGGCAGAAGAATCTACAACAGCCTCTTTTTCAGGGTGTCACAAGTTCACGTCAAGTCTTGCAGTCCGTTTTGAAACTCTTCCAAACAAAACGAAAGGCTTTTCTGAAAGAGGTAGATAATTTTAAATTATTGTCGAGAGCAGAGCGTTTTGCTATACAGCGTAAATTGCGGGAGTTTTTTAGGATGATCGCAGTGCCAGAGGAATTGATGATATATCAGGCTGTGGGATTGTAAGCTGTAAGGAATGAAATCAGTTTAGGCATTTAATTAGACCTGTTGATGGCGAGCTAATAATTTTTCCTGCCAATCGCTGAAGAGGTGTCGATTGTTGATCAATTCTTGAGAAGATATTTCAAAGCGTTGAACATTATTGATTTTTGGGAAACTTAAACGGCCCTTCGTGATGGACATACTGAACAAAAGATTGAGGTAATTTAGAATTAGGATGAGCTTGCTAAAGGGATCTGCTTTTTGGACAGAAAAGCCCAAGAGTTTTGCTCTGCGGGGGCTTAAGAAGTAAGTGGTGCCAACTAGTGTAGTCGAAACTTGATCCTTCTCAAGTTTGTCGATTAATGCCAGAAAGCCGTCCAGTATCCAAAGGAGTGTTTGTTGTTGGTTTGTCAGGCTCGGCTTTTTGTGCGGTAAGGTGAAAATTTGATCAAATAGGGTAGTGGTATGAAGGTGAAGCGTTTGACCTAAGGGTTGCACGACCAGCATAGGAGAATAGTGAATAAGCGTGCCTCTCAGGTGGCCAAATGGAATATCGAGGAGTTGTGCGAAAACGAAGTACAGCGGAATCAGGAAGAGGAGCAACCATACTTGCTGATAATACATGCAAATAAAGACACTGCTGAGAATCAACACTAAACCCACCACGGTTATCACTATGCTGTAGGCCCATTGGCGGGAGTGTGGCAGGTCGAAGAAGGAGTGTTTCATTAGCGGCTTTTGGCAAATAACCAGGGAAGTAAACCCGTTTCTTCGTAAGCTTTTTCCCAACTGTTATGATTGACATTTGGATACTCCTTGTATAGTACTTCTGCGCCCAATGCCTGGAGTTTTTTGTACATATCTCGGGAGTGTTTTACTTCTACCACTCCATCTACATCTCCATGAAATAACCAGAAGGGAATCTTGGCGTGCTTTCTTTTGTAAGCGTCCACATCTGCTCCTCCACATACGGGTATGGCGGCTGCAAACAGGCGTCGATATCGATACACCGCTTCAAAAGTTCCCATTCCACCCATGCTCAAGCCAGTGATATAGACTCGCTTCTTATCTACCCCCTCTTTACGGATGATTGAACGCGTTAGTTGAATCGCTCGATCAAGACCATCGGTGAGTTTATTCTGGTAATTGAAATCGAAATCGATGGGATACTTTGTCCGCTCAAATTTTGGGGAGGCCCAATAACTTTCTGCAGGGCATTGAGGAGCAATTACAATGCATGGAAATTCTTCTCGATTTTCAGCTTTTAGAAAAGTCTTTACGCCATGCACGAGCTGTTTTTCATTGTCGTTTCCTCTTTCTCCTGCGCCATGTAGAAATAAGACCAAAGGATATTTTTTTTGTGGATCATAATCTGCTGGAAATAGAATTCGGTAAGGGAGTGTACCGCCATCTTTGGCTTGGAAGGTCTTTTTCTGAAAAAGGGAAAAATCCTGTGCATGAAGGCTGGTCCCGATCAATGAGCAGCAGATGAGTAAGAGAAATCGATTCATATCATAAATTTAGCTAAAGGGAGGGAGGTAAAGGTAAGGTAATTGTATTAAAATGATTTGAGCATTGTGATGGCAGTCCCTTCTTCTTTGACGATTTCATAGCCCAGTTTTTATACAGGTGAAATGCGACTAAATTTCGTTGATCCACACTGAGGCTCACCCCTGGAACCTCTGCTGTTCGGAGCTTTTCCTCCAACAATCGCATCAGTTCATGACCGACACCGCGGCCACGGACTTCTGGTAGCAGCGCAATATTAAGCTCGGGAATGCCCTCCTGCACGAAACCATATCCTGGGTCTTGTAAGGTGTGATTTCTGCACCAGATAGCACCAATGGCCTGTTGATCTATTTCCGCGATAAATCCATAATCCCCTGCTCTTCCATAATCTTTGTGATACTTCAAAATATCGGGTCGATCTACTATAGATCTTGGGAAAGGGGGAGCACCTTCCGGTACGAAAAAGGCGAGAAATAGCATCTCTGATAAGAAACCTTGATCGGCGGGAGTAAGCGGACGAAATTGGATATAACCCTCACTCATGGCATCTTTACTTTACCTTGATCTGGCAGATAAGTAAAACGGAGTTCTCCTTCGTGATAAAACTGTATCGAGCCATTTTTGCCTTCGAGTTGAATAAGAGTGTAGGGATCTCCGTATTCGACATTAGACCAAATAAGGTAATTGTATCGTAGGTTCTCTCCTTCCAAGGTAGCTACCTTAATTTCTGCAATCCGTTCTTCTTCAAAACACACGGCATAGAAGAGTAGTACCTGATTGCTTTCTCTTTCAACTCTCTTTAGCTCATAAAACCTTGGAGGCGGATCCGCTACCCAGCCACTGGGCAAGAAGTCTCCTTCCAGCAGCATCTCATGTAGCGTGTGTGTGCCAATTTGGGCATCCACCTTTTGGCCTTCGGAAAGCCGTACCTCATCCACCAAGGTCTTATCTATTCGCAGTTGGTTAAAATCCATTACTCGGGTATCTACCCCTGTATTGCATGCGATTAAACTGAGTAAAAGAAGGAAACCATATAGACGTATATGCATCATAATTCTGTTCATTGGCTGGCAAGATATGCAATTAGGTGCTTTGCGCTAAAGTATGCCTTATACATCTAGTATGCCGTAGCTCTAATTTAGACCACATTATCTAGTTTCTTCGTCAAAAAGATGACCAGACTATCGCTAATCGTCACCTGCTTACCATATTCTAAAGACTCGCCATCCAACAATAATCCTCGACCATCTGGAATGTATCCCCTTTTTATGTATAAGATCTGGGCAGCGCCATAATCTTTAGTGATGCCAAATCCAATGCCCGCAGTAGGCGAAACACACTGAATACGCCGTTCCGCCTCATCCATGAGTGCCGTACCTATACCTCGCCGCTGAAATTTCTTTAGGACATTAAAGTCAACGATTTCAGGGATACCATTTTCTTTGAAAGACTGGTAGTCAGAGGTCCAGTTAATGATAAGATAACCGGCAAATTCGCCAGCGAAAGTGGCTAAGAGAACATCCCGGATCCCTGAATTTTGCCATTCCAGGTACTGATAGTATTTGGCTGCGGGTTTCTTCCACCCTTGTGCTACAAACGCCAGATGAATTTTTTCGCAGTCACTTTTCTGGAGTGCTCTAATGTTGAGGTTCTTCATAATTTGTTGGTCACTTTCTTAGATTATCTCCATGTGTAACAGTGGGTAAGGTTTACCCATTCCATCCAGCGGAGAACGGCTGATGGTGGTAAAGCCCAGGTGGTGATAAAAACCTACGGCTTGTTCGTTTTGCTCGTTTACATCAACTTTATTAGCCCCTAACTCTTGGACAGCGTAAAGCAAAAGCCGTTTCCCAACTCCTTTGCCGCGCACGTCAGGGTGGATGAAGAGCATTTCGATCTTGCCATCAGCCACCCCTAAGAAACCAGTTATTCTGCCTTCCTGATCTCGGAGGCAGGATAGTTCTACATGATCCAAGTACTGATTAAGGATAAGGGGCTTGAAGTATTGAATGTCTGATTCGGGCAAGAAATGGTGAGTGGCTCGGACACTGGCTTCCCACAGGTCCACTATTTCAACATAATCCGAGGGAGGTATGCCGTCTATAGTTGGATTGATCTCACTAAAACGCATGAGTCATGTGATTTTGACTAATCAAATTAGGTTGGCTCTCTTCCTACAATTGTGTTTTCGATAAAGTTCCATTTTCATTGCTTTGAGGAGCATTTGTTTCCAAGGGAGGCAAATTATTTTTGATTTACTTAACAAAAGTGAAATAAATTGATTACATTTACTTTTGTTAAGTAAATAGTAGGCCACTAAATCCCTCTCGATCAATTTTTGTGGACAGCTCAAAATGAAGATCATAAATGCTCGATAGAAGTGTTGATCAAGGCTTTTAGCAGTCTTCTTTACACAAAAATTGATCGAGAAGGCTAAACACAATTAATGTTACCACCCAAGCCCCCTAAATATGCAATGCGCTTTCTGCGCTGGTTCTGTCGGGAAGACTATATCGAAGAGATAGAAGGAGATATGATTGAATTGTTTGAACAACAGTTCGAAGACTCCCCCCGTAGAGCAAAAAGGCGCTTTTGGTGGCAAGTCGTCCGACATTTTCGGCCCGACTTCATTAAATCTTTTAACAGAGCTCCAATAATCAATATGGCTATGTTACAAAACTATTTGAAAGTGGCCTGGCGCAATTTGGTAAAGCAAAAATTGTACTCTGCCATTAATTTGTCTGGCTTGACGATAGGCATGACTTGTTTCATTCTAGTCGCTTTATATGTGCAGTATGAGTTAAGCTATGATACACACCATGAGAAAGCAGATCGTATCTATCGTGTCGTCCAACAACAGGAAGGCAATGTGTTTAGGGGCACAGACTTCTTTGCTGTAACCGCAGAACCTTTGGCACCGGCTTTAGTTTCTTCTTTTCCTGAGGTGGAAGCTGCAGCTACTATTGGAACTGATACTGACCTTTTGTCCTACAAAGATGTAGCGCATGTGCTACGCAATATGTTTGCAGATGAACGTATCTTCGATTTTTTCAATATTTCTATTGTACGTGGCGAAGGGAAAGAAGTGCTCAATGATCCAACGTCTATTCTATTGAGTGAATCTTTAGCAGAACGTTATTTTGGGCAAGAGGATCCATTAGGCAAGGAGATGCTCTTTGATAATAGTAAGCCGCTTACCGTCAGGGGAATTTATAGAGACCCGCCCCCAAATCAACACTTTCAATTTGAGTACATCGTCCCATTGAAAAACAAGGATGAGTATCGTTTAAGTGTCGGACGTTGGGATTGGAACAGTTATCATACTTATATGATGTTGGCAGAAGGGCACAACTACAAAGACCTTGAAGAAAAGCTGAGTCTTTTTGATCAATATGTTATACCTGCCTACGAGAACTTTCCGTTTGGGGCTTCCAAATTTTCTTTACAACCCATCCGAGATATTCACTTGCATTCGAAAGTCAATTTTGAATCAGGGACGAACAGTGATATTCGATATGTGTATTTTTTTACTTGTATCGCCTTCATCATATTGCTGCTAGCAGCTATCAATTATATGAACCTAGCTACAGCACGATCTGTGAGTCGTTCAAAGGAGGTGACCATGCGCAAAGTACTAGGCGCTCAGAAAAAGCAATTGATTAGTCAATTCCTAGGGGAGTCTTTCTTGTTAACTATAATCAGCTTTGTTTTTGCGATTGGGTTGACCTATTACCTACTACCATATTTTAATAAGCTATTGGCGCAGCCCATGGAATTAAATGTGCTAGACAACTATTGGTTATTGTTCGGGATGCTGCTATCTGCCCTACTAATAGGAGGGCTTTCGGGTTTATATCCTGCGGTATTTCTATCCAGTATTTCACCCGCAAAAGTTTTTAAAGGAGAGATATTCAAAAATGGGAGGAAAGGGTTTTCAGTCCGGAACTTACTGGTGGTAGGACAATTTTGTGCAGCCATTATTCTGATTATTAGTAGTATCGTGGTTTATAAACAAGTGAATTATGTACAAAACAAGAAGTTAGGGTTCAATCAAGAAGAGATCATCTATGTCCCCTACCTCTATCAAGATATTGCCGATAGTGAAGAGATCATTCGTAATAGGTTGTCAGCTCATCCACAAATTGAGAAAGTATCAGTGATTAAAAACCTTCCGGTGAATACGATTGACCAAGGCCCAGTTGATCAATGGGAAGGAAATAAGGGAGAGCAGAGCATCTATTGCTATCGTAATTATGTAGACCATAATTTCCTGGATTTATTCGAAATGGAGTTAGTGGCAGGCCGAAATTTCTCACCTGCTATTTCTACTGACTCCACCCAAAGTTACTTGCTAAATGAATCAGCAATTGCTGCCTTAGGGTGGACTCCATCATCGGCTATTGGAAAGTCATTTCGGACTGGGAAAGTGATTGGCGTGGTTAAAGATTTTCACTTTCAACCCATGGATCAAGGCATTGAACCTCAATTTATGATGTTCCGTGCTGAAGCCAACAATGATACCGATATTGGGAATGTTATACTAAAGGTCAAAATGGATGACCTGGAGAATACCTTAGCACATATCGAAGCCACTTTTAAACAGGTTGCCCCCAATCTACCGGTAACTTATCGGTTCTTGGATGAATCCCTCGCTCAGCTTTATGAGTCTGAGCAGCGCCTGGGATACGCATTCAATATCTTTACTGTTTTGGCCATTTTAATCGCCGCAATTGGTTTGTTTGGCCTAGTTTCTCACAGTGTAGTACAGCGAACCAAAGAAATTGGTATCCGCAAAATTCTGGGTGCTTCTGCCACCAGTATTGTTCAATTGTTATCCAAAGATTTCTTGCTCTTGGTTCTAGCCTCTACAGTCATTGCTACTCCAGTTGCCTGGTATTTGATGCAAAAATGGCTACAGGGCTTTGCTTATCGTGTTGAATTGCAATGGTGGATCTTCTTGTTGGCAGGATTAGTAGTTATAGTTATAGCTATGGTCACTGTAAGTATACAAAGCCTGAAAGCAGCTTGGCTCAATCCAGTAGATTCGTTACAACGAGAATAAATAAGGCTTAGAAGCTATTTGAATTTAACGCTCAGATTTTGTTATGGCCCATTTTCCGGCCCTTTTCGTTTCCAAAATCCTCATTTGGCCAAGGCCAAACTCCGGTTTTGGTGCCTCAATTGCCAAAAAATTGACCTATAACAATTTTCAGAAGCCAAATTCAAATAGCTTCTTAAAGATCAGACGCATTTTAGTTGTGCTAGTGTTTCCGAAGCATCCGCACAGACTAAACGCGTTGATAAATGGTGTATAGCCATTCTGCCTTTGCTCGCTGCGAGTATTTTTTGAATCCCTGCTGTTCAATTAGTGATTCGATGGTGTGAACGGGGTGGACGAAAGATCGAAAATCATCTGGGCGCTTCCTGAATTTGTACTCCTTCAAGAAGTGGCCTAATTTTACCCACCAAACATTCCGAGGAATAGTATAGGCATACCATTTAGTGGATTTCGCAAGAGAATGTAGGACAAGTTCTTGAAAGTTTTCATAACAACAGATCACCTTATCTAAGGTGACAATATCTACCGCCGGCAAATCATCTTTCAAACAAAGAAAATCTCCCTTCCAAATCTTGACTTGTTTATTTAATTGGCGGTGTTTGATTTCCTCTTGCAATACCTCGCAATAGGCCTCAGAAATATCTACTGATTGCGCTTCTTTAACACCTTGTTGCAAGAGTTGGAATAGAATAGCTCCGATACCTCCTCCGATATCTAGCGCACTGGCCCCAGCTAGGTCGATAGGTTTTAAAGCCTCTAGCAAGGGAATAGTGTTCTTTCTTGGTCCCGTACGGACATAGTTGGAAAGCTCCTCCTTGGCACGAGCTAGGTCAAACTTCTTGTTGAGTGGGGTAGTGCAACAGGTTTTCATTTGGTGAAGTTAAGCTTATCTCACCACTTTATTTGTCCGTCATTACTGAGCTTCTTCATGTGAATTATCGCAGAAAGGCCCAGTCTTGCTGAGTTTACAATTGCACAACCGCATTTTCCGAGCCTTTTTCACCTCAAAAAGCATGGGCTTAAATTTGGTGCCATGATGAGAGCCATCACAAAAGGGCTGATTCTTGCTATGACCACATTGACACCAGAGGTAGGTGCCCGCTTCTAAGTGGATATCTGCTGGTTCCAGGCTGCGCGTATCTTGTTTTTTATGTCCTTTGGATAGTTCGCTTTCTGGTTTTTCAGAAGTAACAATAGGATAGAAATAGGCAGCTGTCCATTTTTCCTTAGGATCATTAACCAAGCCAAATTCAGTAGGAAACTGGCGAGTGAATTTGGCCGTGCCAAACAACTGATCCCATATAGAGAACATATTGCCGTAGTTTCCATTAGGATCACTCACGCCATCTTTCATGGACTTGCCATGATGTGCAAAGTGGAAGGCCGGCGTGATAATGATGCGCTCTATCACAGAAGTAATAGGGCTGAGCCAGGGGAGTCGATATAAAAGGCGATCCCATCTGGTGGTACTATGGGAGCCAATAATGACCAACTGCTTTAGAATTAAGCCCAAGGCTACCCCTGGCGCTCCTCCTAAAAAAGTGACAATTCCTACCCACCAGATATTCGGCATTAAAACATAATAAAGCGCAGCATTGCGATAGGACACGAAAAAACCCATCTCTTCTGCTTGATGATGAGGACGGTGCAATTTCCACAACCACTCATACTCGTGAGCAGAGCGATGGTACCAATATTGTAGAATATCATCTGGGAAAAGGAAGAAAGGCAGCATTAGCCATAAACTCCAACCTCCGATGAGATTAGCATATTGAGGGACCAGGAGTTGCCCTAGACTTAATACAGCTAAGACAATCATGGGCTTGATTAATACGGAGAGTGCGAAAAATCCACCCACTTCTTGTATCCAATCACTTTTGGTTCTCTTTGTGCTATGTAGATGACCGGAAATGACCTCCAATAATCCAAAGAGTACGAGAATCCCAAGTACCAAATAAACGTCCAAGTTTTCGATCCCGAATAGCATAGGTCTAAATTGTTATCGCTTTAAGTTTCATTGTTGACAAAGTAAAACTAGCACACAGATCATCGAAAAGAGATAACAATTGTTAAGAATCCGAGCTTTTGCGCCGATTGATGATGCGAGATAAGGAGACTGGAGTGATTCCCAGATAATTAGCGATGTGTTTATGAAAGGCACGCTGGAAGAATTGAGGACTTCTGGTTAATAATTCCTCATAGCGTTCGGCGGGAGATTGATCAATTAAAGCTTCCACTCGCCCCACCAACGTTTGTATGTTTTCCTGTAAGGCCGCAATATACAATTGATTGATGTTGGGGTACATTGGAGCTAACTGAAGGAGCACCCTTTGATCAAAAATGAGCACATGTGTTGCTAAAATGGCTTCAAAGGTGTAGCGAGTAGGCTTGTTTTCAAACAGACAATCAGGGGCACCGCTAATAGTATGTTCAGGACGTAGAAAGATGTTTTTCTCTTCTCCTTTCCGATTGATAAAGTAGCCCCGCATCATACCGCTCAGAATGAAGAAAGTCTGATAAGTTAGTTCTCCTCTACGGATGATTTCCTCCTTATTTTTCAAAAGTCGATACTGCGCATTGTTCAGCAATACCTCAATATCTTCCTTTTTTAGGAATGGATAGGATTGGTGTAATATTTTTAGCTGTTCGTCTGTTGTCATGCTCTAATGAAAGGATCCTACTCCTCAAGATAACCACTGTCCAGCAGCATCACAAAAAGACAAACAGAAATCGCTGGTTGATGATCGCCATCTAGAACTAATAGCATACGGCTTTATTACGTTGGATGGCATATTGCGTATTCCCAATCCGCCATCTACCTTGTAGCAAATAATTCTTATAAACAGGATAGTTCTCTACTTTTCCATTATTATAACGCAATTGAATTTGAGGGCCTTTAACACTATTCATCAACTTCCAAGTACCGGAATTCTGACCACGATTCGCTCCACTAGATACGCCTCCTCCTACCGAGAAAGACCCTTCATAGCTAATACTAAATCTTCCGTTGGAACAATAATTGACATACGTCATGGAGCTAGCAGAATTATCATTTAGATAGGAAGTTCGGTTGTAGATGACCAATTGACTTCCAGCTATCAACTGAAATAATTGTGGGTCAGTTGAAGTATTAGAAGCAGCTCCCCCTGCTTGAGCATTGGGGGAAGTTCGATATCGTTGGGTTTCAGTGCCGTTATATTGGGTATAACCGTAGTCATAGTCTGTATTTGTGGAATTAGTCATATATGGACTCAGGTCGATGCCATCCAATTCGTGTTTATGGGATAATTTGCGATACCATTCAGTTTTTCCAAGCGCCGAAATAGCTAGTGCCCCGTTTTGTGGGATAATCTTGAAGTTAATATGTCCTGATGGGGTATAAATTATTCCGGACAGTTGCTGTCCAACTTTTTGCGCGGATACAGCGAATATGCCGTCTTGACTTTGCACCACTCCATGATAAACGGTTTGGACTTTCTTCATACGCAGAGAGATATTCTGTTGGGCATTGGTGAAGCTTCCAACGAATTTATCGATTTGACTGATTCCAGTGGTAAACCAAACACTCATAAAGAGAAGGAGAGAGGTCAATTTATACATGTTTCATTTAGGTTTTTGTGGTAAATAAGGCAAGGTAGTAGGAATGGGATAGAAACGTTTTGCTACATGTCGCATCGTTGTTTTTTTGTTTTTCCCTATGTCGCTTTTGATAGAAGTAGTGTTAAAATGTAATTTTTAGACCTGATCTAGAGAATAGTAAGGGCTGACCTTATGGGAATTAAAACAATTCTCGTATCCTTGCGTTTTAAAGTATTGGTAGTAATAGATAATTATTCAAATCAGATCACTACATCCCGTTTTTCGGTCTATTTCCATGTCAGGTTTGGTTCTATTCCGTGTGATCTTCTCTGATATTCCTATCTACAGAATTATTTAATTCAATTCCAGCCTGAGTTTTGTGCTGCCTGATTTAGATAAGGTTCGCTTCAGAGGCACTATTATCTGCTATAATTACCCCCAATACCTTGTTTGTGAAGACGATCTTGTTGTATCAAGAACAGGACGATATTGTTGTGAAAGATATTCGTATTGTTTTAATTATAAATTTCTAAAACGTCTAAATGTTAGTATTAAATCGAAAAGAAGGTGAAAGTATCGATCGCTTGCTTAAGCGATACAAGCAGAAGCACCGTCAGGTTAAACTAAGAGATGAGCTACGAAGAAGAAAGCATTTTGTTAAGCCTTCAGTAAAGAGAAGAAAAGAAATCTTGAAAGCTGCGTACATCGCCAAGAAAGAAGCTGATGTTCCTGGAAAATGATTACCGCACTAGCTAAGTAGAGCGGCTGAAGCAACGGATTTATTTGACTCTTTTTAAGCTTGAATGCTCGACTTAGGAAGTGGGTTTAAGGGAACTATTCGTAATGGAGCCCTTACTGTTCGTCGAAATTTATTGAGACTGTTGGTAAAAAAGGGGATTTTATAGAAAACCCCAAATTATGAGTTTTACCACAGCCGCGATCTCCTCCATTAAACAGAATCGCAAGCTTACCCAGTTTCGGGCTAGATATAAGCGACATGAATCTCTAGCAATTCATCGAGGGAATAACCTTGGACGAAGGACATATTTAAGTCAAGCTGGAGAAGGTCGCGTTCGTCGCCAAGAAGTACGAAATTTGGCTCGTGACCTGTTACTTCTCGCCATTGCGCTAGGCAGTACCATTTGGATATTGGACACCTTTATCTTTCAAGTTCTGAAGTAGTGCGCTATGATTAGTTGGATAAAAAAACGCTACCTGAATTTTATCGCCAAAAGCTTCACAAGCCAAAGCGTGTCGGAAGCTTATCTAAATCGGGATACACGATATCTTCGAAAAGCCTATCGTTTGGGGTATTCTCACCATCAGCGTCTTGCGATTAAATACCTGGGAGAGATAGTTCATCAAGAGAACTTTGACTTTTTGCTTGGAGAGTTGAAGGCTGTAGCTGAAATTATACTCCGAGCATATATTTTTCAGGCGAGCTTGCAACTCTCCCGCGATTCAAAGATCAAGGTGAAAAGTGAGGATCGACTCTATTTGAGTCAAAATCTTACCCTTTTGACGTTTATTGGTACAGTGAAACCGCAGCCCGCCCGTACAGAACCAGGTACTCCCATTTCTTTCAATCATAGACGTTCTGATCTGCTTGAAAACCTAGCAGATATGAAAAACCAATTTCATATCTATTAGAGGATACTTATAAGAGCAAGTAGATGAAAATTTGCAGTCCGCTCCACACACTTTTCCCAAGTCTATTAATTATCTTCGCCATTCTTTGTAGGGACTGAGTCCCTATACAAATTGTAAATTTAATTGCTCAAACTAAAATTGGAATAACTCATGAGAGTTGTAGCGCTTTCTATCGTATTTGCCTTTCCCTTGTTTTTACATTCCCAAGTACATCATGAATTGAAATTTGATGTTTTAGGAGCTGTAACGCAGCATCCTCGTCTATCCTATGAGTACAGTGCAGGCAAAAACTGGGGCCTGGAAATAGCTTTTGGGTATCTAGATGATGACATTGATTTGTCAGATTATAATAGTACGGGTGCTTATCTTTCCTATGCAATCGATCGGACCTTCTTTACTGTAGATCTCACTGGAAAGTATTACTTTTTATCACAGCAGAGAGCCGCAGGAGCATTCATTGGACTCTTTGCTAGAAATGAAACCAAACTTAGTCAAGCGGATGGTTATGAAGAAGCTTACCAAACTATATATGGCCATCAACCAACGCAAAAGCTGGTGGATGAAAGTTTCCTGTTGGGTGGCGTAATAGGGTATAAACTTATAGTCTATAAAAGGTGGGTCATCCAAGGGCAGCTGGCATTGGCTAGAGACCTAAACACCGGACTTGATATTCCTGTAACGGAGGCAGATTTGTTTTTAACTATTGGCTACCGTTGGTAAATAAAGGCAAAAGAGCCAATACAGACACCCTGCTGTTTACTTGTGTCATTACGTTTTACATAGGATCAGCAAAGAAGCTGTTGCGGATTAAATACTAGTAGTTGACCTGTTTTTTGTATCTTAGAAGGAGTGCTTAGTTGTCTTAACCATTTCAAAATGAATACGTTGAATACCTTACAGTCATCCTTCTTACGATCTAGTATTTTCATGTGTTCGCTAGTTTTTATGCTAGTCTCATGCGGACCCTCTACTTCTAACACTTCTAGTACTTCTGGGGTGCAAGACAATGGAGTAGTAAGATTCAAGCTAGATGGTGTTGATTGGATCAGCGCCCCACCCGGCCACCCAGAAATGAAGTTCGAAGAGGAGGCGATTACTGACGGGAATACCATGGTGCGGATCGAAGCCTTTGCGGCAGATGGTTCTCATTTGGCACTAACCGTATATTCTATCACTGGGATAAGCCCTGGTACTTATCCGATTACCGACCCAGGGATGAGTGGTTTTTTCAAAAAGGACTTCAAGGAAGGAGATGGATTTGTTACGAATGGAATGACTGACAATCCTGGTTCAATCACCATAACTGAACTTACCACAGAGAAAGTAGCAGGCACCTTCGTTTTTGCTATTCGAAATGCGGGCGATCCAGAAGATATTAGGCAAGTGACAGATGGAAACTTTGATCTTACATTCACCAGCTATTGAGATCTGGTCAACAGAGCTCCAGTAATAGAAAGTCCGATCCTGAGGTGGGTTGAAATGGAGTTACTGTCTCTAACTATGGATAATTCATTGTCGATATCCAAACTCGCATTATCAGGAACGGAAACGTACTAGCTACTTCCATTGCTGCTCAATGCTGCGCCTTGCGCAATAAACATCTGCCCGACTGCTAGGCAAATAAGCAGTGAAAGTAGCTTTTTGACTTGAGTCATTTTCTGAGAGATTGTGGGTGAAGAAAAGTGTAACATGTCTAGAGATTATGGATTTAGTTTGGTCGTCTACTGCGGAACGCAAAGACAGCCTTCGAAAAAGAAGTAGTATTCGTTTGAAGTTTTATAGAGTCTTGTTAATCATGCTAAATCAACAACTGATTTGCAAGCAGGGGATGAAACGTCTGTCAGGAATTAAGTGCGGGAGACTAAGTGTGGAAAATTCTAGTTTTGGGAGAAGTAATCAGCTCGGATGTAAAATATTTTGCTAGAAATAATGAATTTATTTCTGATTTTTTGGCCTGTAAAAGCCTGTAAAAGCCTGTAAAAGAATAAAATAGCTCAATCCTGCTATTTTAGTGCGTCACTGCTGTAAGCGGTTCCATCAGAGCGCTTACCTTTAGTACTTAATTCCAAAAAACTTATGTTACAAAGCATCTAGACCTAAAACCAAGTATATGTTTTCGTCCACCTTCTTTCAGCAACGCCCTTTCGCCAAAGCAGGGCTATTCGCCATTCCCCTAATTATCTGTATTGTGGTCATGGGGCAACACTTCCCCAAGGGGGAGGTAGCTGGTTACCAAAGCAAAATCATTGCCTTTGAATTCGTCAAAAATGAAACGGAAGTTCGAGCTGTTTTGGACTCCTTAAAAGCAGAAGAATTAGCAGGGATGGATCGAGGCAACTACATCGATTTTGCCTTTATGTTTTGCTACGGTACTTTTGTCAGCTTTTTCTTTCTGTTAGCCTACAGGCAGTTCGGTACTAAATGGTTGCAAGTAGGAATCTTGTTGGGACTTATTGTTTTTTTGGGGGACCTTCTGGAGAACATCCAATTGCTCAATATTACAAACGCCTATGCTCAGGGGCCGGAGCAAATGGAAATAGCTCCTTTCATTGGCCAGCTTCAGTTCTTTACTTGGCTCAAGTGGATGGGCTTGGGAGTGGCGTTAGCACTAGCTGCCTATGTGTTTAATCAGTTAGGTGGGGTATGGAAATGGATAGGGTGGTTTTTAGCGATTCCTCTTATATTATCTATCATAGCATTGAGTAACCAGACACCCAACTGGATTGAACGCTTTACCCTATCCATATTTTTGGGTTTAGGGGGATTGATCCTGTGTTGCTTCTTTATTAAAAAGGCTTGATTTTTTAGGATTTAGCATGAATCTATAACTACTTCTAATTATTAAAAGCAGAAGGTAAAGCATGGCTATTAACCCCATGACCATTTTTAGGCTAGAGGCGAGGCTGCTGAGTTCAATCCAGGTAGCGGGAAAACTTGGATAACCGTTAAGCAGTTGGATTTGCAAAGTGTTTTCTAATGCATCGAAGATCAGCATCATCAATGGTAGCCCTATTAGTGCGGTTCCTTTACGTTCCAATTTAGCTATCAGCAGCGCATATCCTATCCCCGCCAAGGCCATATAGAGATAGTCTAACCGCAACATATCTTTGTAGTGGCTTCTACCCGGATCTCCTAGCTCTCGGTAGAGTTGTTCTAGATATACGCTATCATAGCAGAACAGCTGATCTGGGTTCATTAACCCTTGACTGAAATCGAGGAAGACCGGAAGGTATTCTGCAATCAAAAGATACTGCACGGCAAAAGCAGGTAGTAGGAATAAGGTAATAAGGGGCCAATTTGCTCCCCGATGTACACGAGCAATTAGTGAATTCATCTAGATATTATTTATGATAAGTATGTCCTCAGACTTATCACAAAGAAGAGATCTAGATGATAGATCTTCATTAACATTGGATAATTTATCTGATTCGCCTTCCCCGGATACGGCTCAAGGAAACGGGTGTCATACCAAGATAAGAAGCAATACGATAGTGTGGGATTTGATTTTCTAAACCAGGGAAGAAAGTACCAAATTGGGTATACCGCTGCTCGGCGGAATACCGTAGAATCATATTCTCTCGAAACCGTTGGTGCTCATATTCGGCTTCTTTAATATTCACAGCCAAGGCTTTGAATGCAGGACTTTGCTTGATAAAAGTGTAGAATTGGGCTTTTGCTATTCGCAAGCCAACAACATCAGTAAGGGCTTGATAGAAGGCGTTTTCCCAGGGTAAAGGCGTGCGGTAGATGAGTCGGTATGATAAAAAGTTGGGTGAAGCATAGAAACGCAAGCTATGTTCCTGACCATCTTGGTCCAGTTCACAAAAATGAACCACGCCTTCGGCTAGAAAATACTCAAAATGTTGTAGCGAGGCATTCGTTATTCGCTCTTCTTTTGATAATTCAAATGGTTCTGACTCAACAATAAGCGCTTGCCAAGCATCCCTTGGGAGCGCAGTATGTTGTTCTACATAAGCATGAAGAATTTTAATCAATTGGGTCTTATTCATCGTTGGCTTACTGATCAAGGCCGAGGTAATGGGGGGACAAGGTTTCTTCCTGCAATTGATCACCTTCTCTATATATGCGGTAGGCTGCTTTTCCTTCCACTGAACTGATCACCTTATGTAATTGCTCATCGATGTAATGCAAAGCTACACTATCATCACAGGCAATGCCAGAGAACATCTCGCCACTACTTATTTTGGACCGATAGCTTTCCTGCCGTTCGGCCTCTCCATCAAAATGAGGAGTATTACTGCCCTTCAAGAGGCCGAGGCAATCTAGCTTATTTAATTGCTGAGGAACGGAATCTGTGAGCCCGTGTTCAAACCAGCAGATGCTGCCAGCGCTGATTCCAGCTAAAACTGTTCCGCTTTCGTAGGCTTTACGAAGCATCTTGTCTAAACCCCATTCTTTCCATAACACGAGTAAGTTACGCGTATTCCCTCCGCCAACGTAGAAGATATCCTGCGCCATTACAAATTCCTCAATTTTATCTGTATGCCCTTTGAAGAGCGAAAGGTGACTGGGTATGCAATCTTTTGGCTTGAAGGCACTGTAGAAATTATCGATATAGCCTTGGGCATCACCACTTGCTGTTCCAATAAAGCAAATCGCCGGTGAAGATTTAGGGCATTGTGCTAAAACATAATCATCTAGAAGCGGATTGTCTGGTTCCATGGAAAAACCACCGCCTCCCATGGCAATTATCTGTCGGTTTGTCATATTCGAGATTAGTCGTTGAAAATGAAGAAACCATATCCACCCGGATCGCGGATGATGATATTGTCTACGATCCCTTCCTTGTTGAAATGTGTGATTTCTTCTGCGATAGGAATATCCAATGCACGAATCTTATCAATGATGATGGGATTATTTTCCTTGCCGTTGAAATAGGTGAAAGAAGGGTTAAAGAAGAGATGAGGGCACATTAATGGCTTCATCAAACTGATGCCAAAACCTCCTGCATCAGCATAAGTCACCCAGCCCTGCTCTACCGAGCCCATACCTTTTTCAAAACCTAATGTCTGCCAAAGGGTAGCCGAGGCGTCCATATCCGTAGTTTCCAGGCTTAATCCCATAAAATTACCGGGGATGCCAAAACAGGGATCTTCCATAGTGACGCCTACAGTAGCTATTTCCCATTCTTGCTCCATCAAATAGATCCAAACACCACTGGGATCACTCAAGACGTAGCCACCATCAATAGGCGTTACTTTCGTTAGCTTTTTCAAGGTAGCTACTTCTCCTGCCCAGGATTCCTTGAAGCATTTCACGCCCGCCCGAGCATAGCGATCGGGGTTGATTTCTACAATGGCTTTCCCATCGGTAACGACCACTGGATCGGCTTCGGATAGGACTTCAAACTTAAGCTGCTGGTAAAAGGAAAGACTATTTTCAAGATTGTTAGTTGGCGTATGAATAATAGTAGTCATAGATGGTTGGCGTTTTTGCTAGACTGAGGATAGACTAGCTTCGGGTGAAAAAAGGGCTATTTTTAGACTAACGAATGTAAAGGATTTTTTGTTCCAGCACAAACTATTACATTGGTAAGGCTATACCCTAACCCATCTATAGGATGTATCAAAAAACAAAACCATGTTCTTCAACGAAACAATAGAAACCCTTGCTCTTCCCAAGTTGCGACAATTGCAGAATGAACGTCTAGCTAACATGCTAGCAAACGTTTACCAGAATGTCCCTTTCTACAAAACGAAAATGGATGAATTGGGCATCAAGCCCGCCGACATCCAAGGAGTGAAAGACTTACACAAACTTCCCTTTACCAAGAAAACGGACCTCCGAGACAACTATCCCTACGGTTTGTTTGCGGTGCCTGAAACTGACATAAGAAGAATTCATGCCTCCAGCGGTACTACGGGAAAGCCTACCGTGGTAGGGTATACTGAGGAGGATTTGAATACATTTGATGAAGTAGTGGCGAGATCTTTGGTTTGCGCAGGAGCCCGCCCTGGAATGAAATTGCACAATGCCTACGGATATGGCTTGTTCACCGGAGGCTTAGGTATGCACGGAGGGGCTACAAAATTAGGGATGGCAGTTATCCCTGTTTCAGGAGGGATGACGGATCGGCAATTAATGATTCTGCAAGATTTTAAGCCGGAAGTAATGTGTTGCACGCCTTCCTATGCCCAAACTTTGGCGGAGGAATGTGAAAAGCGAGGAATTGATACGGAATCATTAGCCGTAAAGTATGCTGTTCTCGGCGCTGAGCCTTGGACGGAAGCGATCCGGCAGCAAGTGGAGGCGGGATTGCAGGTGAATGCTACGAATATCTACGGTTTAAGCGAGATTATTGGACCGGGAGTATCTCAAGAGGACTATGAAGAGAAGGGTACTGGAAGCTATATCTGGGAAGATCACTTCTATCCTGAAGTGGTGGATCGTGATACAGGAGAGCCTTTGCCTTATGGAGAGGAAGGAGTTTTAGTCTTTACTACCATCAGTAAGCAGGCTATGCCTTTGGTACGTTATTGGACCAATGATGTATGTAGCATATTCTACGATTCTGATGCTAAGCGGACGCATATTAAGATGAGTGCTATCAAGGGGCGTAGCGATGATATGTTGATCATTCGTGGGGTGAACTTTTTCCCCACTCAGATCGAAGCTATTCTGCCGCAGTTTGAGCAACTTTCACCGGCCTATCAACTCCTTGTTTCACGTAAAGGTAATTTGGATGAAGTGCATTTGCGGATAGAATGGGAGAAGGGATACGGCGCCAGCATTAAGGCAGGAGATCCACAGTCATACCAAGAGAAAAAGGCGCAAACTGCTAAGGCTTTGACCAGCAAGATCCACAGTACCCTAGGGCTGAGGATTGGGGTGACGGTGGAAGAGCATGATTCGATCCCTCGGAGTGCTGGAGGGAAATTGTCACGTTTGGTGGATCAGCGGTAAGGCTTTAGACACTTCCGAAATCTTAAAGATATCGGAAGTGTCTAAGGGGCAACGGGCTATTCTTTGACAAATTTTACGGGATAAGGCCCAGCATCCGTGTGTAAAACGGCCAGATAGAAACCTGCGACCAAATCTTGCACAGGTATTTGAATATTGGATTCGGGATTGGTCCGTAATTGCTTCACTAATTGCCCATTCAGGTTAAAGATTTGCACAGAACGAATTGCTTCTTCTTCAATCCCCAACCACAATTTATCCATTACTGGATTCGGGTAAAGCTGTATTTGCTTACGCTCTAGTTTCGGATTATCGGAACTGGATACGACTCCTTCCAGCGTAAAGGGTTCACTTAAGATACAAAGAGGTTGTTGGTTGCTCAACTCTACATAATAAGTACCTGGATCGCCTAAAGGGAGTTGAGGGGATAGGGTATTCGTCAAAAAAGACGCTTCAAAGAACCAGTCATATGCATAGCTATCGGGAGTATAATTGGGCTGGATACCATTTACTATAGCTAAAAATTGTTGATCGAAAGTATCGATACTCACCTCTAAGGGGCGTAACCCTATCAGCTCTACCACCAATGGAGGACTGATTTGACCATCAACTTCCTGTGTGATAAATAAGCTACTATTGAAGCCATAGTAATCTGAACTAGGCTGAAAGCTATTCCCTTCTGCGATCAGTTCTTCCTTTTGTGGTTCTAGAAACCATTTTACATTTTCTCCAGTTACGGTCAGGGTTTCCAACGCTCCTATATCAGAGAGGCAGATCGTATATCGTTTTTGGTCGATACTAGGCGGAGAAACTAATGTCGGAAAGTCAATGTTTTGCGATATGATCGGGCAAAGTCGACCGGAGTGATCGATTTCAGCCCGGTAGGTGCCAGGTTGGTCTACTATAAACCACTCTTGTTTACCATCTAGAACTAATGTGTCATTACGAAACCAATTCACGGTTTCGTAATACTCTTCTGATTTGAACCGAAGATAGCCTTCCAAGTTTTCTACGACGAAAGTTTGAACTTCCAAGGGCTCTAACTCATACACATTCCAAAAAATCGTTCCATCTTCTGAATATATATTTAACTCTTGAAAATCCTCACTGGCTGGAACATGGACACTATCAGTTACATAAAACGCTTGCCCATTGAAGTCGGCTAGACTGATTAAGCGATTTGCAGTCAAGGTATAACTTCCGTCTTCGCAATTTTGTGTCAGCTGAATCTCTGGTGCCCTTTGAACATTAAGGGTATTGGTCGCGCTTTCGCAGCCATTGTCGATAATGACCTGATACTCCCCCTCCTCCATCACATCTAAGCCAGGAATTTCGGTAGTGGCTATCAATTCTCCTTCTTTATACCATCGGAAAGCCCGTGTATGTGGGATCCCGGTGAAGGATTGTAGGTAAAGATGAATAGGCCCTGAACTGGAATAGGTTTGTAGTAGCTGAGCAGTTACTGGAAAGTTCTCAGATACTAGTAGCTGAGTTACATCTTTGGGCTGCCCTTCTTCTTCATACACTACATAATAGGTGCCATTAGAGGCGGGTTTATAATTATCACCGATAAACAAAGGCTCCTGCAAGCTAGGAGAGTCATACCACTTGATGTTATCTAAGCCCAGTTGAATCGGCTGAATATCTCCACAGAACCAAATACAGCTATCTGCTACAGCGATTGATTGTTCTTCCGTAATGGTAAAATACAAAGGCTCGCTATCCACCAATGCGTAGCGGTATGGCTGCCCATGTTGTACGATCATTTTGTACTCACCAGGCTCAGTAATCTTATTGTTGTACCAGCTCAGATCATCCGATTCTAAAGAGAATACTTCTTGGTGGATCAGTTTTGGACGCTCCAAGCCTTCTCTCCATACCTTTACTACGGCTGATTTTCGTTCCTGTCCGCCAGGGGGGAAATGAAATTTAAATTCTTGCAAGTAGAAGGCAAAGCTGGTGTCTTGGGATGGATAAGTGATCAAGGGTTTCGTAGCTATGTCGCCAGCCCAGCCGATATGTGCTACCGTATATTCACACAGCGCATAGTAGGTTTCAGCCCCGTTACCCGCCACGGCGTTGTTTACCATTAGGCACGACTGTTTCCCTTCACAGCCATTGCCGATATTGTTGAGGTTGCTAATTCCATTATACTTGGTATTGACATTGCCTACGCAAGTGGAGTTGAGATATTCATCAAAAGCATGGAAGATATGCCCAATCTCATGGCCGTATAAGGAAAATGGAGATCGACTACTAAGAAAGGTATACGGGCCACCTAGATAGGCATGCGCTCTGATCCGCCCTCTGCCGGCATGGTCATAATGCACTCCTACTGTAAAGGCCCCATCAGCAGCGGTCAATCGCCTTTGATCAAAATTGAATTCATCGCCGACATTAAACCCCTGACTATATCCAAGCTTAGCTAGTACCTCTTTGTTCATTTGCAAAACCTGACTGGAATAAGTCTCAAAATTTCCAAAGTGGAGATTGGGTTCACGACCCTGACCAAGTGCTGTTCCTCGTTCTAGCCATTGAGGGATAAAAGTGACATCAATACCATATCGAAAACCGGTATAGGACCAAGTGTGCAGAGATCTTAGGATAGCAATCTTTTCATCTAGCAAGGCCTGGGCCGTCCAGGTATAGTAATCGGGATCGTCTGAACCATCACTTTCAATAAACAATACGGTACAAGTCATAAGCCCTGCCATTCGTTCACTATTCCATTGGTTGTTATAGGTTTGTTCATCTAATCCTTTCTCTATATCATGAGGCTGCAAGTGACTATCGGAATGAGCAGATTCTTGATTTGAGCTAAAACGTTCATCCTCCTCGTACAATCGCTGGAAGAATTGACTCAAAGGGATGGGGATGTGTGTGGTCGTTTCTAGATCATCTAATGTCCAGGTGTCTTGAATCTTTGGATGGTTGATTGGAGTTTCGGAAGTACTTCCATAGACTATATATTGAGGGGTATAAAGTAAGGAAAAGACGCGTTCACTGTTATCCTCTGCTTTGATGAATGCTCGGGCTTCTTCATAAGAATTGAAATTGGTTTCCAAGATGGACCAAAAAAGAGATTGGGTATAGAGCGGCTGCATACTAACAAGAAAAACCATTAGACTATAAGCAATGCTTTTGTTCCAAATGGTTTTATAGAATTCACTTAATGGTTTGGAAAATGTGAGCTGTAGGTTTTCTTTCATCTGGAGATTGTTTTTGTTTAGTTCAACTAAGTCATGCAAACTGAATCTACTCTAGATTGCCGCTATAGTAGCTAGCAGGAAGTTTACAACAAAAGTTAGACACAACAATGGAAGATAAGGGTTGGGTAGTACTAGTAATCTAGTGATTTTGGGAAGCTAATCTTCCGAGCGATAAGACCAGTGAAAGATAGGGCAATTCAAAGGCTTTGTCAAGTGTGGCGGGAGATCTGGCCGAAAAGCCTTACTTTAAATTTTACATACTTGTTAAAATATAATTCTGATGAAACGATTTCTAGTGTTGGGCTGCCTTCCCTTATTAATGGCTGCTGATTGCACCGAATCAAGTCAAGCTGCTCCTTTGGATCAAAAACCGAATATTATCTTCATTATGTCTGATGACCAAGGCTATGCAGACTTGGGTTGTTACGGTAGTGATTTCATCAAGACACCGGCTTTAGATCAGATGGCGACTGAAGGTATGCGCTTTACGCAAGCTTATGTAGGAAGCCCGGTATGCGCCCCTACTCGCTGTGTTTTGATGACAGGAAAACACAGTGGTCATATTACTCGCAGGGATAATCGAGCTTCACATGAAGATTTACCTTTTAACAAGCGAAGACTTATTCCACTTAATGACGAAGATTATACCATTGCGGAAATGTTGAAGGAAGTAGGGTATGTAACTGCTGGAATGGGTAAATGGGGACTGGGGAATCCCGGAACTTCTGGGACACCCTATCAGCAAGGTTTTGATTATTTTATGGGTTACCTGGATCAAATGCATGCCCACAACTATTATACACCCTACCTGATGCAAAATGCGGATACGCTACATATACCCGAAAATGAGAAGAATCAAAAAGAAGTGTATTCACATGACTTGGTCATGGAAGAAGCCTTGAAGTTTGTCAGCGAAAATAAAGACACTTCCTTTTTTCTCTACTTGCCGCTTTGTTTGCCTCACGGGAAGTATGAGATTCCAGACAACAGTGCCTATGCTGATAGAAATTGGCCAGAACGCGTGAAGAATTACGCGGCGATGCTCGATTTGATGGACAAGGATATTGGTCGCTTGTTGGCCCTTCTGAAGCAATTGGAGATTGATGAAAACACGATTGTTTTCTTCACCTCCGACAATGGTCCCAACCCTCCTTTTATCAGATCCCTACAAAGTAACAAGCCTTTCCGTGGTAGCAAGCGACAACTGTTAGAAGGAGGAATTAGAACCCCCATGATTGCTCGTTGGCCAGGGCAAATCGAAGCGGGTAAGACTAGTGAGCAAATGATCACTTTTTGGGATGTTATGCCCACTTTAGCAGATTTGTCTGGAGCCAGCACACCAAAGGATACGGATGGTTTATCCTTCTTGCCCACTCTGTCTGGGACACCTGGCAAACAGCTACAACACGAGTATCTGTATTGGGAATACTATAGTCCCTTTCAACAAGCGGTACGAATTGGGGATTGGAAAGGAATTCGGGTAGGTACGGCTGAGCCCATTCATTTATACAACCTTAAAAATGACCTTTTGGAGGAAAATAATTTAGCGAAGGAGAACCCTGAAATAGTGGCCAAAATGAAGGCTGCGATGGAGATGGCACATAGCCCAAACCCCTATTGGCCTACGGTAGCACAAGCCAAAAAAGGAGCCAAAGAAATGCTACGGTAAAGGCCAATAGAGCTGATCCTTAATACAACTGAACGGCCATTTGAAAGATTTCATTCAAAACTGAAATCGGCAGATCCTCAGTAGGCCGTATCGTCATAGTTTTCATCTTATTGCGATTGCCCAATTCTAATAGCGGATGATCTATGTCGATGCCTTTATATATTCCGATATAAGGAAGAAAAGTCTTCTTGTCTACCCATAGATAGCAAAAAAGTTTGCCCTTGTAACGGAACATGGGCATTCTATGAGTCCAGGTTTCTGTCATATGCTCATTGTAGCTCAGGATATACCTGCGCATGGCCAACATACATTCCCGGTTAGGTTCTTCCTGACTTAGATAGTAGCCGTTGAGTTCGCTTAACATATTCTCTCGTTTTTGCTCAAGGGATGAGTGTTTAGCTAGCTTGGACACCTACAAAGATGTCCACTTCGGCTGAATTAGGGTTGCTGGCTTTCTCACCATAAACCTCAAAGTCGGTTTGATAAGTCCGATCGAGGTCTGTTTCCCAGATCTTGAACCACTGATTGATGATGATCCCATCCGACAATTTGCCTTTTGGAGCAAAGTGTTCATATGGTCCACCTGGCACTTCAATTCCCTTCATACCGGCGGGCACTTCATCAAGATTGGCCACTGGACAACCAATCAGGGTAGTGTAGGGCTCATTGTGATCCCCTTCATACTCCGTATAGGCACAGTATACGGTTTCTCCCACCTTATTGGGGATTTTACCGGCGATATTTTCACCCATAAAACGTTGCCATAGAGCAGGGATGTCCTGTGCCGCGCGGTTTTCTTGATTGCTAGTTCGGATGCTAATACCGACCAATTTGAAGCTGTCCAATTGCTTTGTTTTCATGTTATCTTTTTTTTGTTGATACAAAGCTAAGGGGAGGGACTGACAGCGGTATGTCAGGGGTGCAAAAAGGAGTAGAAAAAGAGGGAGAAATAATTGACTTTTCCCATGAAAATATGAGTGTCGCTCCTCATGACGCTAATTCCGGCTGCAAGACCTTAGGCTACGTCACCTAATAACCATCATATGCTCGAATTTATTGGAAGCGCATTACCTCGTCCTTTTCCCATTTTATTTCCGTGAATTTTGAGTTACCTTTAGGTAGAAGTCCCAGTTGTAAAAGTTGAAGAATCCCTGTGATAAAGAAAATATTTTATAAGGTAGGAACCTGGCTTTTACTGATCATAGCACTCCTACTGCTGCTAGTACTGATCGCCCAGTGGAAGCCGGTACAAGATATTGCTGTGCGACAAGTGGTTGCCCGGCTCAGCGAGAAGCTTGATACGGAGGTTCAGATAGAGGACTTTGCGTGGAGGCGCTTCCAGTGGTTGGAGATGAACGGGATTCTTCTACGAGATCAGGAGGCCGATACTCTGTTAGCGGTCAATCGTCTTGCCGTTCATTTTAGTCCACTGAAGTTGCTAAGAAATCAAGTAGTAGCCGATCGGATCCAGCTTTCTGGGGTGGTCGTCAATCTAAATTTGGACTCAACTGGCCAATCGAATTACGATTTTATCGCTCAGGCTTTTGGACCCAAAGAATCTCAATCCGATACAACTGTAAGCCCGAACAATTGGCTGATCCAACCCAATAGAATTTCGCTCAAGGAGGCGCGTTTCACGTACTTGGACCAGTTGCATTCGGCTAACATGACCGCATCACTTGCGGGGATGCAAGCAAGAATTCAAGAATTGGACCTTGCTACACAATCTCTGGTTGTGAACCGTTTGGATATTGACAGTCCGCTGATTCATTATGCGGATTTGGGGACAGAATTGACTGAGGATACCTTAAAGTCTACTATTCCACCGCCTGCCTTTCCTGATCTAGGTTGGCGAATCCAAATCCATCGTTCGGTGATGGACGGAGGGCGGGTCGCCTACAACAAAGGACCGCAAGACAACACCATTCCAACAGGTTTTGATCCTACCCATTTTGACTTATCTCAGATTCGATGGAATATTGAAAAGGTCCAGGTGGAAGATCAGAAGATCGCAGCTGCCATTCGTTCCATAGCACTTACTGAGAACTCTGGTTTTGTCTTAGAGCAATTACAAGGAGAGTTGGTTTGTACAGATACCTCATCATCAATACAGAACCTTGTATTACAAACGCCAAATTCTGAAATCCGTCAGTCGTCTACCATTACCTATCCGACCTGGGCAGCCTTGGCGTCAGTAGGTGATACCTCCCACTTGTATCTCCCTGAAGATGTCGGTATCTCAGTCCAATTGGATCAGCTAAAGGTATCGCCGATGGACTTGTCTTTTTTCGATCCAGCTGTCGCTTCGCGTCTGGCCCCATCCCCTCTGGAGGCGAAATTGGATATTCGTGGGACTTTGGCGAATGTGGTGGTCAAGGACTTGGAATTGAAACAGGGGCAGCAGTCGAGAATCAAGGGAGAAGGCCGTATACGGGAGATTCTTGATCTCGCTCAGTTAAACTTCGATATGGTGATCAAAGACCTGATAGCCTCGCAGACTGATTTGCAGCCAATCCTGGGGAGTCAGGCTTTTTCGACAGGCCTTGAGGATTGGGGGGTGCTGCGAATGCGGGCCAAAGTATATGGTGATTTAAAAGCACTTCAGGTCGGAGCTTTGTGGTTTCAATCAGAGAATGGCCCCTTTATGACCGGAGCGATTTCTACGAAGGGACTACCGGATTACGAAAACGCCTGGTTCCGCTTTGTCCTGGATTCTCTGCACACTGAGGTCCAACACTGGAAGGGTTTCACAAACCGAGGATTACCAAGCTTACTGGACGTTCTGGGACAGATGGAAATGAGCGGTACCGTCCAGGGGAATATCCGCCAATTTGCTACAGATCTTCGCTTACAATCCGATGTTGGATCCTTGCAAACCGATGCCCGTTTTGATTTTGCACAAGATTACTCCACTGCTGTGTATAGTGGCGACCTACAACTCTCCCATTTTGATTTGGGTAAAATAAGTAAGGACAGCCTACTGGGAACCGCTAACATAGTCGCCAATTTTGAAGGGGAAGGACTGGCCCCCGTAGATTGGAATACAAGCCTGACGGCTACGTTGGATGGCTTGATCTATGAAGGATATACCTTTGACGAACTTCTCTTGGATGGTGCGCTGAAGCCGAATCTTTTCCAGGCAAAAATTCGTATGGATGATCCTAACCTAGGTTTTAGCTACCAGGGCAGTATTCCTATAGGAGATAGTACGTCAGCTTATCAATTCGATTTGGAATTGGAGACAATGAATTTACAACCGCTCGGCCTGTCAAGAAGGCCCCTGAATCTTGCCTTAGGTATGAATGCAGATATCAATAACTTTCAAGTCGATCAGTTGGAAGGACGACTACTTTTCAGCAAGGTAAGGATCGAGGACACGCTTCATACTTACCAAACTGACTCGATTGTGGCGGTCTCGGCTAAGGTTGATAGTAAGATTCGCTCCTTGGCACTTGATAGTGATCTATTGACATTTGATATGGAAGGGGATTATAAATTAAGTCAGATTTCTAGGGAAGTAGTTGCCTGGATTGGTCGATATTTTCCATTGGAGGAGCTCGTAATCACTCGGGATTCTTTGGATCGGTTTGAGGAGACCAATTTGAAAGCCATTCTGCACATTAAAGACCCTACTCGTTTAACCCGAATCATGCTGCCTGAATTAAGGAAACTGGATCGCCTGGATGCTGAGCTGACCTTCGAGCCAGCTTCTCAGTCTTGGAACTTTGCCCTGGATCTACCTGCTTTACAATATGCAAGTTTGCAGTTAGATAGTTTGCATATCCGGTCTGCTCCCAACAATTCTGGGCTGCGGACCATTGTAGAAGCCCAACAATTACAGTCAGGAGAAAACCTCAAATTTCCCTCACCTAGTCTTCAAGCTTTTCTGCGAAACGACAGCTTGTGGTTAGATATCCAATCACTCGAGCTAGCCGACAGCCTATTTTGGAGTATGGCTGGTATATTGGCGGCTAATGAGGAGAATTGGCGTTTCCGGGTTGACCCAAGTGCCCGATTAAATGGTATGGATTGGAGTATCGACCCTAGTCATAAACTGATGTACAAGCCAACCAAAGGATGGCAGATTCAGGATTTTGTGTTGAATAATGGAGCAGAGTCTGTCAGCATTGATGGAGTTTCGGGAAATGGCCCTACCCGAGATAGTGTGCTTTTGCTTCGCTTTGATCAGTTCGGGATCGATGTCTTTAATCCCTTGTTGGACTTGCCCAGTGACTATATAAAAGGTGCATTGCAGGGGCAACTGCAAGCGAAGAATTTCCTCTCTAGTCTTAGCTATACGGCGGATCTGAATCTACTCAATTGGCAAGTTGATACGGTCGAAATCGGTAATGTAGAGCTACAAGCACAACAATCGCCAGACAAGCCGCTGATCCTCTTCTCATCAGCTTTGCAAGGAAGGGATAACGAGCTAAGCATGGAAGGCACCTACTCCATTGACAGTCAGTATTATGACTTGGACGCTCAGATACAAAAGCTACCCATGCAAACCTTAGATCCGTTTCTGAGTGGCTTGATCCACGATAGCGAAGGTTACCTAGATGGCCGTCTATCCGTGAAAGGCCAGTCCAGTCAAGCCAAATTGGATGGCCGCATGCAACTCCATGGAGTAAAAACGACCGTTGACTACCTCAATATTCCATATGAGGTAGCAGAAGCGAGCATCGATATTACGGATCGCATCATTCGATTTGGAGAGTTGGAGATGAAAGATGCCGATGGCCGATCGGCAAGCTTGAGTGGCAAGATTGAACATCAACTCTTTGATAAGATGGCCCTTGATCTAAATTTCACCAGTGATCGATTTCAGTTCCTCAATACGACTGCCACAGACAATAAATTATTCTATGGCCAATTAATCCTCAAGTCCGATATGAGCGTTCGGGGGCCGATTGACAAACCTCAGTTTTTTATTAATGCCATCACAGAACCTGGCACCCGCTTCTATACGGTCCCACTCACAGAGGAGGAAGCCATTACCCAGGAAGATTTTATCATCTTTGGTCGACCAGAATTGGATAGCCTGGGCCGAGATACCAACTACCTCAACAATCATCAATTGACCCTTCCTGGCATTGATCTGCAATTAAATCTTGAATTAACAAAAGATGCCGAGCTTCAAGTTATCGTCGACCCACTAAGTGGCGACAAACTCGTTTGCAAAGGTACTTCCAATTTAACGGTAGGTATGGATGCGGCCAGAAACATGCGTATTACTGGCAGTTATGAACTTACCGAAGGTCAATATTCCTTTAGTTACGAACAATTGATCAAGAAGGACTTTACGATAAGGCCGGGCAGTAAGATCACTTTCAATGGCGACCCCTTGCGAGCACAATTAGATATTACGGCCTCTTACCAAACACGAGTCGATATAAAGAGCCTGGTTGCGGATCAATCAAGTGATGATGCTACATCGGCTGGAATTCAGAGAGCTAATGTGCAGGTTCAGATGAAGATCTCAGGGGATCTCCTTGAGCCGGTTCTAAACTTTGATATTGTCCTGGTTGACGACCCGCAGGGCACGGTTGCCAATGCTGTAGAAAATCGCCTGCGGCAATTGCGTAATAGTGAAACGGAATTGAACACCCAGGTTTTTGGGCTGCTGTTCTTCAACAACTTTATCGTTGGACAGACAAATAAACAGAGTTTTTCTGAGGCAGGGGAGGCTGCCTTACTGTCCAGCGTTAGTAAACTGGTATCTAGCCAACTGAATAAACTAGCGGGGAGATGGATCAAAGGGGTAGACCTATCACTAGGGGTACAAGCCTATCGCCCAGGAATCGATCCAGCTGGTTCTGATCTGGCGACTGAAGTGCAGGTAGGACTATCCAAAGGTTTTTTCAATGATCGACTCAATGTAAAAGTCGGGGGCAATATCGATGTAGGTACAGGAACAGGCGAACAGGATGTCTGGACTTCTTTTACCGGTGACTTTGTTCTCGAGTACCGCCTTTCGCCCACGGGTAATTATTTGCTTAGAGTTTATCGACGTAGTAACTATGATGTGCTGAACGAAGGTAATGTGAGTCGGAGTGGAGCAGGGATTTCTGTCCGGAAATCCTTTAAGAATAAGGTCAAAAAGCGGAAGAAATGAAAAGCAGTTACTTTTACCTAGTAGGTCTTTGGGTCTTATGTGCCTGTTCCCCTACCCGCAGATTATCTCCCGGCCAGAAACTGTTACAGACTCCGGAAATCCATTATGCTCCGGAGAGCGCAGTAATAAACAAAAAGGCGTTTGGAGAAGAATTAGAGGCTTTAGTACGTCCACGCGTGAATAACCCCATAAAGCTATGGGTCTTTAACTTGTTCAAGGCACCCAAGAAACAAAAGGGATTCCGGTATTGGCTAAAATATAAACTTGGAGAAGCACCGGTCCTGTTCAAGCCCGCTACTCTTAATCGCAATCGACTGGTACTGGAAAAATACTTACAGGACCATGGATACCTCAATGCACAAGTGTTGACAGATACCGTAGATCAAGTCAAAAAGGTCAAGGTCTTGTATCAGGTCAAAGCAGATAAGCGATACCGAATTCAAGAAGTGCACATCCCGGAAGGCAACACGACACTAGATCAATTGACGCAAGCACACAAAGCGGAATCCTTCCTTAAAGCGGGGGAAGTCTACCGAGCCGAGAATCTGCGCAAGGAGCGCGAACGCCTGACCAGCATCGCAACCCAAAATGGCTATTATGGCGTTAATCAAAATGATGTCTATTTCTATGTAGATACATTGGGGCAGGTCGATTCACTGGATCTGTATGTGCGATGGAAGTCCAATACCTCCGATGCTGATCTAAAGAAGTATCGCTACGGCAATACCAACGTTTACCCCACGTATTCTCTAACAGATACATTCTCCCAGCCTGCGGATACCATTAATTTCCAAGATCTAAAAATCATTGAGGATTTCTATTTTGTCAAGGAAGCTCTGTTGCGGCGTTCGATCCGGGGTGAGAGCGGAGACCTGTACAACGGTAGAACGGAAAGTGGCGGTTTGAAGTATTTACAGGACCTGGATATATTTAAGTTCATCAATGTCCGTACCGATACTAGGCAGGAAAACGGCATAAACTATCTGGATCGATCCTTCTACCTGACTCCTGCCCAGGTTAGGAATGTCCGTTTTGATTTCGAGACGAATACTCGTTCCGGTAGTTACCTGGGTGCTCTAACGGCTATAACCTATACCAATAGAAATCAGTTTGGTGGAGCTGAACGCTTTGATATCAATTTGTCAGTTGGTGCAGAAACACAATTGGGGGTCAATGGGCGCTTCTTGAATACCTTGGAGATCACCGCTGGCGCTTCTTTATCCATTCCTGAGTTATTGCTTCCACTAAGTTCGCGGTACATCCTGAAGGATTATGTTAGTCGTACTCATTTTAGTGTATCGAATACGTATCAGATCCGCACTGGTTTTTTCACCAGTAACCGGCTAAGCGCCGAGATGACTTATGATTGGCGAAGCAACCGACGCATGCAGCATCTCTGGACTCCTCTGTCTATTACCCGAAATAATACCTTATTTGGTGATAACCCGGACTTCATCGACGAACTTGAAGAAAATCCACGACTCCGGAATCTGTTAAGAGGAGTGTTGATCCTGGGAGGACAATATCGATTCATCTATTCTACCCAGGAAATTGGTAAGAAACTGCCCTACCTCTACTTCAACGGGACCGTCGAACTGGCAGGTAATCTTACCAATTTGGTGGCCAATACGATTGGAGGGGACAGTCGACCACACCGTATTTTTGGTACCCCCTTTAGTCAGTACCTTAAGCTCCAGGCCGATACCCGATACTATCTCCAATCAGCGGACCATACCTGGGCTTTTCGCTTTACAGGTGGTCTGGTCGTTCCTTATGGCAATTCAGATTTTGTTCCTTATAGTAAGCAATTTTTCATCGGAGGCTCTACCAGTTTGCGCGCTTTTCGACTGAGACAATTAGGACCAGGTGCCTATGTTAATCCCTCTGCACAAGATGTCAATTTCTTCGATCAGACCGGCGAGATCAAACTTGAGTTCAATACGGAGTATCGTTTCGATCTGTACTCTTATCTCAAAGGTGCTTTTTTTGTGGATGCTGGCAATATTTGGCTACTTAATGAGACTATTAAAGATTCTGGAGAAGGAGCTTTTAAAATAGATTCTTTCTATAAGGAAATTGCCGTGGGAACCGGCTTAGGGCTTAGGGTTGACTTCAACTACTTCGTTATCCGCTTAGATGCGGCTTTCCCCCTTCGGAAACCTTTCCTCAATGAAGGACTGAAGTGGACTATAAGCCGTTTAAATTTCTTGAATCAAGATTGGCGACGGGAGAATTTGGTTTGGCATTTGGCCATTGGCTATCCTTTTTAGATCATTCAAGGACAATGCAGCTATTGCTATCAACTCCTTCTGGTCGACTCCCGCAGTACCAAACGCGATTGCAATATCTTGGTTTGTGCCCTATAGTAGTCGTTGGGTCGCTGGATTTGTTGAAAAAGAATCTCAGCAGCGGTCTTCCCCATTTCATAGGCAGGTTGATCAACGGTGCTTAGAGCGGGAAGCAGAAGAGCCGTAGCCGGTTCATTGTTGAATCCGATGAGCATTAGTTCTTTGGGGATCGAGATGCCTAGTTCTCTGGCTCGGCGGTATAGGGTGTAGGCAAATTGATCGCTAAAGGCGAGGATCGCATCGGGAGGAGAGGTAGAGGAGAGGAGTTCGTTGGCGGCGTGATAGGCGCTTTCGGGGTTGAATTCGGTATGAACAACATGCCGGGGGATGATGGATTGTCCATGTGCCAGGAGGGCTGCCCTGTAGCCTTCGAATCTCCGGTTGCTAATTTGAACTTCGGCTGGGCCGCCGAAAAAGGCAATTCGTCGGCAACCACGTTCAAGAAGAAGTTCTACGGCCTGTTTTGCCACGCCAAAATTATCGATGATCACGCGATCTGTATGAATGTCTTCACATTCTCGATTGAAAAAAACCAACGGAACATTCCGACGCTTGATTTTGGCAAAGTGCTCAAAATCTACCGTGGCACTGGATAGTGAAATGATAAAACCCGCAATGCGGGTGGATAGCAATTCTTGTACGATGGCCTTTTCTCGACTTGCACTTTCATTCGATTGGCAAATGATAATATTGTATCCTAATTGCTCAGCGACTTCTTCCATTCCGCTAATGGCTTGTGCATACAGATAGTAACTAAGTTTTGGTACAACTACACCGATGGCGTTCATATGGCGATTCTGCAAATTTCGCGCTACTTGATTAGGGGTGTAATCCAGTTGTTCGGCTAGCTTCTTCACTCGCTCTCGTGTAGCTTCGCTAATTCGAGGATGATCCCGTAAGGCCCTACTCACTGTGCTTTCTGATACTGAAAGGATGCGTGCAATATCTTTTAACTTTATAGTCCGATCATTCATACTGCATTGAGATCTACTTTTGAATAGAATAGATAAATATAGATTTGTGCAAGCGCTTGCGCAATTATTTTTGGTAGAATTGAAGAAGTTACACTTTATCTTCTATAAGAGTTAGAAGAAATACTACAATATTTGATCGCTAATTTGTTGTATTCATGATGTTTGAACGGTCCCGACCGCCGATTTGTGCTTTTGTTTTGGGATTGACATGCTTACATCGTTAAACCCATAAAATATGTATTTACGAAAACCACTATTTAAACAGGTCACATTTTTGGCGGTCGGGGTTCTTGTATTATTTACTCAATGCCAAGAGCCGGCCTTAGATCTAGTTCAATATGAAAAATGGGAAGTAATCACCTTAGATTTTGAAGGACCAGCTGCAAGTGAAGTTGCGGAGCTTAACCCTTTCACGGATTACCGCATGAATGTCATGTTCTCAAAAGGAGAGCAAGAATATATCGTCCCTGGTTACTATGCGGCCGATGGACAAGCTGGTGAATCAGGGGCAGATGCAGGGAACATTTGGCGAGTTCATTTTACACCTGACCAAATAGGAAGCTGGCAGTATACCGTTTCTTTTCAACGGGGCAAAATGATTGCTGCCGCTGATCGAGGTGGAGATGGCGTAGGCCCTGATGGTGAGACAGGCACCTTTGAAGTAGTTGCAGGAACAGGTAATAGTCACCCTTTTCAAACCAAAGGAAGATTGACGCACCCTGAAGGGAGGTTTTTTCAATTTGCAGAAACAGGAGAGCCTTTTGTAAAAGGTGGAGCTAATAGTCCGGAAAACTTGCTGGCTTATGCCGATTTTGACGGCACTTACAGCATTGATTCTACGAAACAATTTATAAAGGAGTTTAAACCACATCTCCAGGATTGGGCTGCAGGTGACCCGACCTGGCAATCAGGCAAGGGTAAAGGACTTATCGGCGCCATCAATTACCTCGCGGATGTGGGCATGAATGCCGTTTATTTCATTACCATGAATATTGAAGGGGATGGCAGAGATGTTTTTCCTTACCGCTCCCATACAGATCTCACCCGTTTTGATTGTAGCAAACTAGATCAATGGAATATTGTGTTTACTCATGCGCAAAAAAAAGGCATTGCTCTGCATTTTGTAACCCAGGAAACGGAAAACGAAATGCTGTTGGACAAGGGGGATACCGGACCCATAAGATCGCTTTATTATCGGGAGTTAGTCGCACGTTTCGCTCACCACCATGCTATTTTCTGGAACTTAGGCGAAGAAAACGGCCCTGCTGATTTCTCACCCCATGGCCAAAATACGGCTCAGCGCAAAGCAATGACCAACTGGTTTAAGGAGAATGATCCTTACCAAAATCCAGTATTGTTGCACACCCATGCTGCACCACAATTGTTGGATTCAATTTTGCCTGACCTTTTAGGTTTCGAAGCTTTAGATGGTCTTTCCATGCAAATTGGTAATAAGTATAGAGTACATCAAGACATGCTGAAGTGGTGGGAGAAGTCCAAAGAGAGCGGCCATGAGTGGGTAAGCTCGATGGATGAAATTGGTTGGTATTGGATGGGGGCCATGCCAGATAAAGATATGCCAACTCACGATACACTTCGCCAAGAAGTTTTGTGGAGTAGCTTTTTGGCTGGCGGTAGTGGTGTTGAATGGTATTTTGGTTACCAATATGACCAAAGTGACCTCAATTGTGAAGATTGGCGAAGCCGCGATCAATTGTGGAAACAGACCAAGATTGCTATGGACTTCTTTGCTGCCTTGCCACTTAAGGAAATGGAGCCCATGGATGAATTGCTAAAAGGGGAGAACACTCACTGCCTCGCTAAGAAAGGACACACATATGTTGTTTACAGTAAAAAACCGCAAGCCGTCTACCTAGACTTAACAGAGGGCCCTGCTGAGGTGGAAGTAAAATGGATGAATCCAATGACGGGAGAATGGCAATCAGATCATACGCAAAAATTTAAAGGCGGAGCTCCGATTCAAATAGAAACGCCTTCCGGAGGCCAGCAAACAGATTGGGTCGCTTTGATTACCAAAGTATAATTGCGCTGAGCATAGTGAAACAGGATAATCAGCGCGGTAAATATCCAACTTTTTACAAAGTCACACCTTAGGGAAACTTCAGAGGTTTAGTGCCGCCACAAAGCCTTTTGCGCATACAAATAAGCCCTCAAGAGATATCATAATCTTTAAAAGAACAATAAGAATTATTTACGCATGAAAAAGTACAAGATCGCCATAGTGAATGGCGATGGAATCGGACATGAGATCGTTCCTGCTAGTTGGAGAGTATTGGAAGCAGCAGCGGCTAGTTATCAATTTGAATTGGAATCCGCCTCCTTTCCATGGGGAGCTGGTTATTTTAAAGACCATGGCCAATTTATGCCGGCTGATGGATTGGAGACTCTAGCCCATTTTGATGCCATACTATTTGGAGCAGTAGGACTGCCCGAAGTGGATGACACCTTACCTTTTAAATTGTACACGGCTAGGGTGAGGACTCATTTTCAGCAATACGTAAACTATCGTCCCGTAAAGTTGCTCTCAGGGGTAGAAGGACCATTGCGCAGGAAAAAAGTGGAGGACATTGATTTTGTGGTTTTGCGTGAAAACAACGAAGGTGAATTCGTCCAAAATGGAAAGATATTTTATCCGGAAGAGCCATATGGTTTAGCTACTGAAACCAATGTGTTCACCCGAGCTGGCATAGAGCGCGTGGCACATTACGCTTTCCAATTGGCGCGGAAGCGTCGCAATCATGTAACGAATGTAACTAAGTCTAATACCATGATTCATACTTTGGCGTATTGGGATCACGTGATGGCGCAGGTGGCTGCACAATATCCCGACGTCAAATACCGAAAGATGTACGTGGATGCCGCCTCTGCAAATTTTGTGTTGCGGCCAGAGATCTTTGATGTGGTTGTCACTACTAATATGATTGGCGATATTTTGAGTGATTTAGGGGGAGCAATTATGGGAAGCTTGGGCTTGGGGCCTAGCGGGAATATTCGTCCTGAAAAAGATATGCCCAGTATGTTCGAACCCATTCACGGCTCTGCACCGGATATCGCTGGACAAGGCATCGCGAATCCCGTTGGGCAGATATGGTCAGGAGCTTTAATGTTAGAGCACCTTGGTGAAGACGAAGCAGCTGACGCTATCCTTGCGGCCATTGAAAGAACTTTAGAAAACGGGATTAAGACCAAAGATCTGGGTGGGACTGCTTCTACCCAGGATATTGCGGAAGCCGTTATCGCTAACTTAGCTGTTCCCGCTTAAATGAGAGCGCTGAAGAACCATATAGCGATAGATCTCACTTTGTCTATAGAACAGGGACAGAGAGGTGTGGCCATCGATACAGCACGTACCCTGGAGGAAGATGGTTGGAATGCTACCACGCTACACTTGTACTCCCATAGTGGTACACATATGGATGCCCCATTACATTTTGGGGTAACTAATCAAACGATTGATCAATATCCACTTTCGAAATTGATGGGGAAAGCCTGGGTGGCTCGGATTGGAGGAGACTGTACCAGCCGATGGATCGGTATCAATGACATTGGAACAATTGCCGAAAAATTGGAAGCTGGAGATAGTTTACTAGTACAAACAGGCTGGAGTCACAAGGTATCGGAAGATATCTATCGAGATGCTTTGCCGCGCATTAGCGATGAGTTGGCAAATTGGTGCGTAGAACGAGGAGTGAAAATTCTGGGTGTAGAACCACCATCCATTGCCAATGTAAATGACCTGGAGGAATTGACGCGAATACACCGGATTCTCCTTGGAGGAGATATTGTGATTGTGGAAGGGTTGTGCAATTTAGAGCAGATTCAAGGGGAATCGGTTTTCTTTATGGCCTTACCACTGAAGATAAAAGGAGGAGATGGCGCACCTGTACGTGCCGTTGCCTTTGAAGAACAGGATCAATCAAGCTAGAGATGATGAAAGACAAAACGAAAAATCAAGCCTTCCCACAGGGGAGGCATTTCATGGCCTTGGGCATGTTCTTGCTTGCGCTCTTGCTGTACATTGACAGGGTCTGCATTTCTGTAGCCAAAGATCCTGTAGCTGGCGAACTAGGGCTGAGCGATAAGGCCATGGGGTGGGTGCTTTCCATCTTTGCTTTAGGATATGCTTTATTTCAGGTACCTGGAGGGCGATTGGCTGATCGTTTTGGCCCGCGAATAGCTTTGACCAGCATTGTTACCTTTTGGTCTGCTTTGACTGCTATGACAGGAGCCGTCTGGAATTATACCTCCTTGCTTTTTGTCCGCTTTTTCTTTGGTGCGGGGGAGGCTGGGGCCTTTCCTGGAATGTCCAGGGCCATTTTCTCCTGGATCCCTTTGAAAGAGAGAGGTTTGATCACTGGTATAAATTTCTCCGGATCTCGCTTAGGGGCAGCCTTTGCCCTACCTTTTGTAGCCTGGTTGATTGATGGGTACGGCTGGCGTATGACTTTTGCTATTTTAGGGGTAATTGGTGCGATCTGGGCGATTGGGTGGTGGTTGCTCTTCCGAGATGAGCCGACGGATCATCCAGCATTGAGTGAATCGGAAAAAGAATATATCCGAATTCATCGTCAACAGACGAGTGCAGAAAGTAAAACAGAAAAGCTTCCCTTGGGACAGCTTTTTATCTCATCGAACATGTGGATGACAATGGTCCAGTATTTCTGCAGCAACTTTACCTTTTTCTTTGCCTTGACCTGGTTATTTCCTTATCTGAAAAGTAAGTATCAATTGGATGCTATGGAGGCTGGTTTTTATGCCTCAGCCCCTTTCCTGTTCGGAGCGCTTGGTAACTGGCTAGCGGGCTGGTTAGTTGACTATATTTATAAGCAAGGTCGTTGGAATGCTTCTCGTTCTATGACCGCTATGATCGGCTTTAGTCTGGCTGCAATTGGCTTGATTGGCAGTGTTTATATGGACACGGCTATGGGAGCAGTGGTTTTCTTGAGTTTAGCCATCTTCGGAGCGGATATGACGCTTCCTCCCTCCTGGACACTCTGTGTAGACATTGGCAAGCAGCATGCAGGTACGGTTTCCGGAGCCATGAATATGGCTGGGAACATTGGTTCATTCCTTACCGCCTTGGCTTTTCCTTATTTACAAGCTTGGACTGGTTCGGTGACACCTTTTTTCTTTCTGGGTGCTGGGCTTAATGTATTGGGCGTAATATTGTGGTCTAGAATAAAAGCGGATCAGCCGCTGGTGCTGGTTAACTAAAGTAGAGCGCTATCATCCTTTTCTTGAAAAGCCGAAGTAAAACTATATGAAACCAATAAAAGCCGTGGCGGTTGGTGCTGGCTTCTTTTCTCAATTTCATTTTGAAGCCTGGAAACGGATTCCAGAGGTGGAAGTGGTAGCGTTATGTGACTTAGACCTGATGAAGGCCAAACAAACGGCTCAATACTATGATGTGCCCAGGTTTTATGATGATCTGGAAGCGATGTTGGATGAAGAGCAACCAGATTTCATTGATATTATCACTCCGCCGGCGTTTCACCTAGGTATTTGCGAGCAAGCGCTGGATCGGGGTATAGCCATTATCTGTCAAAAGCCCTTGGTGCCGACCTTGACTGAAGCAGAAACTTTATGGGGACTGGTAAAGTCAGCTAGAGTTCCCTTTATGGTGCATGAGAATTTTCGATTTCAACCCTGGTTTAGAGAAATTAGATCTATTCTTGACAAAGGTTTGATTGGTGATCGTTTACATAGTATTTACTTCCGAATGCGAACCGGCGATGGTTGGCCGGCAGATGCCTACTTAGATCGACAACCGTACTTCCGGACTATGCCACGCCTACTAATCTATGAAACAGGAGTGCACTATGTAGATGTATTTAGGTATTTGTTTGGCGAGATCACGAGCGTGTTTGCGCACCTACGAAAATTAAATGCTGCTATTGAAGGAGAAGATTGTGCTTTGGTAATGTTTCAGTTTGCGAATGGAGCTACAGGTGTTTTGGATGGCAACCGATACAATGAAGCTGACGCGGAAGATCCTCGTTATACCTTTGGGGAATTACTAGTAGAAGCGAACGGCGGAAGTATCCGATTAGATATGGAAGGCAACATCCGTATACAACCGATTGGTAAGTCTAGTTTCGAACATGAATATGTTCATCAGAAGCTGAATTTTGCTGGAGATTGTGTTTATGCTACCCAAAAACATTTCGTAGATAGCTTGCTTAATGGAAAACCCTTTGAAACGAATTTGGAGGATTACCTGCATAATTTGCGTGTTCAAGAGGCGATCTATTCTTCTTCCGCTCAAGGAAAGTTACTATTTCCTTAATTTTTTCATAAAATCCCCAGAAAAGGAGCAATTTGAGATCAATAATTTTGCATCCTAGTATTCTAGCATTTATTTTTAGTCCTTGAATTTAAACGCACCCTCTGTAAAAAATTAGGTTTCATACATTATCTTTGGCTGAGAGCAGGACTTACGTCTGCTCTCTCTTTTTTTGTCTTCAGTAGTAAAGTCTCCACTTTTAATTAGAATTGAATCTTTCTTGCTCAATTGATTCTCCTTGGGGATAAAACCCCCGTTTTGAACTGCTGTGTTCGAGGACAATTGTGATTTACCCCACTTTGGACACTTTTTATCAGTTCAAGAGAGGATCCGGAATTTGCATCCAAACACCTAATTTATACCTAAGACCTATAAGCATGGCTAATAGACTAAATGCAAAAAACAAGGAGAGGTTGGTCGATCCACTTTATGGATTTGATGCCGATCGAATGAAAGGGATTATCGAGAAGATTGGATTGAAAGAAATGGATAAAGACCTTATGTGTTATCGCTGGTTGGTTCGAGTCGAAAACATGGAAAAGGATGCCCGAAAGTCTAAATTGAGGCATTATGCCTTTAAAATGACAGTGATCGTCGGAAGTGCTATTGTACCTGTTTTGGCTAGCCTCAATACCCCACCTAGTACAAATGAAGCTTCGACTTACCATACCGTGATTTACTTGGCTACTTTGATTGTCAGTATGATCGTATCAATTAGCGCAGGGGTTCATGAATTTTTTCGGTATGGCGATCGCTGGAGGCATTATCGAGGTACGGTTGAAACTCTTAAAAGTGAAGGGTGGCATTTTATCCAACAAACTGGCAAATATCGGAATAGTGGTGGTCACGAAAAGGGGTATAGACGGTTTGCAGAGCGAGTGGAAGGGATTCTGAGCAAGGAAAGAGAACGCTACATGACGGATATCGCCAAAGAAAAAACCAATGAGGGACAAGGCGAAAATAAGACCGCTGGAGATACACCGAAAGAAAAAAACTAAAAAAATGGCAAGCAGTTGAGTATAAAGTCGATTCTGACTTCTCTATCGTGCTAAAAGCACAATGGAGATGGTTGTTGAGACTATAACCCTCGACCATTATTGGAAACATACAGATGCCAAAGCGGTTTGGGAATCCAAACCTATATAGCGTACAGTATGTACTGATTAGTGCGGCCTGGGAATTTCCCAGGCGTTTTGTGTCATGTTTATCATTATTAAATAATTAATATTCATCATGCAAGCCATTAGAATTGTTCAGATTGGCATGGGCCCTTTAGGCGTTAAGATTGCGAAAATGATCGCAGAACGAAAGGGGATCACTACTGTTGCGGCTGTAGATATTAATCCAGCGCTACAAGCTAAGGACCTTGGAGAACTGTGTGGATCGACAGCAAATGACGTCCGTGTTGAGTCAGATCTTGCCGCTGCGGTAAAGCGAACGCAGCCAGATATTGCAGTTCTCACTACCGTATCCGACGTCCAACGTATTGCTAAGCAGGTAAAAGCTATAGTGGAGCTCGGACTTCCTATCGTATCCACCTGTGAAGAACTTAGTCATCCTTGGGATGAGGCTTCAGAGCAAGCCAAGGAAATGGACGAATGGGCAAAAGCCAATCAGGTTGCTATTCTTGGGACAGGAGTGAATCCAGGTTTTCTAATGGATGCACTTCCCACATTCCTGACGGCGGTTAGTCAGGGGGTTGACCAGATAACCGTAAAGCGTTATCAGGATGCTCAATTTCGTCGTATTCCTTTCCAGCAAAAGATTGGGGCGGGTTTGAGCTTGGCTGCCTTCGAGGAAAAGAAAAAGGCCGGAACCTTACGACATGTTGGCCTTACTGAAAGCATGCAAATGATTGCAAGGCGAATGGGCTGGACTTTGGATAAAACAGAAGATGTTATTTCACCGGTTATAGCTGAAGCGCAAATTGAAACGGCCGCCATGACTATTCCGAAGGGATATGCAGCAGGCGTACGTCAGGTAGGACGAGCTTTTGTAGATGGAGAAGTGAAGATTGAGTTGCAATTTCAAGCTGCTGTCGGAGAAGCTGAGAGTTTTGATGAAATAAGAATTGCTGGCCAACCTAATATCCAATCAAGAATTGCAGGAGGTGTGAATGGGGATATTGCTACGGGTGCTATTACGATCAATGCTATTCCTCGAGTGCTCGAAGCCTCACCTGGCTTGAAAACCATGATGGAGATCAGTCCAGTATCTTACTTTGGCTAGTCAATAGTAGCTTTCCTACTGGAAGTTCGTACTTTTAAGAGAATCCTTCTCTGACGACCACAATGGGCAGAGAGGAAAGAAAATGAAGCGGCCCAAGGTTTTTGGGCTGCTTCAATCCTTCAAGTTCTATTCAAAACCTATCCGTCTTGAAAACCAAAAAAGTCCTTCTTTTGCTTCTCGTGCTATGGCTTAGTGCCTGTCAGGATAAAACGGAATTCGACCTCGTCATTTTAAATGGAAACATCATTGATGGAACAGGAGATGAGGGCTATCAAGCTGATCTCGCTATCGTAAACGATACTATCGCTTTTATTGGAGATTTGAGCCAGCTATCCTATGAAGCCGCACGAGAGATAGATGCCACTACTTATGTAGTTTCTCCTGGATTCATTGATCCGCACACTCATGCCATGGATGACCTGTCGGATTCGGTAAAGAACCAAAACCTGAACTATTTAATGCAAGGGGTTACAACCGTAGTGACAGGGAGCGATGGAGGAAGTGTACTTCAGATTGGAGAAAAACTACAAGAATGGGAAGAGCAGGGGATTGGTACTAATGCTGCCATTATGGTTGGACATCGGACCATTCGGCAGCGAGTGATGAGTATGCGAGATGAGGAACCAACCGATGAGGAACTGCGCAACATGAAGACCTTAGTGGCAAAGGGTATGGATGAAGGGGCCTTAGGTTTTTCTACTGGATTATATTATGCCCCTGCCAGTTTTGCTACGACCGAGGAGGTCATTGCTTTGGCCAAGGTAGCTGCTGAAAAAGGAGGAATGTACGATGCTCACATTCGAGATGAGAGTAGCTACAACATTGGCCTATTGGCCGCTATTGAAGAAACTATTGAAATTGGGAAAAAGGCGAATATTTTAGTTAATGTTTCACATATAAAATGCCTAGGCGTGGATGTTTGGGGACAAAGTGAGGCAGCCGTAAAAATGATTGCGGATGCAAGGGCAGCGGGGCAAGCCATTACGGCTGATCAATATCCCTATAGAGCTTCTGGTACACATTTGGATCGAGCATTGCTGCCAAAATGGGCTTTTGCAGATGGCTTGGATTTTGAAACCAAATTCAAAGATCCTACTTACGCTAGTCGTCTTCGTGTGGCAGTGGTGGATAATCTCCGGCGCAGAGGCGGCCCGGAATCACTCCTGTTTGTATTTGCCAAGGACAAAGATATCCAGGGTAAGACACTGCAAGAAGTGGCTACGGCTTGGGAAATGGATCCGGTAGAAACGGCACTGCGTATTATTGAGAATGGTAGTGCGGCTGTAGCTTCCTACAATATGCAGGAATCAGATATCCACCATTTTATGCAGCAGGACTGGGTTATGACGAGTTCTGATGGCACCAACGCCCATCCCCGTAAATATGGATCCTTCCCCAAAAAGATTAGGGAGTATGTGTTTGAGAAAAAAGTACTGTCCCTGGAAGAGATGATCCGCAGGAGCACTAGTCTCACGGCTGAGACCTTTGGCGTTCGTGATCGAGGAAAGATTCTAGAAGGCTACAAAGCTGATATCATAGTGTTTAAGCCAGAAGAAGTAAAGGACAATGCCGATTTTATCCAACCGGATCTTTTGGCGGAAGGAATGTATTGGATTGTATTAAATGGGGCCTTAGTGGTGGAAAAAGGAGCGTATCAAGGGCAGTTAGCAGGTCAAGTAGTACGCAGGTAGATATGGAAAGATCCCAGTGGATCCGAGACCCTTCCATCAATAAGGAAAGAAGGCTAGATTAGATCCCAGCCCTCTCTATATTCTCTTTTGACGAATTGATTGGCTTCGTCAAAATTGGTAATCTTCATGTTTTTACCATCCCAAAGGAGACGTTTGCGACCGTAAAAATCCAAACGACCTCGGTCATTGGGTTTGCCCAGGGCATAACTACGAATGGCCAGGTTCCCCATCAAGACTGTTTCGGTCAATGGACCAGAATAATCAAACGAAGAAGTTAGCGCTTGATGCTTGGCGCTGCCAAACCCGGCTTTACAAGCCTGGACCCAACTGGTTTGATGCCCCCGCTCCGGAAGATTCTCATTCGGGTTTCCGGCAGAGTAACCTTCGGGCATTGTGATAACATCTCCATTTTTGAGGTACATTTTCGGGTTACGGCCATAAGTACCACAAGTCATAATTCCTTTTGTTCCGATCATCAGCACTCCATTACTACTATTACCTTCTCCTAGCGGATCATTAGCAGGAATCAGATCAGGGTGGAATGGTCGAATACCGCCGTCAGACCAATTCATGGTCATTTCAGTTTTATTTCGCTTAGTAGCAGGGAACTTGATCTGTACGCTAGAAGAAGGTGGACATCCCTCAGGAATATGCTCGGGCGTCCAATCTCTCGTAAAGACTTGCCCCACACTGCATTCTACTTCTGTAGGGTAACCCAATTCAAGCACTCTAAAGGGCGTATCGATTAGGTGACACCCCATATCTCCTAGCGCACCCGTTCCAAAGTTCCACCATCCTCTCCATTTGAAAGGGTGGAAGAGTGGATGGTAATCTACGTATTGAGCAGGGCCGATGAAAAGATCCCAGTCACTTTTACTGATTTGCTTAGGCCGCTGAGGTTTTTCGGTAGGGAAGGGGATGCCCTGTGGCCAAACTGGACGATTGGTCCAAACATGCACGGTATGAACTTTTCCGATTTTTTTCTTCTTGAACCATTCGACCATCAATTGTTGTTCAGGATTGGATGCACCTTGGTTTCCCATCTGTGTCACCACCTTGTATTGACGAGCAGCTTCTGTCAGTTTACGTGCTTCATAAATGTTATGCGTTAACGGTTTCTGCACATATACATGCTTACCCAATTGCATAGCCACCATTGCGGCAACTCCGTGAATATGATCGGGGGCAGAAATGGTCACAGCATCGATATCCTTCTGTTGCTCGAGCATGACTCGGAAATCTTTGTACAATTTCGCTTTTGGCCACTTTTCCATGGCGTTCTTTGCTCGATTGGTATCGACATCACATAAAGCAACAACGTTTTCAGCTCCCTCATTCCAAGCATTGCGGATGTCACTCCACCCTTTACCGCCTGCTCCGATAGCCGCTAAATTAAGTTTGTCACTAGGAGGAATATAGCCCTTGCCAAGTACATGACGAGGAACGATCATGAAGGTTCCGGCGGCCACTGCCCCCGTTTTAATAAAATCCCTTCTGGATCTTTTTGTTGGTTTTTCTTTCATTGTAATGTTGCGATTCTGATTGGAAAAAATGGAGACGATTGACTTCCCTGGGTAAGTTCCGGGACTTAGTTCTTTTGTCTAAACTATGAATATGCAGACATTTTCCAAGGAATTATAATTTAGCTTTAATATTATAATTTAGCCAGCTGGTTTTTAACGCTTCTTTAAAAGATCGTTTTGAGATGCGCGTGATGTGCAGCTTACCTAGGTCTAGGGATTTTTCGAAATGGTGCAGTAAGAGTGCATGCTAGGAGTAATTCCTTTTTTAGTCATCATGTCTAGTAGAAAATGTATGCATTCAATAGCTGGTACAAAGTAGCTATGGATGAGAAAGAAAGAAGCCCCAAAGAGAGGAGAGATAATAGAATGTTCAGGTCAATACTCGATCTCTTTTTTGCTAAAACCTTGCGGTAGAAGTCTATTTTTCTTAAATTGCGTAATTAGTTACGTAATTTGTAATATTAATGGTGACGGACTTTTTTATTCGGACGGGGAAATTGGCATTAGGCACGCGCTTGCGTAGGCTAGGAGAGCAGTTTATGGAAGATGCTGCAAAGGTGGTAGAGATGTACGGTGTTTCAATTAACCCCAAGTGGTTTCCTGTTTTTTATGTACTCTCTGAAGCGGATAACCTATCCATAACTGAGATTGCACGGCAGATTGGCCATACACATCCATCAGTGAGTCAGATCGTAAAGGAAATGCAACGAAAGGGAATTATAGTTTGTGAGAAGAGTAAAACAGATGCCCGGGTGAATACCGTCCGGTTGTCTGAGTTGGGACGAGAGATGGATCGCCGCATGCAGATCCAATACATTGATGTAAGAGAAGCCGTAGAGGAAGTTCTAGGTCAAACTCGACATGACTTATGGAAGGCTATGGAGGAGATTGAATATGTACTGTCAAAGAAGGATTTTTTTACTCGAGTGTATGAAAAACGTAAAGAAAGGGAGCGGCAATCGGTTAATATCATTGATTTCCAACCTGATCATGCTGATGCCTTTAAAACCTTAAATGAAGAGTGGATTTCCAAATATTATAAAATGGAAGAAGAGGATCATAAGATCCTGGATCATCCATTCGAGAATATTATAGAACCTGGTGGGCATATATTCATGGCTGAATATCAGGGCGAATTAGTAGGGACTTGTGGTTTGATGAAAATGCGGGATGATGGCTATGAAATGGTGAAAATGGCAGTAGCGCCAGCTGCACGAGGAAAGCACATTGGGTGGTTATTGGGAAAAGCAGTAGTAGAAAAAGCAAAAGCTTTAGATGCTCCAAGGGTTTATCTAGAAAGCAATACTCAACAGAGTGCAGCTATTAACCTATACTATAAACTTGGGTTTAAACGGATAGTTGGTCCGCCTTCTCCCTACGCGAGGTGCAATATCCAAATGGAACTAAAGTTTTGATTAAATCGTAGATACAAGAAAGACATAGTAGGACCAGTTTTCTGGCTTATATAAAGAAGTATCGTATAGTAAAACTTTACAGGTTTTAATTAGCAAGGGCCCTGCTGACTAAGTCAGCAGGGCTTACTTTTTTGATTTTTATTGGGTAGTGCGGCAATAGATTCTCCTGTTTTTCTGTCTTGCATAGTCGCATAATTCACTGTCTGATCTATTTTCTTGCAGCTTGAGTTTTGCCAATGGCATAACCCAAGCCTAGCCCAGCTAATTACAGAACGGTGTAAAGCAAAATGCGTTTGAGGTCCATAGTGTAAAAGATTTAGAAAATTGGAAATAGGTTATTAGTACACAAAGTGTACAGGTACAATACGTAGTTAGGTGACTACAAAAGATGGGAGGAGGTTTAGCAGTTACGATCATGTCGTAATAATAATAGCAGTTCATTGCTTAAATCAAGGATGATTATCGAAAAGCATCTGAGGAATGATGTTTGGACATTGATGGGAGGCAGCTTTAATATAGCCTGGAATTTTTGCATAGCAAACAGCTAAGTACAAAAGAATTGGGGGCGACTACAGGCAGTCGTTTTAGTGGTAATTAGCATGATAGGCTTAATCTTCTGATTATCAATATTTTGAGGCTTGTCTTCTTGCTTGTGTGAAAGATTTGTGCTAGTATTTTTCGGTATTCGATAAATTTCTACTGCTCTTTGCAAAATATGTACAGCGAAAAGGAGGCAAGGTTTGGCAACTTTGAAGGGTCTCAAAAATGATTAAGAAGGAGTGTTTGCTCAGGAAAGCATTCTATTGATTGCCAATATTTTCCTGAAAAAGTACCTGAGCCCTAGTTAAACTACTGGAAATAGACACAGCACGAACACCGAAATCCATTATCCAAACTCCTAATCGCACAAAACATGAATTCCTCTAGTCTCTTAACCCCTTTCCATGGAGGTAACCTATCAACAGTCGAGTTATTTGCCAACCCCTTATCTACCATTTTAACTTTGACCCTTCTATTCATTGTAATTTACCTAATCTTCCAATATCAATTATTAGCGCATAAGCACCAGATGGCGCTGAATGAGCTGCGCACCCGGATTTCTTCCGACCTTCATGATGATGTTGGGACCCTTTTATCTGGGCTAGCTATGCAGGCTGAATTATTGGAGGTGACTCCGAATGAGGTGGATCCAACTCAGCTAGCAAGAATTGCTGAGATGAGTCGGTCCGCTATGTCCCGGATGCGAGATCTTGTCTGGACAATTGATAATCGTAAAGACCAATGGAAACACCTGATCGATCGATTGTATGAGCACGCTGATGATGTCCTAGGGCCATTGGGTATAGACTTTGAATTGAAGGCGATGGGGATTGATCAAGATGGTTCATTGCCTGCGGGACTTCGGCGCAACCTATACTGCATCGGGAAAGAGGCTATTACCAATGTAGCTAAACATTCCAATGCGGGTCGAGTCAAGGTTTTATTGCAAAATGTAAATGGTCGATATGATATGCATATTCAGGATAATGGCCAATACCCAGTAGAAAAAGTAAGGAATGCAGGATTAGGCCTTTCCAATATACGATGGCGTGCCAAGCAGCTAGGTGCAAACTTGAGTTTCCAGAATGGTCAGGGTTTTGGCATTCTATTACAGCGCATCCAGATGACAGGATAGCGTGCGATTTCAATGAATAGTATTATTTTCTAAAAAAAGAACTCTAAACTCCCTTGAGCTCTTCGATTTTATCGGCGATCTTTAATGCCCATACCATCTGTTTTGCCGTGGGGAAAGCATTGTACAGTGCTTTTTTTCGAGCGGCCATTAAACAGCCTCGCTCGTCATAAGACACTTTCCTTTTATTACCGTCGGCTAGCGAGAAGTCGATCATTCCTTGCCAATCTTCTGGCGTAAAGGCTTCGAAATCCGATTTGAGGAGGTCTAGATCAGTGGGATCGGAGAGGTCATAGTTTCTCATTACTAATCCTGGTTTTTGAAGTTCTCGGAAGAACTTTTGGTACTTCTCGTTTTCCTACTTTACTCCATACCTAGAACTTCATCCTGCAACTATTAAACAGGAAGGAGAAGTGTTTTTCATACTAAATTCAAGAAAGAAAGCTCTACGGAGAGTAGTAGTCATTAATACCTACTTATTCTCCGTAGAGCACTATCGTATCAAGCCCTAGTTGTGATAGGCTGGATTGTGTGTTAATGCAGAACCGCAAGTAGAACAGCTACCTGCTGCACCCGCTCCTGCATGACCATTCGGACAAGTATAGTGATACTGACCCGCCGCATTCTTGGCTGGAGTTGCAGCTGTCGTCGTCGTTTGAGGAACTCTTGCTGCTGGAGTGCCAGCATTGTCTTGTAACATTGGAGCAAAGGTTGGCCCAGAACCGCTAGCTGCTGGGGTGACATTAGGGGTAGTAGGGGTTACTGTTGCAGGGGTATTGTGGTAAGCCGTGTTATGCGCTAAAGCAGCTCCACAAGTAGCGCAACTACCTGCACCCGCAGCACCCGCATGTCCATTGGGACAGGTATAGTGATACTCACCGGCGGCATTCTGTGCTGGGGAAGCAGCGGTGGTTGTATTAGGGGTAGTCGGAGTAGTGGAGATATTAGGCGTTTCAGCAGGCTGATTATTGTGGTAGGCCTGATTGTGCTCTAAAGCCACGCCACAGGTGGCACAATTGCCGGCAGCTGCAGCTCCCGCATGTCCGTTCGGACAAGTATAGTGATCTAAACCGGCAGCGGCTGTCGTATTTTGTAAGGGTACAGCAGGCGTCACTGGTGTAGTGGTATTAGTACCGGAATTGGCATCATTGTTGTTTGAGCAAGCCAGCATCACAAGCGAAACCAATAGCACGAAAACGCTGGATCTGGTAGAAAAATATTTCATGGTATTATGTTTGGTAGTATTGTTCATAAATAGTGGTTCAGGGTAATAGTGAAGCGTTTTTTGTACCCCCATTTGTTACCTATGAACAAAACTGTTCTAAATAATTTTTGAAGATACAACTTTTGCAGATATTCGAAGGGAAATTTGCTCGATTCGGAAAACAGGATAACCTCTTCTGCTATAGCTGAAAGTACCGACTAGCTTTGCTTATTTAGTAAACGAATAGCTTTATTAAGCCAGCGATTTTTCACCCTTTGATTCTGGAATGCCTGTAGTTCTTTAATTAACTTTGCTGCGAGGTTTTGTCCGCGATTTCCCTGGTGAGCATCTATATTTTTGAGGTAAACGCGTTTAGCTTGTTCCCACTCGCCAAGAAAAAGAAAAACATGTCCAGCATGTGCTAAGAAAATTGGGTTTTCCGGGAGCAATGAAAGTGCTTCTTTGTTTTTGATTTCGGCTTTCAAGGGTTCATCGATGAACAGATAGGAGAGCGTCATAAGGTCTTTGATTTCTCCCAGTAAATTTTGGTAGAACAGGGTTTGCTCTGCTATTAAAGTAGTAAAGTGCAGATCCGCTTTTTCAAAACACTTGATAGCTAATTTATACTGCTGGGCATCGTAGCGCAAAAATCCAAGATTCAGGTAGATTTTGGCAAGTGTTTCCCGATATACACCAGGGGTTTCTTCATACTTAGGTAGAATGATTTCAAGGGCTTGTTGGGTGGCAGTTAATGCTTTTGCGGGTTGTCTTAATTGGGCATGGAGTCCTGCTAGATTTATCTCCAGAAGTGCTAGGTCAACTTCATAAAGACCAGGCTTTCTTTTGATTTGTTGGTAGAGTAACTTCTTGGCTTCTTGAAAGACAAATGCAGCATTTTCTGTAGCCTCCACCTTTACATAAAGAACCCCAAGGTTAGAAAGTGCTTGTTGAAGGTCAACCTCATAGATATTAGGATGAAGTTCAGTCAACAAGCGGTAGATTTTAATGGATTTTTCAAGTGTACTTTCAGCATCCGCATATTTTTCCAGATCAAATGCCGCGACCCCTAAGTTTAGTAGCCCTTCGGCATACATGGGGCGAAAACGTAAAGGGTTGACTTCATATAGTTGGGCCGTCATATTTAAGCTCTGCTGTAGAAAGGTATAACTATCTTCTTTCTTACCCCATTTGGAATAGAGTACTCCTAGGTTGTTTTTTACTAGACGCACCTTATTGAAGTACTTTATCTGATCTTTAGCAATCAACTGATTATAAATAGTGGCTGCCCGTAGCAGGCTGGTTTCCGCGATTTCCCAGCGGCTTTGGTCTAGCTCTAAAATGCCTTTATCATTATAGATATCACCCAAGGCTGTCATATAGTGGACTGTATCATCTGTCATTCCTTGTTGGGCGGAAGCTAAAGCTAGCTGTATGGCATCCTCGGCGGATTCATAATTTCGGATCAGACGAAAAGCGGAACTCTTTTTTTGGTAAGCTTGCACAAGAAAAACCTGTGCGTAATATGCGCCTTGTTTAATACATTTCTTAAGGATATTTATCACCTCATCAAGCAAACTGATTCCCTCTTGAAAGGCTAGTTGATCCTCATACAGTAAAGCCAGATTAGCCTTGGTTTTGGCTAACTCGACCAAATAAAACACAATGGGTTCCTCCTTATAGGCAGCTAGGTAAAGCGCCTGAGCCTTCAGGTAACTACGTTGGGCTTCTTCAGGCTTGGCCAAGTATCGATATTCAGTAGCCAGGTGTTCCCAGGCAGTCGCCTTTTCATTTAAATGAACGGTAAACTGCTCTGCTAAAGTAAAATGTCTCAGCGCCCTATCATTTTGATGACGTCCAGAAAGGAATTGTCCCAAAGCCATATTGGTCGAATAGTTGGTGCTGTCCTTTCGAAAGGCTTCATGATAGGTCTGATAGGCTTCCTTGAATTTACCGAGGCTACTTTGTAGTCTAGCTTTTATTAAATAGGCCTGTATAGTCCGGTGTTTAGCAAGTTTTAGTCGCTGTTCTTGATTTCTAATCTTTATCCATTCTTGTTCTAGGTACTCATTGCTAAGCAGGTTTAGTGCAGCTTGGATATTTCCCTGATCAATTGCCTCTAAAGCTTGAATGCTTAATTTGGAGACCTGATCCAAATCAATTTTAGCTAATTCCTTGGCCAGGGTTTCAACCTGGTTTAAGAGATTGTACCGATCCTCCTTCAGTTGATCTAGTTCGGCCTGGAGTTGATTGCGTTTCCTTTGGTTGTTTCTGATGAGATTTAGTTCAGCTTGAATTTTTTTCAAGTCTACCTCAAAGGTCTGGTTGATGTTTTCGGTAATAATATTGTAGTAGGCGAGGGCCTGGCGGTCACGTTCACCTTCCTTACTCATTACAATGGTAACTGGATCATCTAGATTACTTCTAAGCACGACTTTGGAGATTTCTCGCTCATTGATCAATTCAAAGCCCGGTTTTTGAATGATAAGGGTAACGGCATCCCCCACTTTTTTATTTGGGAAAATCAATTCAAACTGCCCAAGATTATTGGTATAGGCTGGATTAGCACCAAAGGCACTAACTTGGACGTCCACTAATGGTTTTGATCCGCTACTCTTCAGTTTTACTAACCCTCTTAGTCTGCTTTCGGCAAGTAGGGAAAAGGAGCACTGGACAATCACTAAAATAAATAGGAAACGTTTCATGATGTAATAGTAAAAGGTTAAAGAACAAGGGGTAGTCTTGTCTTTATGAATGTGTAGTGAAGGCCATGCTGTTGTAGCAGCAAAGAAATGTTGATGTAAAGTAGGAAAGTGGAGTACTCAGTGCTAATGACTTTTAGCCGTTGATCTCCTGTTTTTGATAAGTAAGTGGTTGAATAACCTTTTGTAAGATAAAGGCAATATCGTTAAAACGCCAGCATACGCTTCACATATTATATAAATTTGTACTTTTTTACTGCTTAATGAAGCGTATAATGAGTAAATTTCTACAGTTTGAGGTTGTCAGTCTCCGAAGAAGATTATGCGAGGTGTGAGAGCTACATCATACCTTTGTGGCACTTTTAAGGCCCGGTGGAAAGCCTAGCCTATCGCAATACTCATAGTTATTACTCTCTGGTAACTGATAATCGTATGAATCCTGATGATGTAGCGTTTAGCTATCATTACGGAGAGGATTTTCAGGAATTGATCAACTACCTGGATCACACCATAGCTGAAATATACCCAGCCCTTGACTTTAGGGCTGAGTTGGGGCTGGGAAGGACTGATAATATTCAAGAACTAGCGGAAATTGCCTTTTTCAATATCCAAACGGGCTACTTTAGGTCGATCGATTTATATGGCAACGAAGAAGGAGATGAATCTGCAAAATACCAGAAGATATTTCGCAGGGCTAAAGCTGCTGGATTAACGCTTAAGGCACACGTAGGAGAATATGGAGATCCATCTTCTATCGTTAGGACCATTGAAGTGTTGGAAATTGATGAAGTGCAGCATGGAATACAAGCGTCTCAGGCAAAGGATGTGATGCGTTTTTTAGCAGAAAACAATATTCTGCTTCATATTTGTCCAAGTAGTAATGTCAAATTGGGGTTAGTGGAACCCCTTCAAAAGCATCCGATTAGGATTCTATATGATAATGGAGTGAAAGTGACGATCAATACTGATGATTATCTTATCTTCAAGAGATCATTGACTCATGAATATTTGGACCTGTACAACTGTGGTTTATTTACAGCAATAGAGCTAAATGAAATAAGAAAAAACGGTCTACATTTAGGGGGCAAATAGATACATAGAGAAAAGGGAATAGATGATCTAAAACAAGCAAAACCGAGATGGCTAAGTCAAATGCTAAGAAGAAGAACAAGGGGCAGAAATCGACTAAAGACAATACCCAACACCTGAAGAAACTGCTTTCCAAAGGAGAAATTGGAGAGATTATAGGAAAGGGGAAATTAAAGAACCTGTTCAAGCAGGTAGATGGGGCTTCTTTGATCTTCTTTCGTGTTTTTTTTGGATTGATTCTGTTGTGGGAAATGTTGCGCTATCTATCAAAGGGGTGGGTGACAGAGATGTTTTCCCGTCCTACGTACCATTTTAACTATTGGCCATTCGATTTCTTGAGCCCTTTACCAGGAGGTGGCATGACCTGGCTATTTGTTTTTATGGGGATATTGAGTGTTTGTATTATGTTGGGCTTGTTTTATCGCTTTGCTACTATTGCCTTCTTTTTGTCTTTTTCTTATATGTTTTTACTCGAGCAGACCCGCTACCTCAATCACTTTTATCTGGTGGTACTTCTATCTTTTGTCATGATCTTTCTACCGCTCAATAAGTCGGCTGCGCTAGATGTTCTCTGGAGGAAGAAAAAGGGGGCGGAGACGGTTCCGCTTTGGTCATTGTGGCTAGCACGTTTGATGGTTGCTGTACCCTACTTTTTTGGAGGAATAGCCAAAATTACTCCTGATTGGCTGCAGGGGGAACCACTACAAGGATGGTTACAACGAAGCGTAGCTAGTGGTCGATTGGGTAGCTTCTTTGAAATGCCGATTGTCGCTTTTGGGATGACGTACGGTGGATTGCTGTTGGACCTCCTGGTAGTCCCTGCACTTCTGTTTAAAAGGACCCGAATTCCGGCTTTTTTGTTATTGTTAGGATTTCATTTAATGAATGCCAGTGTTTTCAACATTGGGATTTTTCCCTGGTTTATGATTGTGGCTTCCACCTTATATTTTTCTCCAAATTGGCCAAGAAAACTATGGCAAAATTTAGGTGGGAAGTGGAGCATGAAATATCCCACTAAGGAAGCACTAATGGCACCGACTGTACTGAATGCTCGCCAAAAATCAATCCTTTGGGGAATCGGATTGTGGATGCTGATTCAGGTCGCCGTGCCACTGCGTTTTTTGTTTTATCCGGGGAATGTAAATTGGACAGAAGAAGGTCACCGTTTTTCTTGGCACATGAAATTGAGAAACAAGAATGGAACTGTGAATTTTATCGTAAAAGATAAAAGCACTGACACACCAGTTATCGTCGACCCTCAAACGATGCTCTTATCTTGGCAGTATAGAAAGATGAGCATTCACCCCTACCTGATTTGGCAGTTCGCAGATCATTTAAAAAAAGAATATGCTAAGCTGGGAAAAGATGTAGCAGTATATGCTGATGCTAAAGCTTCCTTAAATGGAAGAGCCTACCAACAATTAATTGATCCTGCCGTGGATTTGACGAGCGTGAAGCGCCCTGTATTTGCCTCCTCTCCCTGGATCACACCGCTAACAACACCTTTGAGTGAACGGCATGATCCAAGGCAGGGGCCTCCTAAATAGGTAGTTTATTGTTCTTCAATCCGAGCGCCACGTTCGGAAATGGCTGCAATATTGAAGATACCCAGCACATCTTCACCTGCTTGACTACTCGTCATATTACCTGAGGTGTTGGCCAAGGGAATAGCAAAAATCGTATTGTCTCCATTGGTCATTTGATCCCTGGCGATATCCAGAAAGCGGAAAGCGGTAGGTGTAATAGAGTGTATTTCTACATGAATACTATCTCCCGGGTTCCAAGGAGCTAACTGATCATCATCATCTCCATCTGCATCTGGAAAGCGATTTACGGCCTCTCTGATCGGAGGAATAAAGATCAAACCATCTAATTCAGCTCCAGGGTCAAAGGCTGCATCAAAAGCAATATTCAATTCTTGGGGCTTATTGAGCAACTGGCCATTCTTGTAGGTTTTAATCCAATAGGCATTGCCGAGACCCAGTATATCTCTGGCAAAAAACTGGCAATAGATGCCGTCTGGACCTGATATATCATCAATTCGAAGTTCTTGACTGATGGAATCAACAGATGGAACAGGGTTCATAACTGAGGATCCGCTATAGGTTTTCCCGTCCCAATCTATATTCAAGGTATAGGCAGTACCTATTTCTCCCAGGTTTTCTTCTCCTACTGGAGCCCAGGTGTAATTGCCGTTTCCTTTTTCTTCAAAAGTCAGGATATTCCCTTGATCATCTGTAACTGTTACGGTAGCTTCGCTGACGCCGTCAGAAAAGGAGTTGTCAAAGTAAGGCTGGGTGAGGCTTAGGCGAATGGTTTGCGGTTCTGGTCGGTTATTGAGCCATGCATCTACTACCAATAATTGAGGGGCATCATCTACATCAATATCAATAACATCCTGACAATTCCATAAGCCTAAAGCCAAAAAGCTTACCGCCATGATTTGCCGAATGGAACAGCTATATTTCATTATTTGATTTTTCATGTTAATAACTTTGGTTGGTTTACTAATTGGGGCTACTAGAATTTAAAGTTGTAAGAAACAGAAGGGATGAAATTTCCGATTACAGACAAGCGTACAGCTTCGGTATTAACCGCTTGTCCAGGAAGTATCCGATTCTGGTCTTGTCTGAAGAAAATAGAGAATGGATTACGTCTACTATAGACATTATAGATCGAGAACACCCATTGACTCTGCCATCTTCGCTCCTCGTTTTTCTTCCCCTCTAAGGTTGCAGATAGGTCTAACCTGTGGTAAACGGGAATTCTTACATTGTTTCGGGTATTGTTAGCATTGTGTGGAATGATAAACCCTTGCTGTTCAAATCGAGAAGTTGGAAAGGTGGTCGGGGTACCTGAGATTAATACGAAATTGGAACTAAATGACCAGCGCTTACCAGGTTCATAGAAGGCGGTTAGACTGAGGTTGTGTGTTTGGTCAAATCGAGAAGGATACCAGTCATTATCATTTACCCCGTCTACCAATCTTTCCGAACGAGCCAAAGTATAGCTAACCCAGCCATTAAATCTGCCTTCATTCTTTTTCATCATTAACTCTAGTCCATAAGCTCGTCCTTTTCCAGTCAGTAAATCCCCTTCCAAAAACTCATTGAGCAGGAGGTCGGAACCGTCGATGTAGTCCACTAAGTTCTCCATGGATTTGTAGTAAATCTCACTAGAGAACTCATATAGGTTGTTGTCAAAGTTTTGGAAATATCCCAAGGCGACTTGATCTGCCAACTGCGGCTTGATATTGTTGGTACTTGGCGTCCATACATCTACTGGAGTAGAAGCGGTAGTGTTTGAGACCAGATGCAGATACTGAGCCATGCGATTATAGCTCGCTTTGAGAGAAGTGGTTGGATTCATTTGGTAGCGAATCGAAACGCGGGGCTCAAAGTTGGAGTAGGTTTGAATGGATTCCCATTGGTCAAAATCAGAGAAGCTCGTCACGGGCCGCCGCGTACCAGCAGGCGCATCTCCAAATTCATAGGCTCGGCCTTCTCCTAAGTAATTAAACATAGAAAATCGCAGGCCATAGTTGATCTTTACTTTACTGCCTAGGTCCTGCTCATTCTCTAGATACACGCCTCCTTCAAAGGCATACTTTTTAGCCAAACTTACATCACTGATCTCCCCCTCACTCACACCAACTGCATTGCCAGGCTCAAAATCATAAATGATAGCCTGGCCACCGAAACGCAGTACATTTTTAGGGTTGATGAAGTAGGTAAGCTCAGGCTTGACGCTATAATTAACGATCTGAGCGTTCCAGTCAAAACTATTGGTGGCATCTTCTCCAAAGCTGATCTCATAATCGTAATCACTGTAATACAAAGTGATATTGGAGAATAATTTGTCGTTGAAGAGGTGGTTCCAGCGTAGTGTGGCGGTACCATTACCCCAGTTGAATCCTGCGGATTCTCCAAAACCGAAGTTGTCTCTGCCGATGTAACCAGAAAGGAAGATTCGGTTCTTCTCATTAATATTATAATTGCTTTTTAGCGTAAGATCATAGAAGTTGAGGATAGAGCCTTCTAAACCGTCATTGAGGAAGGGGCCTGCCAAAATATCGATGTAAGATCGTCTTCCTGCAACAATGAAAGAAGCTTTATCTTTTACGATAGGAGCTTCCACAGCAAAGCGACTGAAGATCAAACCAACTCCTCCACTCATGGCGAGTTTCTTATTGTTCCCTTCTTTCATGCGGACGTCTAGAATGGAAGAAAGTCTTCCCCCATAACGAGCGGGAATTCCTCCTTTATAAAGCTTTACATCCTTTACCGCATCGGGATTGAACACGGAGAAAAAGCCGAAAAGGTGAGAAGAGTTGTATACTGGCGCTTCATCCAACAGCACCAGGTTTTGATCAATGGATCCACCTCGAACATTGAAGCCAGAGGCTCCTTCTCCCACCGTGCTTACTCCAGGTAGCAATTGAATGCTACGAATGATCTCTACCTCCCCCAGTAGGGTAGGCATTTTCTGGATGGTTTGAATGTCTAATTTGTTGACACTCATTTCAATATTGGAAACATTCTGATCTTTGGCTTCGGAAACCACTACAACTTCTGCTAATTGAGCAGCCGACGAACCCATTTCGATATTCTGGGTCAAGTTGTCACTTAGGACAATGGTTTTTGCAAGGGTCTCAAACCCGAGGTAGGCATATTCGAAGACATAAGTACCAGCAGGGATTGAAATGGAATAAAAGCCATATTCGTTGCTGGTGGCTCCTACGTTCAGGTCTTTCACAAAGACAGTGGCTCCAATTAGGGTTTCGCCATTATTACCATCTTTGATGTAGCCGCTGACCGTAAAGTTCTCTTGAGAGAAAGCGGTAATACCTGCTGTCAAAAATAGGCATAACAGCAGTAGGGTTTTAACATTCATACGAGAAAAGTTTTCAATAAAGTGTAGACTTTAAGAGTGAAACGTATAATTACAATTTGAAGGACATTAAGTTCAAATTTGGAAGCTTTACTACACCACTTTACAGCAATGTGCTGTACCCCAAATTTGCCCCTATACCTTCAAATTGGTATAAACCAGATCTTGTGTTGTAGATTTCATTATAGGATAGCCATCAAAAATAGATGGTACGTGCAGGACAAGAGGCTATCAGTTTGATGCCTTGAATTTGTAGAGTAAACAGGTTAAGGTGAGATTTGGTTGTCAGAAATGTGTTAATTCATTAGCAATAAGTTCCATTGATACTTAATGTTGAGTTGTCTAGCACAGGTGTTGAGGTACTATGACCAATGCTCAGCTACCTTCCTTTTTAGAAAATCTGCTGAACGTTGTAATTGGTCAAATCCATCAACACCATCTTCAATACTGATCCAACCGGAGAAGCCTTCTCCTTTTAGAATGCTGAAGATTTGATCGTAGTCATTGAGGCCCTTGCCAATTTCACCATGTCGCAACAAAGCGGCATAACCCACGCTATTTTCGGCTTTCCTCAGATCCTCGATGGTGCCATGTGCCAGGTAGCGATCAGAGGCATGCATGGTGACTACGCGATGTTTTATTTTTTGCAAAAGCTCAATGGGATCTTCTCCTGCTAGTATGGTGTTGCTAGGGTCGTAATTGACGCCAAAGTTGGGATCTTGAATGCGACTAACTAGATCACAGAAGACATCGCTCATTTGTGCAAACTCTGGATAGGTCCAGTAGTTGTCCTTATAATGATTTTCAATGATCAGGGTTATGCCGTAGCTTTTAGCTAGTGGTAGGCAGGCTTGTATAGCATCCACGGTATACTGAATACCTTGTTCTCGGGTAACCTCTGGGCGTCGTTGCCCAGAAAGCACACGACAAAAGGAGCCTCCCAATTCGGCTGTCATTCCGATCCAGCGTTTTTCCTTTTCTACTTCCGCAGCCCTAAAGGTGGGGTCGGGGTGGGTGAAATCAGGAGAGCAGCACATCATCGGTATGGTTAGTCCATGGTCTTCCGCGATTTGTTTGTAAGAAGACCAAGACTTTCGATCCTTTAATGCTAAAAAACCACTGTAGAACTCCAAACCATCAACTTGGAGTTGGGCTCCCATTTCGATCCATTGTTGCAGTGACATGGAATTGTCGACGCATAGGGCATCCATATAAGCTTTGGGAAAGGCAGCTATTTTAGGCTTCATCATGTTCTCCTTCTTTTGAGGGGATTCGGGCAATAACGGGATATTGATTTAATTCCATGACGGTGCCAGATATCGGCCGACTCTCGTCACTGAGCCAGAAGACAATATGTCGAGCAATATCTTCTGGAGTTGTCATTTTACCACTAGGTATTTCATCTACACCCAATTGTTCTGGCCAATCAGGAGGTAATCCATCCGCGAGTTTGTATTTGTACTCATTCTGGGTAAGTACCCATCCGAGGTTGAAATGATTGACGCGAATCCCTTCGGCCGGCAAAACATTACCCAGGTTCCGAGACAAGGTCATCAGCGCTCCTTTCGAAATGGCATAGGCGAGGAGTCGGGGTTCGCCGGTATAAGCGTTTACCGAACCTATATTGACAATACTACCCTTAGTCTGCTTGAGGTAGGGGCGGGCGGCTTTGATCAAAAACAAAGGAGATCGCACATTGACGGCCATTACTTCATCAAACAAGGTGACATCAGTAGAATCCAGATTTGAACGGACAATATAAGCCGCATTGTTGACCAGCCCATGTAAGGCCCCGTACTGCTTAATCGTAGCATGTATGAGTTTCTCTACAGCTTCGGGCTTCCGCAAATCTGCATGATGAAAGGCGGCTTTCGGTCCCAAATCTTTAGCCAATGCTTTTCCTGCTGCTTCATCCAGACCATGAATCATCACTTGAGCGCCTTCCTCCAGGCACAATCTAGCCGCAGCTTCACCTATGCCCGAAGTAGCTCCGGTAAGGAGAATGATTTTTTGATCTAATCGTCCCATATTTTGATGGTTCTAAGGGCGTAATATGGCTTTTACAATCTCACCAGAATGCATAGAGTGGAAAGCCTCTTTCCACTCTCCTAAGCCCCATTCTCCACCGATTATTGGATCAATATTGAGCATCCCGGTATCCAACAAACGTAAAACCCGTTCCCACATCGGCCAATTATGACTAAAACTTCCTTGCAGGGTGACTGCTTTTTGCACTAGCGGATCTATTGAAAAATTCAAGGGTTTTGGGCCCCAGCCTACTTTACTGATCCAGCCTGCGGGACGGACGATCTCGATAGCCGTCTTTAATGTACTAGAAACCCCTGCCGCATCGATCACTCCATCAACCCCCAAACCATCTCCTTGCCGAAGCCAATCGGAATAGTTGCCAATAATGACATCACAACCGTAGGATTTAGCAATCTCCAAGCGAGTAGCATCTTTCTCCAAACCCGCTACGGCAACGATAGCTCCCTGTAATTTGGCTAAGGCAGCACACAGAAGGCCGATAGGGCCAGGCCCTATGACAACAATCATGTCTCCTGGCTTGATGCGAACGTTTTCGACGGTGGCACTATAGGCTACACAACAGGGTTCTGTCAAAGCTGCTTTTTCTAGAGGGAGGGAGTCAGGGACGCGATGTAAACAACGAGCGGGAACACTTACATATTTAGTCATGGCTCCATCCACGCCATATCCAAAACCTTTTCGAGTGGGGTCCAGGTTGTATTTGCCAGCATGTCTTAGGGGAGAGTGTGGATCTATGACTGCTGCTGTTTCACTGACAACGCGATCACCTACACTCCAGCCTTCTACATCCTTCCCGAGCTGGGCTACGTGCCCTGAAAATTCATGCCCAAGAACGACGGGATAATTTACAGGCCAACTGTGATCGGAGGTCCACTGGTGAAGGTCGCTGCCACAAACCCCAACGGCGGCCACTTCCAGCAAGACTTGATCCGGCTTTATTTCAGGTTTGGGAATTTGCCGAAGTTCGACGCTGTATTTTTCCGCCGAGAAATTAACAACTGCTGTCTCCATATGCATGTACTTTATCGCAGATGAGTTTTAATGTTCCTTTGAGATCTCCTTGTGCCGTTTTAAAGGCATCGGCATCTATAGTAAGCGGCGCTCCTAGCACAACCAAAGGTGCACCATAACTCGGTGTACTAATAGCTTGTTCAATCGTTAATCCTCCGACGGCTTGCACGGGGACTTGGACGGCAGCAACCACTTCTTTGAGTTGATCCAATGGACTAGGCATACGCTCTCCTCTGGCAGCTATACCTCGCCTTTCATCATAACCGATATGGTGAATGACATAATCGCAGCCCATATCTTCCAAGAGCTTGGCTCCGGCCACCATGTCTTCACATCCAAGGTTGTCTCCCATTACCTTCACGCCAAGATCTTTCCCCGCTTTGACCACCTCTTTGATCGTTTCGGGGTGGGCGCGAGCCATGACCACTACGTGTGTGGCGCCGGCCTTAGCCATGACTTCGGCTTCCAGCCATCCTCCGTCCATGGTTTTGAGATCGGCAACAATAGGGACATCAGGCCAACGCTGACGCAATGCCCGGACGCCGTGCATGCCTTCTGCCAGGATGAGCGGGGTGCCGGCTTCTAACCAGTCAACGCCGGCTTCTAAGGCCAGGGCAGCAGTAGCCAAGGCCTCCTCTAGATCAATGATATCCAGGGAAATCTGAACGATGGGCTTCATAAAGTTGTTTTTCGCTTTTCTTAATTCCGAATTTAAGAAATTAATTGGATAGCAAGGGAAGAATTTCTCTTGAGCATATCCCCTGGAGGAAGCAATATGGTAAGGCCTTAATCTAGATCAACTTACCCGAATGTTGAAATGTACTGGGGTCTTGTATTCTAGAAGCATAAAACATACCCATACCAAGCCATTTAGCGTCAGAATGCTCATTTACTGGAACTATATGGACTCGAAACCCCTGTTTTTCTAAAAACTCCTTCAACAAATGTTCGTTGTACTGAAGGCCTATATCTAGAAAGTCGGGGAAGGGTAGAGGCGCATTGGGTACATGATATTCGCCATGTATTTCATCAACCAAAGCCAATTCTTTGGCAGTCAGTAGAATAGGCCACTCAGAACCTTCACAATCGATTTTTAATAAACGAATCCGTTGGGCTCTGTTATTCGTTATTTCTACCAATAATTGATCCAATGCGATTTGATGCGGAGAAAAGTCGCCACCCTTCGTAGAAATAAAACTACTTCCCGTATTGGTAACTACTCGGCCATCCTGATAGTGAATATCTGCAAAACCATTGTGGTAAATCACATCTTCATTTGCATCAGAACGCCATACAGCACTGCAACGCAAATCTACTTTCCCGCCTTGCTGATAGGGCTGTAGATTGCGTTGCAAAATGCTAAAATTGACATGATTGGCTTCTATGCAAACTACTTTTCCGGCCCCTCTTCGTAAAACTGCTTCAGAAAAATAACCTAGATGGGCACCTATATCTATGATGATATCATTGGGCTCCAATTGATCAGGGAGATGATATTCATTGAGATGGGTAATCATGCCATAGATTATGCCATCTAGTGAATCAGGGCGGAACTTTTCCATCATCTTATTTTATGGGGTGACTATTCAAGAGAGATAGTTGTGGTTCTTAGACAATCCTCGTGTCTAAAGACACTCAAAAATGAAATTCAACGCTTCCTTCGGTTGCTTATATATCTCATTTTATGACTGTCCACAAGATTTATCTAAGAAGGTAGTTTGTTTAGAAATGATCATTATACAATTTAACCGATTAACCTAAGGGTATATTCCACTGGAGTAATTGGCAAAGGAACAAGCTCGAACGCTTGTGATACAGTATCTGCTCCATGACCATAGTTTCCATCTACTTTACCTCTTTCATAACCAGGTGCTCCATTGTCAATAGGAACGGTAGCCATAGTATAAAACTGATAAGCAGCGATATCTCCTGAGCCCGTTAACAAGAGAGCATCCTGGATGATGGACTTGTAAATGTCACCAGCACCAAAGTTTTCAAACTCTTGAATGAAGTCTAGTGAATACCCCCAATACTCAAGGCCCGTAGCTGCCGCCATGATTAGTAAAATACAATTGCCATCATTCGCACTTAAGGTACTTGCGATAGCCGAAAGCATTTCGTCAGGATCTGTAAAAAGCTTATCCAAATGAGGAGTCCTATCCGGATTCGTGCGATCTAACATGACCACATAATAACCACCTGACATAACGTAGTTCCCGGCCTGTTTTTTACCCCATTCATCAGTAAGGCCCCACACCATAGAATTGCCATTAGCCCCTATGGAAAGATAATAGGTTGGATTTGACATAATATGAAATTTTAGAAGTAATTAAATAAGTGATATGATTATTGATTTAGGAGGGAGGTAACATTCCGACCTTGTGTAATTGTATGTTGAAATAATTGGTCCCAAGCTGAGCCAATAGAATTCCATTGAAAATGGGGGGAGTGGGCATGCTGATAAGCTCGCTTCGACCATTCATTTAGTGCCTTCTTATTGCGATATAAATACTCGAGATGTAGCGCCAATTCATCGGCTGAGACTTTAGTAAAAGACATAGGGTGCCTAGCAGGTTGATGTTGTGTTTTGGGAGCTAGTAACAGGCCTGCATTTTCCCATAATTCTGTGCATGCACTGTGCTGTGGGACAATTTGCGCGGCCCCTGTGGCAGCGTGTTCAAAGGCGATTAACCCCCAACCCTCCCCTTGTGAGGTATTCACACCGACGTCACAGGCATTGTATATTAAATTGAGTGCTTCATCGTCAATATGCTCTTCTTGTTGATCAACTTTTCGGAATAGCAACCGATCTTCAATACCCCATTGCTTTACCCATGCATTAAGCTGCTTTTCTGCATCAGGAGGAAGAATGGCATGGTGTAAGCAAAGTTTTACATTAGCTGGTTTGTCTTTGGCAAATTTGGCAAAGCCCTCGATCGTTACATCAATGCACTTACGTGACTGCATGCGATTGGCATTTAGAACGATAAAAGCATCATCTGTAGCTACTTCTTTTCCCCAGAGCTGCTGCTTGGCGCTCAGTTTTCCTGCTTTCCAAGCTGTTGTTCCTGGTTCGCCTCCCAATGGTCGAAAACGAGCTGTATCTACTCCATGTGCAATGGTTGATAAGTTGGGCCGATGATTCATTTTCCCTGTAGCAATCAGGGTATCAATACCTCTTTGCAATTCTTGGGCTCCAAATGCGGTATAGGCGACTAATTCGTCCACTATTTCAAAATCAACCAAGGCTGTACAATCAACCAGTCGACCATCTATCGGAGTATAATAGACCAATTTGGCCTTCCCCAGGTGTTGCTTTAATATCTCAGCGTAGTATTTGAAAAACCAAATATCATTGAGCATAAAGACAATATCAGGCTGATCTTTAATTAAGAATTCCTTGATGCTTTCGTTTCTTAAGGGATCAAACTGCTCTTGAGGGTCATAGGTATGTAGATGTACATTTTCCCCCCATTGATAGGTCCTTTGCCCTTGTACCAACCCAAGGCTGATATAATGGATTTCATGATTAGGATCGAGGTTTGCGATGATACTATGCATAACCCGGGTAAACCCTGAATGGGGTACGTTGTAACCAACTAAGAGTATTTTCATTGCTTTTAGCTTAACTAAGATTGTACTAGGAAGAAAGTTATACTGAGTGTGTTTTGGAATCTCAACTGTAGAAATATATAGGCTGTGTAATTTCCGATTCTCCTGGTTCAAGGGTTAAATCCTCATCAACTTCTACCTTGGTTTGCAGTATGGGCTTAGCCTCCTTAGGGTAAGGGCAATCGGTTCGCAATTGTCCTCTTTTTATGCCCTGCAATAGAGAATCGTAGGCGGTTATTTCATCTTCTTTTTCGAGGTATAATAAAATGTCATTGGGAATAAATTGAGCCTTAGGTAGCTGTAATAGTATGTTTTTATGAATTTCGAAAGAGTCCTCATAACGCATTCCGATGTCATTTACAGCTCCAATTACTAAGTCATAGGATTGGTTGACTTTCCAAGTAGCAGCATCCGCTTGGATCACTTCCTCAATATGGTCGGACAGTTGAAAACGCTGAATCACTCGATCCAAAATGCCTAAACAATATTCATCAATGTCTATTAAAGTGAACTGTGCTTTGTATCCCAGCAGCAAAGGAAATAAGCAGAAAGGGGCAAATAAGCCGGTGCCCAGGTACAAGATTTTCTTTTTTTCGTCGAGTGCCTTTACAACCGCTTGCAAGAACCGCTTATTTCTAATGGGTAATAAGAGGGTCATCGCTGTAGAGCGAGGGTCCAGTGCTTTCCCAAAATGCGTTTTGGTACTTTTAGATTGAGAAAAGTCAAACTGAAATTCATCAATAAGAGCCTGATAAATTTGTCGACAAATGGCTTTATCATTTGCCCGGTCATTGCTGTTTAGGAGGTCTTGAAGCCACTGCACTAAATTCTGTCTTAAATCATCATTCATCATCATTGATTTAGGAGGAGCTGGGAGTTAGTTTTTCGCGATGTAATTTCGTATCTACTACTGCTGCCATTGATTCCATTTCCAAGGCTTGATCGAGAAAATCATTGATTTTCATAGCCGTTGAAAAAGGAGCTTTTAAAATGTCTTCGTGTTTTAGGTATAAAATCTCAACATTGGGTTGTGTATTAGCCCATTCCTTTACTTTTTGCAGTGTTTCTTGATAAGATTTATGCAATCCAATAGGCAGCACATCTTCCGTTACTTTTTTACCATCTCGAATCAACATTTTCTGTTGAGACTGAATTACTTCAAGGATGTTCCGGTCGGTAAATATGACTTTGTAGCGATAGGTTCTGGGTAAATGGCCAAGTAATTGTGCAATTACCTTTACCGCTTTTCCTTTGGCTTCAGGTAGCCAGGACTTATTTTTAGATACGCTCTTAATTGCTTCATGCTCGTAATACCCTCTCGGGTTGCTTTCATCGGCTCCTCTTTTATGGTCGATAAAGAGATCTATGCCTCCTGCTTCTAGCATTTGCATTAGCATAGAGGTGCCCGAGCGTGGTAAGCCGGAAACGACGATTACTTCCCCCTTGAGGTTCATCTCAAAATCAGAACGGAATTTTGCGGCTTTTCCAGGTTGCTGCAAGAAATGTTCATAAATACTAATGAGTTTTTCTCTAGCTATATTTAATCCTGGTAGCAGATGTAGACAAACTTCGAAAGCATGTGCGGCATCCTCATAACGTTCCATCGCCATGAGGGTTTCTCCCAGGTAATAATGAGCTGCGGGATAATAATAGTGAAGGCCAATGGCATTCATGAAAGCCTCTACTGCTTCTTCATAGCGCATCTTTCTATAGTAAATCACACCTAAGAGATGTTGAGCAGAAGCATCTTCTGAGTCAAGCTTCAATTGTTTTTGTACGGCTACCTGTGCTTCTTCCAGTTGATTTAATTGAAGGTAAGCATTAGCAATATACATGTTCAATTTTGGGATATTCCCTGCTTCTTTTTCTGCACGCTGGAATATCTTCAGAGCTAAGCGAAACTTCTGTTCAACGAGCAGCTGACTTCCCTCCAAAACGTCGATATAAGGACTTTCTCGGTCGTAGTTCTCTTTGATGTAATCAACAATGCTTCTCGATTTTTTGAACTGTCCCAATTGTTGATAGGCATAACACAATCGAGTAGAATACCTCATCTTATTGGGGTTTGCGACGTAAAGCTCTTCTAGGATTTTTACTGCTTCGACCCATTCTCCACCATCAATATAGGCTCTCGCTAGATAGAAGTTATTTTCTTCTCTTGCCTGTTTGGCCGCGGCTTCAAGATCGTCGCCAGGATCTTGAATGTACCCTAAATCAATTAACTGTCGAAGTTCGGCTTCATTCTCCTCTGGGCTTAATTCGACTACGGCTTTGTGAGTACCATCCTCTCCAGGAACTTCCTCCCAACTCTTTATCGGTTCAATAGCAGGAACATCTTCAAAGATTTGCAACACTTTCCCGTCCATATCTTCAGCCGTTGGTAAGTCAAACAAATGGAGCAAAGTTGGGGTTATATCCAGGAGACTAGCTCCAAAAATCAACTCATCTTTTTTAATACCTGGCCCTTTGGCAACAAAAATGCCATAAGGGCTATGTTCGATAGTTGGCCCGATAGGTTCTCTGGGTATTTCTGTCGGTCGATTTTGGTCGGGATGAAAACCGTGGTCGCTGATCAGTATAATGGTAGCTTCCTCGCCAGCCAATTCCATTAGGCGACCCAACATCATATCATGGTAGATACAAGCTCCATTGATGACATTTTTATATAGCTCAAAATCTTGCATTGAGATATGTGGTCGATGAGGAGGATGGTAATCCATGAATTCATGACAAAAATGATCGATAGCATCTAAATACAGTGCCGTAAAATCCCATTCATAGTTGTCCAATATATAGGTAGTGGCAGCGTGTAAACTTGAGCAATGCCCTAACAATTTAGCTATCTTTTGTAAGCTTTGATCTTGGCGTTGATCGACCTTCCAGGCATCTGGAACGAACGGTACTACGTGCGCAGCAGTCAATTCCTTGGGGTGTACGCGTAAGCCGGCAAAAACCTCTGTCAATTCCTTGGGATGTATGCATCCCAAGGGCAGTGGCCATTCCTCGCCATATGCAGCTGTAACTTGCTGATAAAAATTGGAAATCATTATCCCATTGATCGGCTCTGCTGGATGTGAGGGCCACCAACCAACGACATGTGTTTTGAAGTCATGCTGGCTCAGGATGTTCCAAATCGCTTTTACTTTCCGATTGGTAATTGGGATAGGGCGGATACCCACCCCATGTGGATTAGGTTCTGTGAACCCGTGCACACCGTGTTTGTAAGGCCGCTTACCCGTTGCGATCGATGTCCACAAAGTTGGTGATAAAGGAGGATCAAGTGTAGCCAATCGACCTTTCACTCCTCCTTCTATTAGCTTTTGCAAATTAGGCATTAGCCCTTGATCCAATAAGGGAGTGATAAACTTCCAGTCGGCTGCGTCCCACCCAATTAGTAGTACTTTTTTCTTTTTTCTTTTCATTTTATCCTTGGATCAATACAATGAAATTCCCTGCTTATCTAGACTATTGCTCGACAAGAGAAATTCACACAGATATCTAATTGTCTGGACAAATGACTGAGTTAAACTTCAGATATCTGTGTTGTCCTGTTTATGCTTATTTTGTAATCTCTTTTTCGTTACTGGCTTTATGGGTTTGTTGCGCTTCGTGTGCTTGACGCTTAGTTCTCCAAGCCTGTAGCCCGAGGTGCCCCAAAGCCAATACCCCTAATGACCCTTCAACGGTAATTTCATACGGCTTTCGATCTATCGTTTGAAGATTGAGGCCAGTGGAAGTTACTATTCCATCTTTCTTCTTTTTTACTAGCATCTTCTTTAGCAATTAGGATTAGCCTCTTCTGGCCAGAATGCCGTATTCATTTTGGATCCGGATGATCTCGCGATGAGGCAAGGCATCATTGGGTTCACAGTAAAAGGTTCTCAGTTTATCAGCATGCCTAGCCGTTATACCTTCTAAGCTGGTAATTGCATTATAACTGATATACAAGGTATGTAGGTTAGTCAGCTTGGAAATGGGCAAAAGGGAAGTAATCTGGTTGTGTAAACAATAGAGTTCTTCCAAATTGGTCATTGGCTCAATGCCATCCAAAGCGGTCAACTTATTCTCGTAGACAAAAAGGTTACGCATTTTTGTCAACCCGCGAAGCGGCTTCAAAGAAGTGACATTAGAATGCGTAAAAGATAGATAAGTCAGATGCGTCAATCCAGATAAAGCAGATAGATTGTCGAGAGACTGGGTATGATTAGGTGCTGGAGCCAAGGGGCCTGCAAATCGAAGAGCCGTAGCACGCACGAGTAGCAGGATTAATTCTTCTTCATGCGGTGGTTCAATGGTTGGTCCTTTTCCAAAAGCAGCTTCATTCATGGCCATTTTCCAATTCATGTTCAGGCCATTCCACCAAGCTTGCCCTTTTTTGAGTTCTAGGGAAAATCCTTTTTCAAATATTTGCATTTTTAAGTTTGGGTTAGGTCGAGTTTTGAATTACTTCAAGATCAATTTCCGGTAAATACGTTCAGTACCATTTTCTAGTTTGAGAAAGAAGGAACCCTTTTTCAAGTCAGGAAAAGTAAAATCCATTCGATTAAAACCTTCAGCTACTTGTCGAACTTCCTGATGATGGAGACGCCCACTAATGTCATAAAGAGAGATGGTCCAATCAAGGCTCGTTTTAGCTGCTATTTCTAGAGTGAATTGGCCTTGATCTACTGGATTGGGGAACACCTCACCAACTTGAGTATGTTTACTATCTAGAATTACGACTACCATATCCGAAAACTCAAATTGACCGTCATAATCTATTTGCTTGAGCCGATAGTAGTAGGTCTGACCATCACGCAAAGCTTTATCATCGTAGTAGTAGTCAATGACTACATCACTATCTCCATGTCCATCTACCCAGGCAATCGACTTGAATGTTTTTCCATCATTACTCCGCTGGATTTCAAAACCTGCATTTCCACTTTCTGATTCTGTTTGCCAATTGAGTTTGACCCAGTCACCTTGTGGTTTAGCATTAAAGAAGGATAACTCTACCGGAAGAGGCGTACCCAGGGAAGTACAGTTGCCCACCTGAACACCACCGGTATGGTTAGAGATACCGGAAAGATTAACATTATAAGCACTAAGGACCACACTTGCGGTCATAGGGTTTGCAACAGTAATACTCACAAAGCCATAATTGTTCCCTTTACGTACAGCAATGTAGCCAGACTCACCAGGGTTAAAGGCATCTGCGTCGTTGACCTCTTCCCAAGTCTCTTCTACCAATTGCCAATAGGAGCCTAATATAGGTTGGAAATTAAAAGCACCCGGAAGGACTTCATTACCCGTAAACCTACGTGGCACGCGATAATTGGCTCCGCCTCCTATCTCTGTGCCCGCAATGGCAATAGAAAGCCCTGCAATAGTGGTCATAAATGCAGAGAAAGCACCAACAGCATAGAAGTTTAATTCAATCGTACCTCCATCTAAATTAGCATTGCCCTCGCCATGTGCACCACCACTAGTAGGACTTCCAGTCACGTTGTTGGCAGCACCACAGCCCCCCTGGCCATAGCTTGTTAGCGGCATTAAGCCAAGGAAAAAGCCAGAACCAATGGCTACTTTTGCACTCGTAGAAAGTTCTCGTGTCCCAAGTCTGGGGAGCAGGGCCATTCTTTTATATCTTGCTAGTTTCGTTTGAAGATTTTCCATTGTAGGTAGAGTTCGATAAAAGTTTAATTATATTTTGTGGCACAGTGGATTAAGGCCATGATTCGTATCCGAAATTTTCCTAGGGATGACTGGGTAAACTTCGGATACTTGTCAGACTATAAGCCTAGCTTCTAGATGGATAGATACCTGTTATGGTTACTGCATAATAGATGGGTAAGTAAGGCCCTCTATTGTTAAAACCCCGACCACTACCTGTGTGACTAATGGTAATCCCTTCTCCGCCTTTAGTTGTTCCAGCACCAGCCGCTGTTCGATAAATAGGATCTGTGGCAATAGAATCACCTAAATAACCATCTTTGGCTTTATCAGTCTTGCCTTTAGCGCCTCCAATGGTTAGGCCACCACCAGCAATATGGTTATGAGAGGGCATATTTGCAATTCCTAAGGTAAGGAAGTCAGTGCCTCCTTTAGCTCCCCATTTATAGTTTTGCAGACCAGCCCCCTGACCTACACCAATCGGGCTTCTACCTTTAAGGTCGGGAATACCAAAATCAGTTCTTCCGTCGCCACCATAGGCCGTACCAAAGAGAGAAAACAAAGCAGAGTACTGGCTAATGGGTAGGAGCTGGCCGTCACAGAGCATGGTGCCGCGGGTAGCAAAATTCCAACCTCCCATAATAATCTGACCTAAATAAAACTCAGGCATTGTGTTTAAGTTTTTAATCGTAAAAGAAATAGGGTTAAAGTATATAGAAGAGCAAATAACCGACTGCTAGTTTATCTATGTGATAAGGTTTGAGTTCGGAAGTGCTCTTCGTCCTCGTAGAGATCATTTCGCACTACCCAACGAACTTCAAACTGATTAGTGCACATCAACAGTTATAAAGTACATGGTAGTGAAAATGAATTCCATACTAAATAGAGTCTGCCTTGTGGCCTTATGCTGATTCATGTAAATGATCAGCCTAATAGGCACTCAAACAACTCTATTAACCAAATCTAGTTTTCTAATTAATTCAAGTTGCGATCTATAAAGACTTATCAAGAGAAAAAGCAAAAATGAAAAGGACGACCTTCAAAAGAAACCCTTGAATAGTGACAGCATGAATCTTCTTAGGGAAGTAAGCTGTGA
>Ga0213840_1000163_pt1 | contig 153517 bp, 122 predicted proteins | sample SWPATP22_FD_160132 | JGI IMG/M metagenome (GOLD analysis project Ga0213840, IMG submission 160132) | Coastal seawater microbial communities from Marineland, Florida, United States - SWPA TP2 #2 | ecosystem: Environmental > Aquatic > Marine > Coastal | place: USA: Florida | collected 2016-08-14 | reverse complement strand
CCGGAGGCTTTTTCTGCTCCTGCAATCACAATGTTTGCATTGTTGATGACTTTATACATGACGCGCCAAGTATGGCGAGTATCCGTATCTGCGGCATTGGTGTGATCATTCCATCTAGCCATATTGATCCACCAGCCATTCGCGATAGCATTCATAACCAGGTCTTCACCCAAAACGTCATTCTGAATCATCATAGCAGAGTATCCACCACGACCATTGGAGCCTTGCCGAGTATACATCAATCGATGAATACCGTTAATAATGGTAAATAGGTTGCCAGTTGTGGCAGTGGCAGAATCAGCAGATACAGCCGTGGTCGGGGCTTGATCTAGGAAGTCTTCACTACAAGCTGTGAAGGCAAGCACCAAGCCTAAAAGAAGAATATATTTAGAAAAGTATTTTTTCATTGTAATCTAATTTTCAATTTCAAGATTTAAAAGGTTCCCGTTACACCTAAGGTGATCACTCTTGATGGCGTGAAAACATTTTGGGTAGTACCATTGAAATTTTGGTTAACATACATTCCTTTTCGATCGGTAGAGAAGAAAATATTTTCACCATTGGCATAAATGCGCAGGGCTTGGAAACCGATGCTGTTTGCTTTCAATGCCGGGAGATCGTAGGAAAGATTAATCTGACGTAGAGCGATATAAGAAGAGTTGACCAACCAACGGTCAGATCCCGCTCCAAATGCTGAGGTCTGAGAAACATCTAATCTCGGTACATTGGTAAGATCTCCAGGCTGTTGCCAGCGTTCCAAAATGTCAGTGCTATAAGCAGTTCCATAGGTGCCGGCGGACATGAGACCTGCATAATTGGTGTCATAGGTTTGGCCTCCGATCTGATAGGTGAATAGTACACCCAAGCGGAAACTTTTGTACGTGAATCCACTGTTGAAGCTACCAAATACATCAGGAACGGCGGTACCGACAAAGTCAAACTTGGCTTTGTTTTGATTAGTCGTTACCAAAGTACCATCGGCTGCAGTACGAACATCCGTATCATTAATGTCTATATCGTCGTCCAAAATGTATAGTGCTGCCCCATCCGCTGGGTCAACTCCATACCAATCTCTTAGCCAGTAATCATAGATTGATCCACCAACGACCAACTTCTTACTACCATTGATGATTTCTTCCTGTGGTAGTCTTGTAAACTCATTTTTGATAGTAGAAGCGTTGACATTTAATCTCCAGCTGAAATCATCTGTTCGAATCACGTCTACTGCTAGGTCGACTTCAAAGCCTCGGTTAAACATGGCGCCGATGTTGCGGTTAACATCATCAATACCAGAGGACAAAGGCAGTGGAACATTGAATAGTAGATTGTCAGTTAAGCGATTGTAATATTCGATGCTACCAGAAACACGGTAGTTAAATAATGCGAACTCTAGCGCGATATCCGTCTGTTGATTAGATTCCCATTCCAGTGTTGGGGCTGCCAAAGTACTGACCAATATACCAGGTTCGCTAGCGTTATTGTTACCCAAAGAGAACAAGGCCTGGCTTGCAAAGAAACTCAAAGAGGTATTGTCCAGGTTGGAGTCGTTGCCTACCTCACCATAAGAGGCACGAGCCTTCAGCATACTGATCCAGCTGATTCCTTGTAAGAAATCTTCCTGGTCGATGCGCCATGCACCACCTACAGACCAGAAGTTACCCCAGCGTACGTCGCTGTCAAAACGCGAAGACCCGTCTCTGCGATAAGACCCAGAAATGTAATACTTATCATCAAGATCATATTCTAACCTTGCGAGGTATCCTTCTGTACTATATAGGTTGGTGAAGGAATTCAGGTCTGAAGTATTTGTGAAGTTCACCAGTTCGGTATTTCCCTCTGCTACTACATCTGTACGGAAACCTGTCAACCAATTGAATTCGTACTCAAAACTCTCATGTCCTACTAAAGCAGAAAAGGAGTGCCGTCCAATGTCTTTGCTATAGTTCAACAATTGATTATAACTAATCGAGGTGCGAGTAGAGGCGTCACGACCAGCTCTACCAGCGGGAGCACCATCGCCCACGATTGGGTTGTCGAAGTCCTCATTGTTGAAGAAACGCTTGTCCAAACTCGCGTTGGCCGTAAACTTGAATCCATCCAAGAAGTACAGATCAACATACGCCCGGGCACCCAAAGTTGTGATTCGGTCACGGTCAATATTGAGTAGGGTTTCCTGAATTACATGACGACCATTCGTATTTCCTACTCGATCATCGCCAAGGTCGAAGATCCGGTTTCCTGCATCGTCCAGAATGAATTCTCCGCTTACAGGGTCGTGCTCATACACAGGATAGATCGGTGCGATTCGTCTAGTGGAAAAGAATGGGTTAACGAAAGAAGTACTCCCATTATCGGCTGCTTGGTTCGATTCAGAACTAGCACCAGAAAGATTGAAGCCTGTACGAATCCATTCCTTTGGCTGCATGTTTACATTGATTCGACCTGTAATCCGTTGAAAATCTGAATTTAAGATCCAACCTTGGTCATCTAAATAACCGATCGAAGCAAAATAGCTGGTTTTCTCTGTTGCACCTTGGTAGGAGAGATCAACATTGGTACGATTTCCAGCTCTCACCAATGGATCCTGCCAGTCCAGGTCATCTGCGTACAACAATCGGGCGCTAGGATTCAATTGTCCATCGGTACCGACAATCTGGTCATTTGCTACATTAAAGGGGTTTACCCCAAGCAGGCCAAAAATATTGTCAGACGCCATTTGGTTGGCCTCCGCTTCGGGAGTACTACCAGAAACAGATAGACTATTTCTATAGGCCTCCCACATAATTGGGTAGTACTGTTCAGCACTAATCCTGTCGTACTCAGAAATCCCTCGACCAGTTACTCCTCTACTTACATTTAGGGTCAATTTCTCGCCATCCTTGCGGCCCCCTTTGGTCGTGATCATAACTACGCCATTAGCTGCTTTACTACCATATAGGGCAGTGGAAGAAGCATCCTTCAACACGGTGATGCTCTCTACATCATTGGGGTTAATACTGGAAAGGCTACCCGAAAAGATAATTCCATCAACGACATACAAGGGTTCGCTTGAAGCATTGACAGAGCCAAACCCTCGAACGCGAAGACCAGAACTTGATCCTGGTTGTCCATCTCCTGGAGAGAACTGTATGCCTGCTGCGCCTTCGATGGCAGCCGAAACATTGGTCAAGGCTCTGCCTTCCAGGGCTTCGGCATTGATTTGGGTGGCTGAACCCGTAAAGCTTCCTTTTTTGGCTGTTCCGTAAGCTACTACGATGACTTCGTCAAGTACACCAATGGATTCTTCCATGGTGACATCTAGTACAGTAGTGGATGCCGTGACTAGCACCTCTTGATTGCTGTAGCCGGTGTAAGAAAAGATTAAGGCGGCGGGCGCTGATTCTACGGTGATCGAGTAAGTACCATCTACGTCAGTAATAGATCCTGTGGTAGTACCCTTAACTAGGATAGTGGCACCTATCAGCGGCTCACCTTGCCGATCTGCAACTGTTCCACGGATCGTTGCAGATTGAGCAATTGAATACTGCACGCCGAATAGCATCAAAGCTGCCATTAGGACTGTGCGTAGGCTTAACTTCATGGATAAAAGATTATGGATTAAAAAATAAATACAGCATTCCCTAAACCGAATCGAATGAACGATTAAGTTGATACCCATTACCTCATATCCTCGTCACTTTATCCCATTACATTCCCAGTCAACCTGCCAAGACACTTGGTCCCCAGAAGAGCATATGAATACCCATCCACGGCCAGAAAGTTTGGCAGTCGATACGAAACTTGGTATAGAGTTGGGAGAATGATGGTGTAGCTATAGTGTTGATCAACAGGAGTTTACCAAAGGTGGTTATGATTGCCCTTCGATAGAGTACCCTAGTCTCTCAAACGCTAAGCTATTACTGGAAAAAGATTTGACATGGATATTTAGCGTAGGTCAACTCATCTTTTACCGATGATTTTTTAGCTTCAGTGATGTCAATAAGGAAGGTCCTTGATAGGCCTTAAGTAGGCAGAAGCTAGTGAGTATGATCCTTTTTTTCATCATCAAACAATTTTGGGTTTAGAATGCGTTTTTTTCACAAATACTATATGTTGAAATAGCTTTGAGCTATTCAAAATGATTGTGAATAAAGTCCTAAAACTTCAAAAAAGTTTTTTTCTACTAATCTTCACTAGTATAATAAAGTAGTGCAACAAAAATGTCTATAGTCACACTACTCAGGCGTGATTGGCGGCAAGATAAATAGCCTAGCGACAGTAAAATTGTACAATATTGCACTCGACTAAAATTGCCAGGATTGTCGGGGCAGATATACTGGGATTTGGAGCTTTGGTATGCTAGTAGACTAAAGTATTTGCGAGTTGATCAAAACTTTTCCAGATATAATTGTTATTTCGTCATAGGATTAGTTATACCCTAATAAACTAAAAGAAACCTCCTTCTCCGACAGTTTTTGTGGTTCTACCTGGCTTGCTAAACAGGCAGCGTTTAAGAAGGAAGGCTCACGATGAAAAGAAGTAGGGCTTTCGACTAAAAGGGTAACATACTACTAGATATCAGCGGTAAGAAGCCTGACCGCTGCGTTGAGAGCAGCCTAAAACCTGTGCTTTACGGTAATTCTAGCAGTCGGTCTTCCCACTTCTGCTTTCTTAATGTCTGATAGTATAAAGGTGACTCAAAAACACAAAAATCGTCGGAGAACCATAAATCGTATATTCTCATGGAGTTGCGCAGGGACTTGTTGAAATGGTTTCCAAAAGCTCCACCTCATAGTATGAAGGAAGTTGTTGGTTAGCTTCCGAGACTCTCACCACAAATCAATTCTGTAGTTAAGTTTCTGTCTAGTCCTGATAGACATAATGGCGCTCTTGAGCCGCCTTATACGATACAGTGTCAGACAGAAAAGGGCATTTGCCTGGCAGTCAAAGGTATTCTAAATTAAAAGCAGACTTTTATTCTTATGGAGCTGCGCAAGGGCTTGTATAGATAAGTTTCCAAAAGCTCCACCTCAAAGTATGGAGGAAGTGATTGATATGCTTCCAAAACTCTCACCACAGATAAGCACTACTTTATTCGGATAACCGACTGAATCCGAAACCGACGCCTTATTCAAACCGATTTGTTATGGAAAAAGCACTATGCTGGCAGGAGCCAGTTAGGGCTTTGATTTGATGCCTTTAACGGCGCATCAGGTCATAGAAAACACCCAACTTTCCTGCTGGAAGGATTGGATTTTGAAATCACTCACTTGTTATCGATGAAAAAAAATATCTCAACCTTCAAACAGTTTGAGGAGTTGGAGCTTTTGCGAGCTTCCTTCACAACGCAATTTTTTAAGCCGCATTTTCATGAACAATATGCGCTAATTTTCTTGGAAAATGGTAAAGTGGATTATTCCTATAAGGATAAAATTCGACTGGTAGAAAGTGGCACGATTATGTTGCTGAATCCTTATGAAGTACATACGGGGAAATCCGTCAATGGAACCCCTTGGGACTTTCGATCTTTATACATTTCTCAGAATCTTTTTAAAAGTATTTATGCTGAGATCACCGATGCGCAACCTTATCCTGCTTTTGCTCAACCAATGGTAAAGGATCGACAATTCTTAAGCCATTTCACCCATGTTCATGAGTATCTACTCTCAGAAACACAAGACGAGCTAGCTCGTCCCGCTATCCGAGGACTCGTGGAGGATTTGGTTGAAGTGTGTGCTTTCGAATCTTTTCAGCCAAAATGGGGACACCTGCAAGAAAAAGCCGAGGCCGTAAAAGCCTATATTGAGGATCATTATTTGGAGCAAATTCGTCTAGACGAACTGCAAAAGGAATTAGGCTTTAGTAAGTATTACCTGATCCGCTTATTTGAGTCGGTCTATGGACTTTCTCCGATCCGCTATACGATTAACTTACGCATAGAAGAGGCGAAGCGCTTGTTGTATAGTGGAATGAAGTATACAGAAGTAGCTTATTCCACGGGCTTCTATGATCAGAGCCACTTTATCCGACATTTTAAAATGATCGTAGGAGTGACACCTAAAGCCTTTTGTTAAGCTTGTTGTGCATTAAGGAAAGCGGCGAGTTTGCGGATGGCTCGTCCCCGATGACTGATGTTATTCTTTGTGGCAGCATCCATTTCAGCAAAAGTAATGGCTTGGTCTTCTGGAAAGAAGATAGGATCATAACCAAAGCCTCCTTTGCCCTGTGGTTCAAAACCTATATGACCATTGACAATTCCTTCGAAGGTATGTACTTCGCCATTAAGGACGAGGGCAACGACCGTCTTGAAGCGTGCCTTGCGGTTTTCCTGGCCTTGGAGTTTTTGCAATAGGAGTTTCATATTATCAGTCGAATCCCTTTGCGGGCCTGCATAACGGGCAGAGTAGACCCCTGGTTCGCCATTGAGTGCTTCTACTTCTAAGCCGGTATCCTCCGCAAAACAATCCTGCTGATAGTGGTCTAACACATAGTTGGCTTTCTGCAAGGCGTTACCTTCAATGGTAGGTTGCGTTTCGGGAATATCTTCTTCGCAACCTATCTCTTTGAGGCCAATAATATTAAAAGTACTACCCAGTAGCTCATTTACTTCTTTGATCTTATTGGGATTGCCGGTGGCAAAAACTATAGATTCCATCTTTGATTTATGCGCTTGGTAAGAAAATTTGTTTTAAGGCGAGCCAAAGAGCTCCCGCTTTTTTATTGTTGCCCGCTATACGTTCTTGCTGTATTGTTCCAATTGCATCTACCCGCAGAAAAGTAATGTTTTGATAGGAAATGGGCTTATAAAGCGGAATTTGAAAATTAAAACACAATTGTTTAGGATCAACACCAAAAAGGAGGATATATTGGACTTGTGGATCGAAGATTGAGGTATTAATATGCATCGAACTTCCCGCTACCAAAGACAGCGCAGATACATCTTTATCAATGTCGATTTTGGCAGCGGCCAAAATCTTCTTTAGGTAAGCCAATCGTTCAGTTTCTGCTTCATCAACTTCATAGATGATAAATATACCTCTTTGGCCTTCACCACTTAAATCTGAAGCTTGAAGATGTCTTTCTGGACTTGCAAATAATTCGAAATCTAGGAACAAGAAAAGTTGATTTTGTATCAAAAAATAGATTTAAACAGAATTATATTTTGAATTCGACCTCTAGTATTGCTAAAAATAAAATCTTTAAGTATTTTTGTGAAAATTAGTACAAATGAAATACGATATAAAGATAACCAAAGTTAAAGAGACTCGCCTACCGCAACTCGATTTCGATAATATTCCTTTCGGAAAAGTGTTTTCGGACCACATGTTCTTGGCTAATTATGAAAATGGAGAATGGGTAAATCCAAGAATTGAACCATTCGGCCCATTCCAGATTCACCCGGCTTCTATGGTGTTGCACTATGGCCAATCCATCTTTGAAGGCATGAAAGCTTCGAAGAGTTTACACGGGAAGCCTATGCTTTTACGCCCAGAGATGCACGCGCAACGTCTGAATGCTTCTGGAGCACGCATGTGTATCCCTGAAATTCCACAAGACTTGTTCCTGGAAGCCGTTCACACCTTAGTCGATCTAGATAAAGATTGGATTCCTCCCGCTGAAGGTAGTGCACTTTACATTCGCCCCTACGTGTACGCAACGGATGAATTTATTGGTGTGAAACCTGCGGAATCTTATACTTTCTGCATTTTCACGGGACCAGTTGGACCCTATTATGCGAAGCCGGTTCGTTTGTTGGCAGAACAGACTTATGTTAGAGCGGTGAAAGGTGGAACAGGTGAGGCTAAGGCTGCTGGTAACTACGCTGCTTCTCTCTTGCCAGCCAGATTGGCTCAACAGAAGGGCTTTGATCAGGTAATGTGGCTAGATGGCAACGAGTTTCAGTATGTGCAAGAGGTAGGCACTATGAATATATTCTTTGTCATTGATGGCAAGGTGGTAACTCCTGCAACGGATGGAGCTATCCTGAAAGGTATCACTCGTTACTGCGTGATGGACCTCTTACGTGATAAGGGATATACCGTAGAAGAGAGGCCGATCAAGATTGCTGAGGTAATGGAGGCGCATGCTGCTGGAAAGTTACAGGAGGTTTTTGGAACAGGAACAGCGGCAGTAGTTTCCGTCGTTGAGGCCATCTCTTATGAGGGCAAGGTAATTGAAATTGCAGCTCCAGGTCCAGAAAGTGTATCCACCATGGCTAAAGCAGAGATTGATGGCTTGCGCTCTGGCCGGATTGAGGACATTCGATCTTGGGTAATCCCTGTGCAATCACCCGCCTTGGTTGATATGTAACAAGAAGCATCTTCTCTAAATGCAAAAAATAACTTTATCGTAGATGTAAAAAAGGTAGTAGGGAAACCTACTACCTTTTTAATAGAACTCAATAGAGTTAGAAGTAAACGTATCGTCGAACCTTGGCGATATGTTTGGCTAAGCGTACCACCTGGCAAGAATAGCCATATTCATTATCATACCATAGATAGATGGTCGCACTTTTCCCATCTTCAGATAGCAGAGTAGAAGGGGCATCTACCACAGAAGTAGTGGTCATGCCAATGGCGTTGCTGGAAACATATTCGGTGGAATCGGAATAGTATATTTGTTCTACTAGCTCTCCATTAAAAGCTGCTTTTCTAAGAATTCCATTCAGTTCTTTCAGGCTAGTGCCTTTTTCCAGATTAAGATTCAAGATGGCTAGGGACACATTAGGAGTAGGTACTCGAATAGCATTACCAGTTAATTTACCCTTAAAGGCAGGATTCACTTTTGTGACAGCGCTGGCTGCTCCTGTTGTAGTCAAAACCATGTTAATCGGTGCTCCTCTCCCTCGACGAGGTTTTTTATGAAAGTTATCTAATAGATTCTGATCGTTCGTATATGCATGAATAGTTTCAATATGCCCCTTTTCAATACCGAGCGAATCTAAAACAATTTGCAGGACCGGGGCGATAGCATTGGTGGTACAAGAGGCTGCGCTGAAAATGCCTTCTGTATCCAAGTCAACGGTCTCATGATTGACTCCATAGACAATATTAGGAACATCACCCTTTGCTGGAGCAGTTAAAAGAACTTTACTGGCACCTGTTTGCAAATGTTGACCTAGTTCTGTTCTATCTCTCCAGACTCCGGTATTATCAATCACAAGAGGATTCTTGATTCCGTAGTCTTCATAGTCTACCTCTTCGGGATTACTGGCAAAAATGATCAAGATGTTATTTCCATTTACTACCAGAGAAGAACCATCAGGGGCGATCTCCATCATACCTCCAAATTCTCCGTGCACAGAATCGGAAGCCAATAAGGCAGCTCGTTTCTTTACTTCTTCGTATCGATCTTTGAGTTTTGGCCGGATTACAATAGCCTTGAGTCGCAATTGTTCCCCTCTCCCTGTCTCCATTATTAGCCGCCTGGCTACCAATCTACCAATCCTTCCAAAGCCATATAGTACCACATCTTTTGGTGCCTCATTTTTAGCGGATACATTGGTAAAAGAGCTTAGCTTATTGGCTACAAAGTCGGAAAGGGCACTAGGAGGTCTTTTGGCTTCGGCCCATTGCACTGTTAGTTTACCAATGTCAATTTTACAGGGAGCTAATTGTTCGATATCGTGAATAGCACGAGCAACCGATAAGCAGTCCTGAATGGTAATGGTTGCAGAACTATGTCTTTGGGCATACTGATGATTGTTGAGCAGGGTTGTGGTAGATGCACCATAGATATCCCTTCGGAACAAAACCAGCTCAATTGCCTTATCAAATCTTAATTCCCCGGTTATCTTTAGTAACTCAAAGGCTTTTTTTTCCTCCTCTCGCCATTTGTATAGCAGGTTATCGGTTTCATTGAATACTTCAGAGTTTACTTTTGGCATTTCTTTAATTTAGTTAAATGGTTGATTAGAGCAACGCAAAAATAAATTATTCAACTATGTTGATCATCGAAAAAATAGAATTATGTTCGGTGGTTAATGAAATAAATGCCTTCTCTGATAATTTTTTTGGTCTTACTCGTACCAAGGAGGCAGCCATACCTGGCTATTCGGACCAGCAAATAGCGCTCTAGATGAAAAAAATACGCGCAACGGGCACCTGGATACAAGGTAAAGGGGGCTCAAAACTTATTGGAGAACCTGGTAAGTGCTGGAGGTATAGATAAAACTTAGGTGTTTTTTGTGATTAAGGTCAACTTGCTGCTACTAATAATCTTCATAAACGGTCCGAAACTTAAGATTGACCTTAACGCCTAAATTGTACAAATTCCGATTCAAGTCCGAAGTCGTAGTGAAGATCCCTCTCATCCAGAATTCAAAGGTCGGTTGAATAACCAAAGAAAATGTTTCGCTGATATCTGTTTCCCAACCCACTGCAGTCACGAAGGCTATATTTAAAGGTCTAAATTCTTGTTCTTCATCAGCTACATCTATACGCTCCGAATTTCCATCGCTATGCAATATTTTAAAGGACGAATTTGCAATATTGTAACTCAAGGCCCCACCCAAGGTGAAAATAAACTCATTCCCCGGACTCACCTCTTGATAGAAATGTAATTCAGCGGGCACTTCAATGTTGAAATTTCTAAATAGAAAACTGCGTTCTGTTCCCTGGCCTTCATCGGGATCTCCGGGAAGTAAAGTTTCCCTAATCGTACGATACCCTGTATTCATAAAGTTGAGGCCAGTTTGAAAGCCAACCTTTTCGGTTCTCCATTCTGCTAGAATTCCGCCAGAATAGGAAAATCGGCCGCCTTCTAAGCTGTCTAATCTGTTGATTTCATCTTGGGTAATGAAAGAATAGGCGATAAGCCTGCGATCGGAGTAATTCGGATACAAACTTATGCCCCAGGAAAAACCAGCTTGGGCTATGCTCTCACCTACATAGAAAAAACAGAGAAACAAAAACAGAATCCTTAACATAGACAAGGGGTTTGATCGGGATAATAAAGTCTAATAACGCTCGAATTGTCAAAAGCGTATGCAGGGGAGTGCAGAGAATACTAAGGGTGACTGGAGAAAGACAAGTGGAGTAGGATCACATACGCCCGAAAGTTTTAACATTTTTGGGATATATAATTACCTGCCAAGCGGGATACTAATACCAATGCCCATGACCGGCTGTCCAGTGAGACCATTGACATCCAAGGCGGGTTTGAGTTTGAAACTCAAGTCATCATTGACATCGAATGAACGGAGGTGGGAATCGACATACGCCTCCATAGATTGCAAGGCATATAGTATGATGATACCCACGTAGGCGGTCTGCGTATTCTTGTCAAAGGAATCCCTCAGGTTTCGCAATGCATTAGGGCTATCGATAGTGGTACCTGAAAATTGATGAGGCTGATCATCTAAGGCCAATAGATAGGCATCGCGCAGATCACGGTAAAGATTTTGATTGTAATCGATGGCAAATCCTAAGCCAACAAAAGCACCATAGACCAAGGGAACCTTCCACCAGCGACGATTATAAATCTGGCCTCCCGCTGGAAGCAAAGACCACATTAAGGTCCGATTGGGTTTGGGAATGAATTTGGGTTTACTCTTGACTGCGGCATCCGCCTGCTCAAGGCTATCCACCACAACAGGGTCAGGTGCGACCTGCTCTAAGCTATCTACTACTTGTGAAGTGAGTAGATTCGGGAAAATGAATAAGCTGAACAAGAGGATTAGAATTCGCATACTTTAGTTTTGCTTCTCTGGCAATTTTCACTCCTATAACGCATCATAGTAAGATAAGATGAAGAGAATTGTCAAGATTGGCATTTTGTTAACCATTAGAGTTGTTCAATACACTTAAAGAAGTGGTTGAGCTCTTCCATGTTTTTAAATGGGATGACGATCTTGCCCACTCCTTTATCCTTGTCATCTACTTCCAGTTTGATCCCTTTAGAACCAAAGAAGGCTCGAAAGTCGTCTTGTACAGCTCGATAGTCGTAGCTATTGCTTTTGCGCGATGTTTTCTTTTTGGGAGAAGGAGAGGTCTGGTATTGCTTAGCCAATTCCTCTGCTGCTCTAACAGACAATTCACCTGCAATGATTTTGGCGAGCACTTTCTTTTGCAGCAATTTGTCCTTTATCCCTTTTATGGCCTTGGCGTGTCCTAGTGAAATCTCATCCGTTTTAATGGCCTTAATTACATCGAGATCCAGGTCAAGTATTCCAAGGTAATTGGTTATGGTGCTACGTTTTTTGCCTACTCTGCTTGCCAGTTGTTGGTCAGTTAAGCGAAATTCATCTTTCAATCTGTAATACGAATAGGCAATCTCAAAGGCATTTAGATTTTCACGTTGAATATTTTCAATCAAGGCCATCTCCATCAGCGTTTGATCATTGGCTATGCGAATGTAGGCTGGGATTTCCTTTAGATTTGCCAGCCTGCCCGCGCGCCAACGTCGTTCTCCAGAAATGATCTGATAGGTTTTCGGATCAAGTCGTCTTACTGTAATGGGTTGAATTAAGCCGTGCACTTTGATGGACTCAGACAATTCCTCCAAGGCTTTCTCATCAAATTCCTTCCGAGGCTGATCAGCATTGCGCTCAATATGCTCCAAGGGAATCATGGCAAACTTACTGGCAAGGCCTTTTACTACCTTCTCTGGATTTTCCTCAATGTCCTTGTCCATTTTTTTGGTAAAAAGCGCATCAAGGCCAGATCCTAAATCTGCTTTCGTGGCTCCTGCGCGACGTATTTTTTTTGCCATTGTATCCCTATTTATATCAGTTTACTATTGGATGATTTGGGGTGTATCCTAAACGACTTCTTGGTATCGTGGTCTAGCTAGCCGCCTTTGCGATCAAGTCGTTGTTTTTATCCAGAAATTCTTTCGCCAAATTCAAGAAATTAATGCTACCCTTACTAGCTGCATTTACCATTACTACTGGCATATGCAAATTCGGAGCTTCTCCGATTTTGGAATTCCGATGAATGATGGTATCAAAAACTTTATCTCCAAAGATTTCTCTTACTTTGGAGACCACTACATTCCCTAAGCGCAAGCGACGATCATACATAGAGAGTAGAATGCCTTCAATCTCTAGCTTGGGATTTAATTGCCCCTGTACCAGAGAGATGGTCTGCTGCAAATTGGCCAGTCCCTCCAAAGCAAAATATTCACATTGAACTGGGACCAATACCGAATCTGCCGCTGTCAAGGCATTCAAAGTAATGATTCCCAGAGAGGGTAGGCAATCGAAAAAGATATAATCGTAATCTTCTCTAACTTGATCTACCAGCTTTTTTAGCACAAATTCTCGCTCCTCAAATACTGCCAATTCCAACTCGGCTCCTACCAAGTCAATATTAGAAGGCATTACATGTAGGTTAGGGGTATCCGTTTCATAGATGGCCTCATATGGATCTAAGCCATTAATTAGGCAATCGTAGATAGTAGTATCAATATCCTGTGGGAGCGCACCTACACCAGACGAGGCATTGGATTGTGGATCCGCATCGATAATGAGAATCTTTTTTTCCAATATCGCCAGACTTGCTGCCAAGTTGATAGTGGTAGTAGTTTTCCCAACGCCCCCTTTCTGATTTGCAATCGCAATGACTTTTCCCATGATTGAATTTAAGGTTGATAAACTTTATTGGTAGTGTGGTAGATAGTAATTACAGATCTATACTTTCTCCAATGGAGGGCAAAATTAATGCTTTTCCTTTATCCGCAAAAGCTTTTTTCGCCGCTTCGTGATCTATTTTTATGTAACCGAAGGTATCGAAATGGCAACCGATGATGGTGTCGCAATCAATAAACTCCGCGGCTATGGCTGCATCTTCATAACCCATCGTGAAGTTATCTCCAATCGGCAATATCGCAAATTTAAGTTTGGGACAAGTCATTGGAATCAATTTCATGTCCAAGGTCAAGGCGGTATCCCCTGCGATGTAGAAGGAAGTCTCTTCATTCCATACTACAAATCCACCCGGATTTCCACCATTGCTACCATCTGGCATCGTACTAGTATGTATGGCATTTACATACTTGGCTGTGCCGAAGTCAAATGATGCTTTCCCACCATGGTTTAGTGGATGGCCATTGACTTCTTTCTTTCCAAACCAACTAACTACCTCAAAATTAGAGATCACAGTTGCTCCGGTACGTTTAGCAATGCGTTCTACATCGGCAATGTGGTCCCCATGCCCGTGTGTAACCAAAATGTAATCAGCAGGAATGCTATCTACATCAATATCTTTTGCCAATTCATTTGGCGTAATGAAGGGATCTACAACTAGTGACTTTCCTTGGGTTTCAATCAAAAAACTGGCATGGCCGTAAAAGGTGATATTCATGACGTTCGTTTTATTGGACAACTGTCCCCTTAGCTTTTATCAATGGAAGGATAGTATTCCGGAATGTATTCCTAGCAAAATCTCAATTGAGGTTCACTTTTAGCTCAGTAAGAAGACCCGAATTTAGTTAGACTTTGGCATAAAATGCAAGAATTGTATCATTGATTATGGTTCTTTGATAAATCCCTTGTTTGAAGACACTCAAAAATGAAATTCAACGCCTCACTGGCTGTATTCGTCAGTGCGGCTTTCTCATCTAATTTTAAGACTGTCCACGGGATTTGTCAAAGCAGGAGATTCTTTTCGAAGGTATTGTACTGCCAGTGCTCCCTCTTCTCGCAAAATCTCTGTTTGTTCCCAGTTTTCAGGCATTTCCGCTAGTTCTTTTAGCATGATTTCGGTAGAATATTGGGAGATCAGGTGATTGTATATCAACCAAACTTCATGCTGATCTGGGGCCAGTGTTTGGACCCAATCAGCAGGCTGATCGTCCCAAGAAGCAATGAACGCTTCAATATTTTTTAGGAATGGACCATCTTCATGCAATCCTTGATAGAACAGGTAAGCAGGCATAGCTTCATGATCTACGTAGATCGGAACTGATGCCTCACCAGTTTCTAGATCGAGTCGTGCCAAGACGGGGCGGATTTCCTCGATGCTTAGGGGCTCCCAGAAATATTTATATCCTTTTTGAACAGGTAACAATAAAAGAAGTGGGATGGCTAACACATAGGAATAGGAAATCGTTTTACCTCGTATAGATAGCACCTTTTCCTGCCATTCTTGAAATGCAAAAGCGAAAATCAAATAGAGTAGTGGAATAAAAAATAAGGTTAACCTGGGAATGAGAGAGTAGTAACCAAAAGCTGATGCAATCCAACAACTTAGGATCGGGAGTCCAATAATCATCAATAAGGCTTGGGACCGCCGAGCCAGGACAATGACACCCAGTATAAGCCCGATACTGCCAAACAAATAGGCCAAAAAGGTGAATCCAAAGGTTGATCGCAAGATAGATTTTAGTAGAAATCCGATTTGTTCCCAGGCACCGACTTGGAACAAATTGGTAGGAAAAAAGAATTGACTATGATAGTCAACCAGTACATCTTTGTTTAAGTCAGACTGTAGTATTAGCAAATAATAATAGCCAAAGCTTAACAGCCAGGATCCCAATACCATGCTCCATTTTGACAGCACTGACCAGGCTTTTTCACGCCAAGCTCTCCAGCCCACGAAGCATCCAATTCCAAAAAGCAGAAATACACTAGGCATGGATAACCAGGGAACTATGGAACCCACCAATCCCCATATCCCATAGAAAAATTGGGGCTTCTTATAGATTGAACCGACCGCTGATTGATGAAGCCCGCTTCGCAAGATCAGATAAACTAAAAATAAACTGATCATGGCATCGCTGCTGTATTGTTTCACCTCAGTGCTATAGCGGACGAATACAACGGAAAGTGTCATCCAACTGATGGGTACTAAATAGGCAAGTCCAGTCAATTGAACCTGCTTTGCAATGCCTAGTAACAAGCACAAGCTGAGACAGCCGGCGGCTAATGGCCACGCTCTTAGAGCGAACTCATTGGCACCCCAAAGCAAGGTGCAGAGTTTGGAAATGCAGAGAAATAGGGGAGGAGCGTATTGATCATAGTCTAGAACGGTAAAGAAACCAAGAAAATTCTTCTCCACTATGTTACGAGACAGGCTACTCTCATCTATAAAAAGAGAACGGTTTTGCCAAAATACAATTAGGCGTAGTACAATCCCGAAGAACAGGATGGCTACGCCTAATTGTTGGGTGCTGATTTTCTGTCTCACACCCCAAAAGTAAAAAGAAGATGATTAAGTTGTGACTTTTCCATTGAGGAGGATTCAATACTGCAACCAAAAAAGCGGCTCCTCCGGAAAGGTCCCATAAATTCAGACCTCCAACTTCTTTTTATTATCGGAAAGGAATCACTAATGGCAATCTTGCCTGTGCGCCTTTAACCGTAGTGATCTCTTTGACTTGTTTGTAATAGGGATACATGTCGCCCATCTTGGTTCGGACAAATTGATCCTGGATAGCCTCCGTATCACCTGTTCCCGTTAATTCCTCGATTAACTGCAATAAAGGCTCTTTGATTTTTGGATAGGTGGAAATACGGTATTCATCCAAGCCGCCCATATCAGCGGCAACCTTAATGGCATCTTCCAAATCTCCAATTCTATCCACTAATCCGATTTCTAATGCTGCCGTTCCCGTCCAGACTCGTCCTTCAGCGATGTTTCTCACCGTACTTTCGGGGATATCGCGCCCTTCGCTCACACGCTTGATGAAAATATCATACAAGCGATTGGTTTGATTCTGATACAAGGCTTTCTCTGCGGGCGACATATCATAAATGGTATTAAGCCCTAAAGAAAATTGACCGGTTTTAACCGTATCAAAATGAATCCCCATCTTATCATTAAAGAGTTCTTGTGTGCTTGGAATAATACTAAACACGCCAATAGATCCCGTAATGGTGTTCTCTTGTGCCAAGATACTGTCAGCCATACAAGAAATATAATAGCCTCCGGAAGCTGCATAATCACCCATAGATACGACTACTGGTTTTCCGGCTTCTTTCAAAAGGCTTAAAGATCTCCACATATTCTCAGAAGCCATGGCCGATCCTCCCGGTGAATTTACCCGAAGTACTACTGCTTTTACTTTCTTGTCTTTGCGAAGCTTATCAATAATCTTCACATATTTGGTATCACCAGTAGAGCCAGGGGAACCAGACCCATCAAGGATTGTTCCTTCAGCATAGATGACGGCAACCTTATCTTTGATGCTCAGGTTAAGTTTTGGTGGATGGCTATTGTAGTAATTCTGAATGCCTACCAGTTTCACTTTGTCATCATCACTTAATCCAATGGCATCTTTCAACTCACTAATGGCATTGTCTCTATAGCCTACGCCGTCAATAAGTCCCAAAGCCAAGGCTTTTTCTGGATCACTGGCACTATACTCATTGGCAATCTTTTTCAGCTCAGCGGGGCTTATATTTCGCGATTCACCAACTTGCTCTACATAATGGTCATATAAGTGATTAATGAATTCCCGGATCTGCAATCTATTTTCCTCCGACAAGTCGTTGCGGCGATAAGGCTCGGTCGCACCTTTGAACTTACCGGCATAAATAACTTGCATTTTGATGCCGAGGCGATCAAGCATATCTTTGTAAAAACCGACAGAGGCAGAAAATCCTCGGAAATCTACGCCGCCCAGTGGGCCGACATGTACTCGGTCGGATACAGATGCTAGATAATATCCACCCTGTGTATAGTACTTAGAGTAGGCGATTACAAATTTACCTTGATCTCTGCATTCCTGGAGGGCATCTCTCAATAGGTCAGAACTGGCAAAGTTGACCGGGACAGATTGCATTTCAAGGAAGATGGCCTTGATTTTATCGTCAGTTGCTGCTACTTCCAGGGCGTGAATGTAATCGTGAAGCCCTAGTATTTTTTGGTTTTCAAGATCAAGTGGGGCTGCTTCTACATTATTAGTCTGTTCTGGAATAGGTTGTGAGAAAGTAAGATGTAGCACGGAGTTAGCACTGATGGGGGTAGGTTGACTTCCCTTGGCTGCGATAGAACTGAAAACAGCAACAGAAATCAAGCTGAGTACAATACTCCCTACAACAAATCCTAAACAAGAAGCAAAAAAGAACTTAAAAAATTGTTTCATCTATTTGTGTTTCCTTCTCTGAGAGAAAAAATATCAGAGAACCTTGTTTTTAAAGCGCGAAGTGGATTTCGTTATTTACGAAAAATCAATTATAAGATCCGGGTTAAAATCGGGCTTCCACTCCACATCAAGCGGTAATTTTCTACTCACGAAGATAGCTAGTGCTCTGCTAAAAACGATTTTTTTTTAGATCAAGTTGCGCTAAACATGGATGTGCAGAGTGAAATCTCTGCTTTTGGTAATGAGGAGACAGTTGGAGATAAGGTGTGAAATTAGAGGAGAATTTGGAGAGAAGCTGAATAGATCGAAAAAAAAATCCCGCATTCTGAATGAACAAAATGCGGGAAATAGTTTGATTTAGAATTTTAGCATCCTTCGTATTTCCTGTTCTTCTTTGGTATTGGCCTCTAGGACCTCTGCCTCGAAGATGTGTTTGGATGCACCCTCTGGGACTGCCTTGAATTGCTCGGGGCGTACCAGTGCAATCTCTTGATCTCGTGTTACGAGCCAAAGCATGTTGTCCGAGAGCGTATTATATGCAATAGGCGTGTTTCTCGTTGCCAGGAACCGAACTACGGTGTTACGGGTTTTGTCCACCAAATAGCCGGGTACATCTTGTAAAGGTTTTCCATCACCATCCACAAATTTGGCCTTAACGGTTTGCTCCAAGGGAGCCACAGGACGATCACAATTCCAGATACCAAAGCCGGTAGCGCGGAACTGATTACGGATCTTGCGCTTTTGCAAAGCATAAGCCAAATCAGAATCAGCTGAGCTTTGCTGTCCTTCGAACAATTGTTGTTCCAATTGAGCTCTCAGAGTCTGGCGCGCTTCAGCAAATCCCTTAGCCAGGCGAACTCTTTCCTGAGAGACCTCCGCCTCATAATTGGCCAACGCTTCCTCGTAGGCCTTAAAGTCGGCTTCATATTTAGCGAAAGCTTGGCTAAAGCGATCCCCGGTTAGAACGCGATTGACAATCATTGGGACTTCTGTATCGCCGCTGAAATAGGTGACTTCGTATTCCCAGGCTTGCATTTTCTTTAGTCGAACTCCTTCCCATTCGACCTGCAAAGAGCGGGTGTCAAAATCAACATTCTTTGGCGAGACTTCCCAAATGATATTATCAATCTGCGTCCTGAGCTCCTGCCTTTCTGATGCCGGAATGCTCTGTTCATCTAAAGTGATGACAAAACCCTCTGGGTCTATGGAGAAAGTGGGCTGACCACTACTAGCTTTTTGTGGTTTGACAGGAGCGATGGGTTGAGGAAAACGCGAGTTTAGGGCCTCTTCGTCTAATTCTTTTTGCGCAGCAAGTGCGGCTAATGCTTCTTTATATGTATTAAATGCTGAATAGGCAGGGTCTTGTGGATTAACAGTTGGTAAAACATCATCAATGATCTCCAGGCGGTCAATATCTTGGTATACCCACTCCCTCGCGGCCGTATCCAATTGGTAGATATTAAAACTTGGAGGTACATTAATATCAGGAACATCGATTTGAGAAACCAATGAAACATCAATGTGTTTCCCGGGAGCCATATTGACCCGCTTTCCATTTTTTTCGGCATAGATCTCGATCATGCCAGCTGATTCCAATGTATAACGAACATTGGCTGAATCATACACCATAGGAATACCAGAAAGGAAGAAGTCAACATAATCGTGCATTTCACGATAACGAATCTCTACCTCTCCTGTAATTAATTTGCCGCGATCATCCATAAAGGCTGCGGCAGGAACGACTAGTCTAGAACCACTCTCGTATTCATAAACGCCACCTTGGTTTACATCTACCTTGTAGCTAGCGAAAGTAGGTTCGACATCGGCGATAGGAGGCATGACATAGGGCTTCTCTTCGAAGTAGGCCATTTGTTGCTGCTCGTAGTCGGCAGGGTTTATACCCCAAATAACCAGAAGCAAGGCGATAGCTGCAGCGGCGGCACCTCCGTAATAGTAGAGTCGCCTGATCCGTCCAGCATTTTTTTGGCCTTTATCTGCCTCCAATTTGTCCAGCAGGGCATCGAAGTCCATGTGTCGAGCTATCTGCTCCTGACTGGGCTGTTTTGGATTGACTATTATTTTGTAGTTTTTCTTCATCGGAATAAGTTTTGGAAGAAAAAGAAAGCCTGATCCTTAGCGTGATAGGATGGAAAAAAGAAAGCAGGAGTTTCGCAATTAAATGACATAATGCTTAATTTTCTCTTGATGAATTGGCAAATTTCTTCTTCATTCGTTCCAAAATCCGGTAAGTTCTCACCTTTGCATTGTTTTCCGTAATTCCCGTTATCTCGGCAACTTCCCTAAAGGAGCGCTGCTCAAAGAAACGGAGTTCAATCAGTTGTAGATCTCCTTCTTTTAGCGTGTCCAGTGTAGCTATTAACTGCTGTCTCAATCCTTCTGTGTCCTGTTCGTCTAATTCGTCAATCATATCTGTAAAAGAACTTTCCTCCATGCTGACTACTCTGTTTTTCTGCGTTGATCGATAGTGTTGTGCTACTTCGTTACTAGCTATTCTATACAGCCAAGCAGAAAAAGGTACTCCCTTGTAAGAGTAGGAGTTAATCCTTTGTAGGGCCTTAAGGAACACTTGCGAACAGATGTCAGCGGTAAGTTCTTCTTGGTTGGTTCTTCTGAAAATAAAACGAAAGATGGGTTCGTAATAGCGGTTATATAGCGGTCGGAATCGTGCGGGGTCACGTTGGGCTGCCTGTACTTCAAGCCACTCCTCCTGCATATGCTCCACGGAAACAGACTTCTTAGACATACTCATGCCTACGTTTTTTATATGGCTTCGGCTTAATTGAAGTTTCGAAAACATCAAATGTACATTTTTTAGCCCAATATTGCTATCATAAGAACCCGGCTTATTGCTTCATTTATTTTCCGGTTGATTTTACTACCATAATGCGGGCTTTTTGAAAAGGTACACCTCAAAGAAGTTTTTTTTCAAAAAATATTACTTTTACTGGAAAAGGGGATAATAGGAGCTGTTTGAAAATATCATTCTGATCTCTAAGAGTATTTTTTTACCACATAAATGCCCATCCAGGTTAAAGGAATGGCAGAGCGAGCAAAAGGCTGATGATGATCAATGCAATAGGGTAAAAGTCTTCTTCTTACGGTTTCAGTGGACATTTTTGAAGGGCTCCGAAAGGAAGGAAGAGCTTTGCATTCACTAAATCTCCGGTATGAAATTCCGTTTACTGCCACTGCTAGGAGTAGTTATACTGCTGTTGCTGGGATATTTGTTGTTGTTTCCCGTTCAAGTCGATCCGGTCTCATGGAGACCCCCTCGCGCTCCCGCCCTTGAAGGTAAATATGAAGTCAATAATAATCTTAGTCGTATCCTGGTTTTATATGAAGATGGGTGCCGGGCCTGTGAGGATGTAGCTATTGATGAGCAAGGACGACTCTATGGCTCTAGCGTTACCGGTGAAATCCTTCGCTTTGATGGCAGCAAGGCTGAGCCTGAACTGTTTATTAATACGGGTGGCCGACCATTGGGAATGCACTTCGATTACTTGGGTAATCTATTGGTGGCTGATGCTGATAAAGGCTTGTTATCCATTGATGCAACTGGACAACTTACCACTTTAGTAACCTCTTTTGATGAGCTACCATTTGGTATGACGGACGATGTGGAGGTAGCTCGAGATGGTAAAATCTACTTTTCTGATGCTACTCATCGATTTACTATTCACGACTATAAAAAGGATCTATTGGAGCATCGACCTAACGGCCGATTGCTAGAGTTTGATCCGGTTTTACAGGAAACTAAACTTCTATTGGATGACCTCTATTTTGCCAATGGAGTTGCTGTTGCTGCGGATCAGTCTTTTGTGTTAGTTGTGGAAACGGGAGCCTATCGAGTAAGGAGATATTGGCTGAAAGGTAGTCGAGCTGGTCAAAATGATGTCTTTATTCAGAATCTGCCCGGATTTCCTGATGGGATTTCTCGGGGATCCAATGGTGTTTTTTGGCTTACTTTGGTCTCACCAAGAAACCCTCAATTGGACAAAATGATGGAAAAACCTTTCCAACGAAAAATATTAGCGCGCTTGCCGGATGCTTTGCAGCCCGCACCGGAACGATATAGCTTCGTTTTGGGTATTAATGAACGAGCGCAAATAGTCTTTAACTTACAAGATCCCAAGGGTAAATTTGCCCAGATCACAAATGCCCAGGAATATGAGGGACAGCTCTATTTGGGCTCTCTGGCAGACAATGGGATTGGAACCATTCAACGACCTCGATAATGACAAACAAAAGTTTGCTTAAAGCGGCCTATGAACCAGAAGCTTTCCGGACCATAGGGCATCAACTCATTGATCAGTTAGCAGATTATTTAGCTTCTTGTCGCCAAGGAGGGGAAGGACTACCTGCTAACCCATGGATCAGCCCAGAGGAGGCGAAGGCCCGTTGGGCACCTGCCATTGAAGCCGCAGGAACAGTATCTAGTTCACAAATTCTCAAGGACACCCTACTTGAAGGCGTCCATCTTCATCACCCCAAGTACATGGGGCATCAAATTAGTCCTCCTATCCCCATTACAGCCTTGGCAGGTTTAGTCGGAGATTGGATGAATAATGGAATGGGAGTCTATGAAATGGGCGTACCCGGTTCAACTATGGAGCACTTGGTGATCAAAATGGTGAGCAAACACATGGGATTTGGGGCGGACGCTGATGGGTACATTACTTCTGGTGGAACCTTAGCGAATACAACAGCACTGCTAGCTGCCCGAAGTATAAAAGCTAAGCAAAATATATGGCAAGACGGGCATCAGGAACCCCTAGCCTTAATGGTATCGGAAGCCGCGCATTACTGTGTGGATCGGGCGGTAAAGATAATGGGGTGGGGAGAGGCTGGTGTGATTAAGGTCCCTGTGAATGAGCAATACCAGATGGACACGACACAGTTGGAGCGCTTATATCAAGAGGCGCTAGATTCGGGCCGACAGGTGATTGCTGTAGTTGGCAGTGCATGTAGTACCGCCACAGGTTCATTTGATAACTTGGAGGACATTTCCGCCTTTTGCCAGGTCCATGACCTCTGGTTTCATGTTGATGGGGCGCACGGTGCTGCCTTAGCCTTTTCCAAGAAGTATAAGCACCTGGTTCAAGGGATTCATTTAGCAGACTCAGTGGCAATGGATTTTCACAAGATGCTCCTAACTCCATCTATTACTACCGCTCTAATTTTTAAAGAAGGTAAACACAGTTATCAAACCTTTAGCCAGCGAGCTGACTACCTATTTGAGCAGGCAGATCCCGAATGGTTCAACCTTGCCAAACGGACTTTCGAATGCACAAAGCTTATGTTGGGTTTCAAGGCTTATATAACATTGAGCCAATATGGTGTGGCACTTTGGGACGAGGCAGTAACTGCCGTAGTTGACCTTTCCCAGGAACTAGCGAGGATGGTAAAAGAGCGCTCTACCTTTGAATTAGCAGTTGATCCGGCCTGCAATATCGTCTGTTTCAGATACGCATCAGATGATTTGTCTTTAGCAGAAATAAATGCGCTAAATGAGCGATTACGACAAGAGATACTAGAAGATGGAGAGTTCTATATTGTGAAAACTTGGCTGGGAGAGAGACTTTGGCTGAGAACTACTTTGGCTAATCCATTGAGTACCAAAAAAGAACTGGAAGGCCTGCTGGATAAAATCGAGAGATTGGTGCATGCTCATTCTCCTGTTTAATATAGCTGGCAGACTATACGAAATAGAGAACCCGATCTACAACTTGTGATAGATCGGGTTCTAATTATCATCTCAAGGAGACCAATCGATCTCCGTTTTGTTCTACTTTAAAACCTCTTTCACTAAATCTGCTGCTTCTTGCAAAAGAATAGCAGAGTGTACCGATAGGCCAGACTCATCAATGATCGTTTTGGCTAGATCCGCATTCGTACCTTGCAATCTTACAATGATTGGTACTTTGATGTCTCCAATGTTTTTGTAAGCATCTACTACCCCTTGGGCAACTCGATCACAACGAACGATTCCACCAAAGATGTTGATTAGAATAGCTTTAACTGCAGGATCTCTGAGAATTATACGGAAAGCTTGCTCTACCCGAGCCGCATCAGCTGTTCCTCCTACGTCCAGGAAGTTAGCTGGCTCTCCGCCGGATAGTTTGATGATATCCATGGTAGCCATGGCTAGGCCAGCACCGTTTACCATACAACCTACATTTCCATCCAGGTTGACATAATTCAAACCGTAGCTTTTTGCTTCTACCTCCGTTGGATCTTCCTCATCAGTATCTCTCAAAGCTGCTAAGTCTTTGTGACGGAACAAAGCATTTTCATCCAAAGATACCTTACAATCCACTGCGATAATGCGATCTTCACCGTCTTTCAAGCAAGGGTTGATTTCAAAAAGTGAAGCGTCTGACCCCACAAAAGCTTTATATAGCTTAGTGATGAATCTCACCATCTCTTTAAACGCCTTACCACTCAAACCCAAATTGAAAGCTACTTTTCGGGCTTGGAAAGGTAGAAGACCTAGTTGTGGATCGATATATTCTTTATGCACCAATTCAGGTGTTTTCTCCGCTACCTCTTCAATGTCCATACCACCCTCGGTGGAGTGAATGATCACATTGCGTTTCTTTTCTCTGTCCATTAGGATGGAGATGTAGTATTCTTTGCAAGCATCGAAATCAGGAGCATATACGTCCTGTGCCACCAATACCTTGCGAACCAGCTTACCAGGACCAGTCATACCACCCGGCGTCTGTGGCGTTTTCAACATCATACCAATGATGTTGCCAGCATGTTCCTTCAGGTCGTCCAAGTTTTTGGCCAATTTCACTCCACCACCTTTACCACGTCCACCAGCATGGATTTGGGCTTTAACAACAGCCATTTCAGTGCCGGTTTCTTCTTGTAGTGTTTTAAAGGCAGCTACTGCCTCCTCTACAGATGCTGCGACTTTACCCTCTTGGATGGCAACGCCGTAGCTCTTTAATAATTCTTTACCTTGATATTCATGTAAGTTCATGCAGGATGGGTTTGAATTTTCGCCAGCAAAAGTAACGGATTTTTGCGGAATTCAAAAAGTAGAGCAGAGGAACCTTTAAAAAATAGCGTCGCCCCTTTGACGGCCGCTATTGCTGGCATCCTGCATCGAAACTAAAGACTATACTTTGTGGCAATGTTAGTGCTTTTGCGAGGGTGAGTTCAAAGTAAGTCATACGCAATATCGCAAGCGATGTTTTGAGGAGCTTTTACCAATCTGTAAAGGCTTCATTGAAGATATATTCCATAATTTGATCTACAATTTCCTGGATCGCAGCTTCTTGTACGCTACTTAGGTCCTGCGTACTAGCGAAATCAAAGAAGTGGGAGAAATTCTTCTTCCACCCTTTGTCGGTCTCGACGTTGTTTACATACTCAATAGCAGTGGTAACGGTAAGCCTGTTCAGTGCTGTGGTTTCATTAGCTCGGGGTGCTTCAGAGGTCACCCGGAAATCCACCAATGTTCCGATAAACTCGATATCGGGCGTAACTTGGTTCTCGACGAGCCTTGCCTCTGTCCTAACTTTCTGATCCAGGGCATTGGTCAGGGTTTGAGCGAGGGTAGGGGGAGCATTGGTGGCGTTGTCCTTGAAGCGGATTACATAGTAAGTCTTTACATTATCACTAATGCTTATCCCCGAAAAGGTATAGCAGGCCGAGCCTAAAATAGTGATTACCAATGCTAAACTTAAATATCGAAATGCGTTCATGATCTATCGTGTTAGTACTCGCAGTCAAATTGAGATTCTCTAGCGAATGAACAAGCAAGTATATAGATGTTTTTTAAGAAAACAGGTATTGTTACCAATGATAACGCAGAAGTAAGAGGTGAGAAGGTTCTAATTCCAGTGATTAACCTTTTATTGGGATTTGAGTCCTATCAAGAAAAGTTACAGACTATATTCCTTAATCTTACGATATAGCGTCCGTTCGGAAATTTCCAAATCTTGGGCAGCCTCCTTGCGTTTGCCATCGTGCTTTTTGAGGGCCCGGCGAATCAATTCCTTTTCGTTTTCAACCAATGAAAGATTATCGTCAACTACAACCAAATCCTGATATTGTTCCTTGGCACTATCATCTAGAATGATGGGCTTAAGTTTCTCTTCATTGCGAACTGGGTGTGTTGCTTCAGGCGTAGGCTTGTATCCCTCCAATAGATCTTCTACGGCTCTACTGGAGTAACGAGGAATTTTTTCACCGCGATTGAGCGAAGACCCAATACCCCTGATCTCCGATACATCCGGGACCTGTAAGTTGTTATCGCGGATGATCTCAAAAACGAGATCCTTTAGATCCGTCAGATCCTTTTTCATCTCGAACAGCACCTTATAAAGAATTTCTCTTTCTTTAAGATTGCCCTCCTTGAGGTCTTCCTTTTCGGGGATCATCGGCAGATTGCGTTTCAGCAGATTTGGGATGAGATCCAAAAGGTGTTCTGCACTAACATGCCTTTCCTCAGAAAGCACGGAAACTTGTTCCGCTACATTTTTCAATTCCCTGATATTACCTGGCCAGGTGTATGATTCAAGTAGAAGGCGCGCTCGGTCTTCCATCTGTACAGGCGGGGTACGGTATTTCTCAGCGAAATCTACTGCGAATTTGCGAAATAACATGTAGATGTCCTCTGGCCGTTCTCGCAGGGCAGGGAGGTGAATAGGAACGGTGTTAAGCCGAAAATAGAGATCCTCTCTAAACTTACCTTTCTTGAGCGCGTCTAGCAGTTTAACATTAGTGGCCGCTACAATACGGATATCTGTTTTCTGCGGTTTAGACGATCCTACTCGGATAAATTCACCGACTTCCAATATGCGTAGCAAAGCAGCTTGGGTCTCTGCAGGCATCTCTCCAATCTCATCCAAAAAGATTGTCCCACCATCGTAGGTTTCAAAGTAACCTTTCCGCTCTCCAGTAGCTCCAGTGAAGGCTCCTTTTTCATGACCAAATAGTTCCGAGTTAATGGTGCCTTCTGGAATAGCTCCACAGTTTATGGCAATGAACTTATTATGCTTACGTGCACTGTTTTCGTGGATGATTCGGGAAAAAGCTTCTTTACCCGTACCACTTTCACCGGTGATCAATACCGATAAATCCGTTTTTGCTACACGCACCGCGGTACCTAAGGCCCGATCCAGTAATGGAGATCGACCGATGATACCATATCGTTGCTTGACTGATTGTAGCTTATTGTCCATAAACGGTTCTTGACGGATTCGTTAGATTATTGATCACATGTAGCCTCGAATGTCACTGTAAAAATCAAGCATTGTGACTGGCTTGATTTTGTTGTGTTTGTCTAACTAACATATAATGAGTTAGTTGGGTTGGTCTATGTGTTGATTTTGTGTTGTTGAATGACTATAGTTGGACCATTTCTCCAATCAAAGTTGCACTAGTAGCATCATTTACTTTTACCGTTACATAATCTCCTGCCTGATGTCCTGGCAACTTAGGAAAAACGATCATCTTATTTTGCGAGTTTCTCCCTTTGAAGTCATGCTCGGATTTCTTAGAGGTTCCTTCAATCAGCACCTTAAACGTTTTTCCAATGTCTCGCTGATTATGGGCCTGAGATACCTTAGTTTGGATCTTAATTACCTCTTGCAAACGTCTTTTCTTCACCGCTAGAGGAATGTCGTCTTCATATTTCCTAGCCGCCATCGTCCCTGGTCGTTCGGAGTAGAAGAACATATAGGACATGCTATAGCCAGCCAGCTCAATCATACTGAGGGTATCTTGGTGCTCCTCTTCGGTTTCTGTGCAGAAACCCGTGATGATATCAGAGGATATGGCACATTCTGGAATGATCTCGTAGATACGGTTGATCTTGTTGATATACCATTCGCGATCGTAAGTGCGATTCATCAAATCCAATACGCGGCTATTGCCGGATTGTACAGGAAGATGAATATAGTTGCAGATGTTTTCATACTTAGCCATGGCATATAGTACGTCATCTGTAATATCCTTTGGATGTGAAGTTGAAAATCTCACTCTAAGATCGGGATGGACTTCTGCAACCTGTGCAAGCAATTCGGCGAAATTCACCACCTCCTTAGACTCAGGATTTTCCCATTTGTAGGAATCAACGTTTTGCCCAAGCAGGGTCACTTCTCTGTAACCTTTCTCATACAAGTCCGTAGCTTCGGCTACAATGCTGAAAGCGTTTCGGCTTCTTTCGCGACCACGAGTAAAAGGAACCACACAGAAAGAACACATATTGTCACACCCCCTCATGATTGAGATAAAGGCAGAGACGCCATTACTGCCCAATCGAAGCGGACTGATGTCAGCATAGGTCTCTTCTCTTGACAAGAAAACATTTACGCCCTTGTCTCCATCTTCTGCGTTAGAAACTAAATTGGGTAAATCACGATAGGCATCTGGCCCTACAACAAGATCCACCAATTTTTCCTCTTCGAGGAATTTACTTTTGAGCCTTTCGGCCATGCAGCCCAAAACACCTACCAAGGTGCCCGGTCGTTGCTTTTTCATCTTATCAAAAATCCGTAAACGTTTACGGACGGTATCTTCAGCTTTTTCGCGGATAGAGCAGGTATTGATCATGATCAGATCAGCTACCTCAATATTTTTGGTAGGCTGAAAACCAACCTCGGAAAGAATAGAGGCCACAATCTCGCTATCACTAAAGTTCATTTGGCACCCATAGCTTTCGATGTAGAAATGCTTTTGACCAGCAGCAGCACTACCTAGCCCACTCTCTTGGAAAAACACTTCCCCCTGCTTACTTTCGTCTATTTCCTTCTTGATACCCGTCAGGGTTGGATTATCATTATACATACTCCATTAATTTGATCAACTGAAGCAAGTGTCCAAAAAAATCAGTGCATCTGAACCCCAATTGGTTCCGGATGCACTGATTTTTTCTGCCTACCTGCATCCAATCGGGCTGCAAAAGTAAACATTTTTCAGGAGTAATGTGACAAAATGTCAGTTAAAATTTGTAATCCAAACGCACGGTCAAATTACGTGGTTCTTCCAGGAGTCCTGGTCGGAAGGTGTAGGCCACATTCGTCACGTTTCCAAGGATTATAGAAGCTTTGAAATCATCAGAGAATCGATAAGCTGCGCGAATATTGTGGCGCCAAAAACCATTCCCTGTCCTTTCTCTAAAGTCTATCAGACCAGGTACAATGATGAAGAAAATGGCGTCAATCGCTTCTAATTTACTGTTATAAAAGCTTTCAAATCCCACATTAAACCGTTTGATCTGTGTCTCTAGATCAAACTTAATGGTGTGTTTGGATCGATACTTTAGAATGTTTTCAGAGCTGGAGGAATTATTGGCATTTCGTTGCGCCAGGGTTCCACCGTCTGCAGGAAGAGGCGTCGGGTCAAATTCATTGAATTTCGGATCAATGTAGGAGTAACCTGCTAGAATTGTAGTTGGCGCACCAAACAATTCTCCCTTTCCCGCAATAGAGACCTCAGCCCCTGAAATATTGGTACCACCAATGTTGATTGCGTTGAAAGCTAACTGGTTGTTAATGTTAAATTCGATCATGTCTTCGTAGCGCATAGTAAATGCGGCCAGGTCGACAAATCCTTCAAAGCCACCTAAGCGAAACCCCTGCTTGATCCCCAACTCTGCTGACCAACCCGTCTCAGACCCAAGGGTAGGATTAGGAACTACAGGAAAACCAGCATTAGTGAAGATGAATTTTTCCGCGATAGTAGGAAAACGATATCCTTGCCCCCAAGAGCCTCGGATATAGGTGAAATCAGCCAACTGATAATTTAGCCCTAGCCGAAGTACCGGCCTAGATTCTCGTTCTTCAGAAGGCTCCACCACACCATTCAAAAAGACGCCATCAGAATAAGTGAAACCAGGGTTGTTTAGCACATTGTCTTCGTAGCGGAAACCTAGAGAAACGTTTAGGCGATTGAAAAACTTTTTATCAAATTGTAGATATGCAGCTATATTCTGCGAGGTGAAGGTCGTATCCCCGTAGAGTTCTGCTTCTACTCGTGTGGCTCGACCTACCAACCCGCCCGTCAAAACCAGGTCGCTTGCTTGAAACCGCTTCTGATATTGGTATTCACCATACAAAGTATAGGAATAGTTGGATTGGTTGTTATCGTTGTTATTATTGACCTCATGATACCGGGTGAGGACTCTATGTCTTGCTCCTCCTTTTTCAAAGTAGACTAAATAGGGATCAATGTTATAGCGCACGCGTTCTCGAGATGTCGCCGTACTTGCACTGCCAATATAAGCAGTCGTGTCAGCAGACCAATAGAAGAAACTAGCAGATTCGCCCGCATTGAAATTGGCATTTACACCAAAAGACAGCCGATCAGTCAGTCGGTACCGCGTTCCAATATTAAATCGACCATACCGATTGTAGTTGTCCTTGTTATAGCTTTCTTCTTTATTGTAGAAACCACCCAAGACTAGGTCGAATTTGTTGAATTTCTGCTTATGAGAAAGACTGGCGATCAAGTGATAAGGAGCCGAATCCCACCACTTCAGTCGGGCGTCTTTGGGAGAGAAATAATTGGTATAAGCAATGGAAGCTTTAGTTTCTGGCTCTAAGCTGGGAAAGGTGGTCCTGACATTCACAATTCCATTTAAAGCCGCGGAGCCATACAAGGCGGAGGCAGCTCCTTTTACCACTTCAATTTGTTCTATATTTTCCACAGGGACATCATCCCAGTTGGGAAAACCTGCATCGGCATTTAAGATGGGAATGTCATCCACGAGTAAGAGTACTCTACTTCCAGCTCCTTGAGAGAAACCTGAACCACCCCTAATATTTGCTTGCCCATCTATCACAGTTACCCCTGGTACCTTCTGTAGAGCATCATCCAAGGCCGGTTTGTTGGTACTTTGGATGAGGTCTGGTTGCAGTACTTCCAAGGATACAGTCACTTCTCCCAGTGGCTTGTCAAATTTACCCGTCGTCACGGTAGCGACTTGCAATAGATTGGTTTGTGGTTCCAGACTCAGGTTAATAGAAAGTTCTTGACCCGCCTCAATCTCTACGGTTTGCGTTTGTGTTTCGTACCCTACATATCGAACCGTGAATTGATGCGTACCCGGACTCAAAGAGATGGAGTATTTTCCGTCGAAATCCGTTAGCGTTCCTTTTTGACCTACTTGGATGGTTGCTGAAATAAGAGGTTCTTGGTTATCCTTGTCTGTAATTTGTCCGTTAAGCGTTGCAGATTGTTGCCCCATTAGAATCCCTCCCGTTAATAAAAACAGGATGGTGAATAGATGCCTTTTGTTCATATATTCCGGAGTTTGTTTTGGAAATAACAATAATTAATGCTCAGATGGGTAGCTTGAAGAAATGAGTGCTGCTATTGACTATCGTAAAGTCGGATCCAAGGTCTTAGGAAAGGTGTTCTAAGAGGCAAATGTAGTACATTTCTGTATAAATGCAGGTGGTAAATGAGGTTTGTGTCATACTTTTTTGTCCACGAAAAAAAATTGAACTGCATTTTGTTCGTGGGATTATTTAATCACGATTTTATGCAGTGTTTTGATACACAGTTGTTTATGTGGTGTGTTCATATTGTTGAGAAAAAAAGCCAGACTTGTAAGCTAGCTGACGAGGCTAGGGCTGAGAAGTGTTAAAAAATAAATTTCGAATACAGATTGTCGGTAAACCGCTAACTTTACACGAATTATTGTTGTCAATAATGTCATCTAAAACAAGAGTTATTATATCTTGCACTAGATGAAAATGTAGAAGTGAATAGTCGGGAAGACCTTGCTGTCACTGAATATTAACAAGATACTTAGAGTTTTGAATATCACTTTGAATCACTAAAAATCGGCGCTGTGTCCTTGGATTAAGCTTGTACAATTGTAGAGCGAATCAAAGCTCGGAGACACTAGAGTGCCCGAACTTTCTTCGCCCAATTGCTTTCCAAAGATTAACTCGCCTTTCAAAATCGCCTATAGATATGAAGCAAAGATTTTTACTCTCTTTATTGTTTATGGTAGGTCTGGGAGCTATCCAGGCGCAAGTTACCTGTGAGCCTGATACAGTAGGTTTACCTGCTGATTTCTTGATTAGTCCACTGCCTTACGTAGCAGAAACGAATCCTGATGGAGGGATTGACACAGCGGCCATTGTTGGCCAACCTTTTGAGTTTGTTTTGACATTCAAAACACCACCCGTCTTTGACGTGGCTGGAGTAGGGCAGTTTGAAGTTAATGCTATCGAATTGGCCACAGAAGGAGCTTTGGGGAATTTGCCGGCTTCTATGGATTACGTTTGTAATCCTCCGAATTGCGTTTTTGAAAAGGACTCTATTGGATGTGTTGTTGTTTTTGGAACACCGACGATGGAGGAAGCTGGAGATGCTAGCCAAGTGTATGACATCGGGGTAACAACCTTGGTGCGGACTACTATAGTAAATGTCCCATTTACTTTTCCAAATACCTTGTTCCCCGGAAACTACTTTTTATGTGTGAAGGCTACGGCCGAAACGCCAGATTGTGAATTCCTTTTGGCGGCCGATAATGATCTTAGCGATCGGGTAGCAAATATGTATAATCGGCCAAATCCCACATCGGGTATGACCGAAATTGTCATTGAATCGATGGAGAGTGGTCGGTTTTTACTGACCGTTTCTGATTTACTGGGCCGCCAATTGCATTATCAACCGATAAATGTGATTGCAGGTACGAACCAGTTCGATTTTGATGCCAGTCATTTAGCGGAAGGTATGTATATCTATACGCTAAGTGATGGTCGAGCTCGTACCAGTAAGAAAATGATGATCAGACGCTAATGCGACTCATCCTGAGGGGTGATTTTCAAGCATTTATAAAATATCTCATGGACAGACGCCTAGTTACGATTAGGCGTCTGTTCTCATTTCCCAGTTTATTGTTTTTATGAAAAGAATTCTACTTTTTTTGCCTCTGATGGCACTTTTTTCTGCGGCGAATGCCCAAAATGGCTGCCCTGGTTGTGAGATCAACTTACCCGAAGGATTGGCTGAGGATACTATCTTCTTAGCTGATGCTCCAGCTGGACAGGCGAATATCTATTATGATCGAGATATTAGCTTTAGGTTACCCAAGACGACCACTCCAGTGAATTCCATTGACTCCACTACTCCTCCCAATTTACCGATCTCCAGTTTCGAGATTGTATCTGTGACAAATTTGCCTCCTGGATTGAGCTGGGAAGCTAATCAAAGAGACTTCAATATCAGTGATCAGACCGATGGTTGCGTAAAAATTTGTGGTACGCCCTTGATCCCCGGTTTGTATATGGTGGAGGTGGTATTGGATGCACAAGTTGTGGTTTTGTCTCGTCGAACCTCTTTTTCTTTCCCATTATTGATCCAGCCAGGAGTGACAGCGACAGATGGTTTCCGCATGATTAATAATGTAGGGTGTGGTGAGGTAGAAGTTACTTTCATAAACACAATACCATCAAACGAAGTGGAAGGCTTCTCCTACCGATGGGATTTCGGCAATGGCCTGGTCAGCGAAGAAGAAAATCCACTTCCCTTGGCATATGATGAACCTGGTATCTACGAAGTTAACTATGAGGCAGTGATTGATACTGCAGGTTTTTTCCTAACCAAGGTCTTAATAGAAGAAACAACTTGTAATGATATTTTTGGAGGCCGACCAGACCTGAAGGTGGATGTGATAGAGCCCAATGGCACCACGATTTATACGACTGACATTATTATGAATGCTGTCCTTCCTTTGACCTTTGAGTTATTAGTGCCCATAGAGGATATTGGTAACTATAGCCTGCGGGTAACGGATGACGATAATGGGATTGGTGGTGCAGATGATGTATGTGGAGTTGTCAACTTTACACAAACAACGGAAGGCACCTTGACGGATGGAGAAGACTTAAAGGTTACTTTAACGATTACGCATCCGGTAGAGACAATAAATTCTGTTGATACAGTTTATGTATTTGAGCAGCCTGCGATTCCAGAGATAGACCTAGAAGATCAATTTCCACTTTGTGAAGGAGACACATTGGAGATGCAGGTGTTGAATTTCCAAGATGGCTTGCAATGGGTTCGTGATAGTACTTCTATTTTTGGGGAAACCAATCCGACCTTCAAGATTACGGAAAATGGTAACTATTCTTTGCGTCATATTTCTCCGGATGGTTGTTCTAGTGAATCTAGTCCAGTTGCTGTTAGCTTTGGCACCATCCCCAGCGGTATTGCATTTGAGATAGGAAATAACCTATTGAGTGTATTTCAGGCAGAAAATCTTCCGGAGAATAGTAGTATCAGCTGGGAAGTAGATGGTCAAATTATCCCGGGAGCGGAAGGCGTAGATTTCTGTATAGATAGTACGGGCAACTATACGCTGAAAGTGACGGTAGAAGATACTGGGTGTTTTGCTACTTTTAGTCAAACGGTCACTTATGACCCTGATTTTCCCAATTGTGTCTCTTCAAATGAAGAAGTTTATGGAGTTAATTTTGCTCGGGTTTATCCCAATCCATTTAGCAACCAACTCTACATTCAAGTTGCGGGAATAGAAAGAACACCAAACAGCTTCAAATTAATTTCTATGGATGGAAGAGAAATAATTGCCGGAAAATGGAGAGATTTGCCCGGAAATTGGGATAAAAAAGAACTCCCAGTATATGAATTAGCAAAAGGTATATATATATTACAACTTTTTACAGGACGTTCGCACCAAAACATCAAACTTGTCAAAGAATAAGAATCTCGGTTGATTTTTGTGCCCGGTATGGAAGTTGACCAAGAATCTTGAACACTAAAATGTTAATGCCCAATGACGGTTAAGATGGAAAAGCGGAAAATTGGGAACCTTGTAACCGAAGGCATCCCCGAAATTCCGTTCAAAGTCAAAGAAAGATTAGAGGAGTACCGCAACACCAAAGAAGCCCAGTTTTTAGATTGGTTAGACGAGGAAGAAGGGCTTTTAATTAGTACGCGCTCTGAAGATAGTGCCCAGATACATGCTGTTCGGCATCCTGGCGCAGCCTTGCAACAACTTACCTTTTTTGCTGAACCAATCATGAATGCTAAGGTACGCCCGCAATCGGATGGGAATCAGTTCATCTTTTCCAAAGACAAAGGTGGGGATGAGGCATTTCAATTGTACTTGTTTAATATCCATGATCAATCATATGATCTGCTAACGGATGGTATTTCGAAGAGTGATTATCCACTTTGGAGTAATCGAGGAGATCGCTTAGTGTATACCACAACGACGGAAAACGGAGCGGATATGAACCCGGTCCTATGCTTTCCTGGACAAGGCCTGGAGGATCAAGTCCTATTTAAAAGAGAGGGATATTGGTATCCATTGAGTTGGTCCAAGGATGATCGATATTTGGCTATGATCCGGTATATTTCTATCGAAGATAGTCAGCTTTATATCTATGATCTTGAAGGAAAGGAGTTGATACCAGCCTATCCGGATGATGGACAAATTAGCTGCCGACATGCCATCTGGTCGACCCAATCGAACTGCTTGTTTTATACTTGTAACGTCAATAGTCAATTCTTACAGCTTTTCTGTTGGGATTGGACAACGGGAGAAAAGCGCGCACTTTTCTCGGATTTAGAATGGGATATTGAATCTTTGAGCTTATCGAGAGATGGGCAAACCCTTGCTTTTACAGTTAATGAGGAAGGTTATAGTTCATTGTATCTCATGGATACTTGCGATTTTTCGTGTCGACGAGTAGATGAGGTCCCGCAAGGATTGATTTCTGGCTTGAATTGGCATCCAAAATCATCCCAGTTGGCCTTTTCATTGAATACAGCCACAGCCCCTTCCGATGTTTTCGTTTGGGATTTGTCGAAACAAGAACTAGAACAATGGACCTATAGTGAAATGGGGGACCTCTCCTCGGATCGTCTAGTGGCTCCACAATTGATCAATTACCCTACTTTTGATCAAGTGGAGGGGAAGACTCGTACCATTTCTGCCTTTTACTTTCGGCCTCCGATAAAACGAGATCGTTATCCTGTTCTGGTGTACATCCACGGTGGCCCTGAAAGCCAGTTCAGACCTTTTTTCTCACCCATTTTTCAATTCTATCTACAGGAACTAGGAGTAGCTATCATTGCACCCAATGTGCGAGGATCTTCAGGCTATGGCAAGGCTTTTTTAGCTTTAGATAATGGATATAAGAGAGAAGATTCAGTTCACGACATCGGGAAGTTAATCGATTGGATAGAGGAGCAGGAAGAACTGGATCATGAACGAATTGCCGTAATGGGTGGTTCCTACGGCGGGTATATGGTCTTGGCATCCATGGCACATTTCAACCATCGCTTGCGATGTGGGATTGATATTGTAGGCATTAGTAATTTCATCACTTTCCTCAAGAATACAAAATCATATCGAAGAAGATTACGCAGAGTGGAATATGGCGATGAACGAGACCCGGATATGCGAGAGCACCTGGAGAGAATCTCGCCGACTACCAATGCCCATAAGATCAATAAACCCATCTTTATTGTACAAGGACAGAATGATCCGAGAGTGCCTGCTAGTGAAGCGGAACAAATGCTAGATGCTATCCGAAGCAATGGGGGAGAGGCTTGGTATTTATTGGCGAAAGACGAAGGTCACGGCTTTAAGAAAAAACGTAATCGCGATTATTTTACACAAACTGTGATCCTATTTCTACAGCGCTTTCTGCTAGAATACTGAGTTGAGGATTAAGAACGAAAATTGGATAATTGATAGGGATACACATGGAAGGATTGATTAGCCTCAATAGCTTTCCTTAAACATTAAACAACTACCGCGTATACGCCAAAGTAATCTCTAGCCCTCCGATAGACTCTAGCAATTGAGCTTCCTCCAGACTTACCTGTTGGATATAAGCCTTAAGCTTTAGCAGCGTATCTTCTACCTCACTTTGCCGAATGGCCACTTCTATCAAACCTGCTTCCGTAAAAACCTGTTTTACAATCTCTAGTTTTAGTTTCTTTACTGCATTCATGACCTGACTCATCAGTCCATAGTGGAAATCTAGTCGATAGACATCCTCTACCAGGCGCGTAATGATCTTGGCAGAATCAAAGGCGGCAGCCGTACTCAATTTGTAGGCATTGATCAGGCCAGATGTACCCAAAAGCGTTCCACCGAAATATCGGACAACGATGACTATTACGTTTGTAAGTTCAAAACTATCAATTTGACCAAGAATAGGTCGACCGGCCGTTCCACTTGGTTCTCCATCATCGTTAGCCCTAAAGTTATTTTTGTCCATCCCTAGGCGGTAGGCATAGCAGTGGTGACGGCCCTTAGGATGTTCTTTCTTTACATAAAGTAAATGGGCTTGCCATTCTTCTTCTGTATAAGCCGGGAAGGCATAGGCTAGGAATTTACTCCCTCGGTCCCGGAATTCCCCGTAAGCGGATTCGGCTAAGGTATTGTACTGGTCGATCATGCGGAGGCGCTAGTTACTTTCAATAGTTCTTTTACTTTCATGGCTTTTTGGATCGCATCCTCTGCTGAAGTCCCCAAGATGGTAATATGCCCCATTTTGCGGAAAGGCTTTGTGATTTCTTTACCATATAGGTGAATGAACACGCCGTCGATGGCTAAGCAGTCCTCGAAGCCTTCATATTGGGCCGGACCGGTATGCCCTGGTTCTCCCAATAAGTTTAGCATCACTGCGGGGGAAGTAGAGGCGGTGTTGCCTAAGGGGAGGTTAAGCACCGCACGTAGATGTTGTTGGAATTGGGAGGTTAGACAACTTTCGATAGTATGATGTCCGCTGTTATGGGGGCGTGGAGCCACTTCATTGACCAAGATCTGTCCGTCTTTTGTCCAAAACAACTCTACCGCCAATAGTCCACAGAGATCGAAGGCTTCAATCACTTTTCGAGCGAGTAGGTCGGCTTCCTGTGCCACAGCATCGTCTACACGAGCAGGACAAAGCAAGAATTCGACTAGATTGGCTTCTTCATTAAACTCCATCTCTACTAAGGGAAAGGTGGCGATTTCTCCTCGCTCATTACGAGCAGCAATAACGGATAACTCTTTTTCTATGGCTACGAGTTCTTCAATCAAAGATGCTCCGGGTAGGATTTTCTTCAGATCAGCTTCACTTTTTAATAGGGCTACCCCTTTACCATCATAACCGGCTGTCCTCGATTTTTGTACAAAAGGAAAACTCAACTGGCCACTTGAAATGGCTTCCCGAAGTGCTGTCTCAGAATCAAATAGTTGGTAGCTGGAAGTCGGGATATCGTGTTGTGTGTAAAATTGCTTCTGTAAGCCCTTATCCTTGATAATATTCAACGCACCTGAGCACGGGTGAACCTTGATGCCCTCCCGTTCCAATTGTTCTAGCGCAGCTGTATTGACATGTTCAATCTCAATACTGACCACATCCATTTGCCTGCCGAAAGCCAATACGGCTTCATAATCTTTAAAACTCCCTTCCGTAAAACCCATACTATAAGGGCCAGCTGGAAAGGTGGATGACTCATCTAGCATATGAATGGGATAATGCCAGGGACCAGCAGCGATTGATAGCATTTTACCCAACTGACCACCGCCAAGAATGCCGAGTTTCTTTCTATTGCTCATGTATTGACAATTTCATATGGAAGGACGAACTAAAATACGGCTGCAAAACTAATTATTTGTTTGTGATTTTTCGAAGCGGATGGCTTTTCCTATTTTCGGGCCAAATTCTAAATAGCATGGAAAGCATTATCATCAAAGGTGGCCAATTGGTCAATGAAGGAAAGATCTATTCTGCCGATCTTTACATCGAAAATGGACGTATAGCTCAGATCGATTCCAACATCAATCGCGCAGCTGACAAGGAGATCAACGCGGAGGGGAAATTCATCTTACCCGGAGTAATTGATGATCAAGTGCATTTCCGGGAGCCGGGACTGACTCACAAAGGAGATTTGTACACAGAACCTAAGGCTGCAGTAGCAGGAGGAACTACCTCCTTTATGGAGATGCCGAACACAAAACCTCCAGCTGTCACGCAGACTAAGTTGGAGGAAAAATATGAGACGGCCGCACAGAAGTCGCTTGCTAATTTTAGTTTCTTCATGGGAGCTACCAATGACAATATTGAGGAGGTTTTAAAAACTGACGGTAATCGGGTGTGCGGCGTGAAGATATTCATGGGATCGAGTACTGGCAACATGCTAGTAGATGAACCAACAACCCTGGAGCAACTTTTTGCCAAGGTGCCGATTTTGATTGCAACCCACTGCGAAGATGAGGCAACGATCCGCAAGAATGCAGCACTTTATAAAGAGAAATACGGAGAGAATGTTCCGATCGCGTGTCATCCGGAAATCAGAAATGCAGAGGGATGTTTACTATCTTCGAGCATGGCGATAGAAATGGCTAAACGGCATAATACACGCCTACATATCCTACATTTATCAACTAAAGACGAATTGTCTCTTTTTGATAATGTAACGCCATTATCAGAGAAACGCATTACCGCTGAGGTATGTGTCCATCATTTGTATTTTAATGCTCAACAGTATGATACCCTAGGGACACAGATCAAATGTAACCCTGCTGTCAAGGGAGAGGAACATCGAGCGGCCTTACTTCCTGCTCTATTAGACAATCGCTTAGACATCATTGCTACGGATCATGCACCACATACTTGGGAGGAAAAGCAGCAATCCTATTTCAAGGCTCCTTCAGGCGTACCGCTTGTGCAACATAGCTTGAATGTGATGCTGGAATTTTACCAAAAAGGAAAGATCTCATTAGAACGGGTTGTAGAGAAAATGAGTCATGCACCTTCTATTTGTTTTCAGATGAAAGAGCGAGGATTCTTAAGAGAAGGCTATTGGGCAGATATCGCTGTACTGGATCCCAATAAGAAATGGACCGTTAACAAGTCAAATATTCATTATAAATGTGGCTGGTCTCCTTTTGAAGGGCATGAATTTACTGGGAAAGTAGATTCGACAATTGTTAGTGGTCACCTGGCCTTCCATGAAGGCCGTTTCAACGAATCAAAAATGGGTGAACGCTTGGCTTTTGAGCGAAACTAGCCTTTTACTGTCTTTTTGCCTTTTTTGGACAATTGTCGATCTAACAGCATCAGTAGAATGAAGGAGGTACTAATAGCCAGTAAAATGATGGCAGATTTATAAGGGATAAAGAGCAATTCAGGTAATCGGGCCGCCTCCTTTAGGAAACCCATTTGGGGAGTACTGCCCGAACTCGCCGCCTCGGGCATGAAAATGCCAACTCCTAAGGTACTGACCAGTAAGAAAGTGAGGCCTCCCCAGAAAGCTTTTACCCAAGCTGCCCCTATCAATTGCTGTGTGGGTAATTGCTGATAGAGTACGGGCAAGTTCTCCATCACATTGGTAGTGAAGCGCATAGAGGGCTGCTCCAGCTCCAGTTCGCCGAAGGCTGCATCAAGTTGCTTGCGTTCCTCCACAGCCATTTTGAATTTGGAATCTTCCTCCAAACGCTTCTGAATGGCCTTGGTCTCTGCCTCATCGCAGTCACCATCAATAAATCGCCATATTAAATCATTCTCTTCCATATCAAAGCAAGTTATCTTTGATTTCTTTACCCATTTGTCTTTCCAGGTGTTTTTTTAAGCTCTCTCTGGTTCGGTGCAATTTTGTCTTTACATTGGTCGTCGTCAATCCGGTGATCTCTACAATCTCCTTAATGCTTTTTTCCTTGAGGTAAAACAAGGTTACTACCGCTGCATCCTGAGGTTTAAGTTTTCGAATGGCTGCCAGTAGTTGGCCTTTTAACAGTTCGGTATTGATAAGTTGTTCCGCACCACGATCTCCAGTATCGGGAATCTGTAAATAATTATCTTCTTGGTCTATGGAAACATTTCCTTTTTTCCGCGTTCTTATCTTATCCAAAGCAGTGCGATAAGCTACCGTATACAACCAAGTGCTGAATTTCGCCTTTTGCTCGAAACTACCTAAAGTGCGGTAGACCTTGATAAAAACATCTTGAGCAGCTTCTTCCGCCTCTTCTCGCTGTTGCAATACCCTGAAACACACGGTGAAGACATAGTCTTTATACCTTTCAACCAACTGGCGAAAAGCGGCCTGATTTCCTTTCAGTACCTCCACAACAAGTTGTTGATCCGCTTCCTTACCGTGCATACATTTTTACTATGACGTAGATCAAAGGTTTTAGGTTACAAGAAGGATCACATTGAGTTGATTAAGAATGATCAAGGGCTCAATTACACAACGCCTTCAACATTCTTCGTATCCCATACTTCCATCTAGCCGTCCAAAATACAAATTTTACGTATTTGCAAAGCACTAGAAGTGTGACCCTACAATTCTAGGATGTTATAAATACTCTCCTTCCCCTATGAGGAAGCCATTTTAGTAGCAGGAAAAGAAAACTTTAGAGAACAGGTTGACTTCTTCAGCCTTCTTGTAGAAGAACCCTCAACTCCTCTTGTCCAGGGTAGAGGGATTAACTCAGAGCCAAAATTAGATTTTTTGCTATCCATCAGTTCTAATATCAAGGATGAAAGCAAAAAATGGTAGCAAAATTCAAAAAAAAGTCGGAGTTTGTAACCTGATTGAAAAAGCCCTCGTCAGAGGGAGAAAAAGAATGGAAATGCTTGAGTCACTGATTTCAATAATTGCAATAATATCTACCTTCGGGTCCCTATCTTTCTTTGTTTACATGCACTACACCTCAAGGCATCGAGAAAGAATGGCGATGATCCAACAGGGAAAAGATCCAATGCAATATAAAGTGCAATTGCAGAAAACGGAATCTTCCAGAGTACTCAAGTTGGGTATCCTATTTGCCTGTTTCGGTCTAGGCTTGGTGGCAGGCTGGGCTCTAGAGTTGGGTGGCGTGCCCTCAGAGACGGCCTATTTTGCCATGATATTTATGTTTGGTGGGTTTGGTATGATCGTATACCATCTTTCTCAACGCAAGTCGCGCAACAAAGAAGATTATTTAGCTGAAGAACTTTAATGAACAAAGCCAGTGAACTATTTTTCATTGCCATCATACCTCCTTTTGAGATTCAAGAGGAGGTGACCGCCTTCAAGAAATATGCGGCGGAACATTTCGACAGCAAGCATGCTCTACGCTCTCCTCCACACATTACCCTGATTCCACCCTTTCACTGGGAAATAGCAAAACGATCACAACTGCTTCAATTCCTTTCTATTTATCGATTTGTTCCTTCTTCTTTTGGCATAAGACTGAAAAACTTTGATTGTTTTGCGCCTCGGGTGATATTTGTCGATGTAGAACCAGAACCGACCTTGAGTGAAATGCAGGCTCATTTAGCTGTGGCTATTCAAAGTGAGCTAGGAATTTCTCACAAAGGCCCCTTCGGCTTTCACCCACATATGACGATCGCTTTTCGTGACTTAACCTCCTCCGTCTTTCCCAAAGCCTGGAACCATTTTGCTGCTCAATCTTACCAACGTTCTTTTCGGGTAGATACCTTGAACTTGCTGCATCATACTCCTCAAGGTTGGCAGATCACCCAATCTTTTCCGTTAGTGAGCTAACCAGATCATCGAAAATACCTACCTTATCTTAAACGGACGGCCCCACTAGCCTTCGGCCGGTGTTAATTTTGTCGCCTAGCCTTTGTGAAATGACAAAAATCCATTTGTTTTGTAACTTTATTGACAGGGGGGCATTATAGTAATATATGGAAATCCACTATTTGTAAGTTTGTTGTATTCATGATGGTATAGTTGGGTTATTCGATTGACACTTGATGGAAATGCGAAATGGGAGAAGCACCACTTACTTGGGTAAGTACTCCAAAGAAGAAGGACTCTCCACGAGTTTACGCATTTCAGATGCTTGAGATTACTATAATTTATTATAGAATTCTTCGTTAAATAGAGGTATGTACCGAAAACAACTCCCGGTTTCGTTAAAGCGCTTGTTGTGCACTCTTTCTTATCTACTGTTTCTTAGCTGTTTTTCATCGGCTCAAGGCCACTTTCCTGTCAAGATTAATAAAAAATGGGGGTTGATTGATTCCAATGGTAATATGGTACTCGATGCCAAGTATGATGCTATCGGAGAATTCAAGAAATATGGCTATGCCGTTATGCAACGCGCTGGCCGGATGGGCTTGTTAAATGAACAAGGCAGAGAGATTGTCTCGCCTAGGTACGATGACTTGAAAGTACTGGATTCGACCATGGTAGCAGTAATGGATCAAGGTGAATGGTTGGTGGTCGATTTGAAGGGCAAGGTTATCCTGCCTAAGGGGTATGATAGAGTGGAGGTTTGGTCGGAGGAATTCCTAGCTTATACGAAAAGAGATAAGTGGGGTATTGTAAATCGTGGCGGGAAAGAGATCTTATCGGCCGAATTTGATGAAATCTCCATTGAGGATAAACATTTCGTTACCCGTAAGTCAAATGACTTGGGTGTATCGGATCAAGATGGAAGACAGATTCTCCCCAATCTTGCCACAGAAATTCGCTTCTTCAGCGATAGCTTAATTTTTTACCGAAAAGGGAGTCAGTGGGGAGCAGTTAATGGGGATGGAGCAGAGCAGATTGCTGCGAGATTTGATTCTTTTGAACGACTTTCCCCTCGATTTATAAAGTTGATTGCTGATAGTAAATCCTTTGTCTATTCCTTGGCGTGCCGCCGGATTATCACCAAAGGCTATTTTGATGATTTTTATCCTTTAACTCGTCAGTTGTTGATTGTAAAACGGAAACGCCAACTGGGTTTGATAGACCAGTGTGGAAGCCCTGTATTGCCCATTCAATATGATGAGATTCAAACCTACGGTGCAGACTACTTTCGAGTTAATCAGAATGGACAATGGGGTGTAGTAGCCAAGAGTGGTACACCGGTTATCGATCTAAAATATGATTATATCGCTCCGTTGCGCTCAAAGATCTGCCTGGTGAAGAAGAATGGAAAGTTTGGGGTGGTTAACTATGCAGGGGAAGAGGTAGTGACGCCAATTTTTGATCGGATTGAATTGGAAGATAGGAAAGCCAAGGCCTATGCTGAGAAAGGGCAAGGAGCAGCGAATGAGGCACTAACGATCTTTGAATTTGATAAAGATGGTCGGCTGGTAGATAATAGCAATTTCAGTAACCACTTTACGGTCAAAATAAAAGCCAAAAACGGTTTTAGTTTTCGGGGCGAAGGAGATGTAAATGACTTCCTTTTGGATGAATTTGAATGGTTCTATTCTCCAGAAGTAGACCGTTGGGGGCTTAGACGACTGGCAACAGGAGAAATTCAGATTGAACCCAAATTCCATTATGTCAAGGTAGAGCGCGACTTGGGTTTTACAATTGTCGGAATAAAAAAAGATCTACGGTATGAGTTTGAACGTACTACCTACCGTTTTGATATGGTCTACGGTTTGGTGAAGAATGAGGTGGGGCTATTGATCTCAGAAATGAACTTTTGGGATGTAGAATTTGAGGATTTTCGGGATGGCTATCCTCTCGCTAGATGCCTTTTTGCAGGTGGCAAATTTGGCTTGGTAGATCGAACTGGTCGGATTGTAGCCTCTGATTATGCCTTTATTGGCCCTTTTCAGGAAGGAGTGGCTAGGATGAGTCGCAAGGGACGAATATCGGGTAGCATGAAGCGTGCTTATGGCATAGCCAAATTGAATCACTTCTTATCTGAAATCCTGGTTAGTAGTTCGATGGTAGACTATACCAAATATGATCAGATCTTCCGACAAGAAGCTGTTTTGGTTTGTCATGAATGTGAATGGGGATATATAGATACTAGTGCGAAGGTGGTGGTGAATCCGCAATACACTTTTGCCCATGATATGGTCAATGAGGTAGGCATTGTACAATGTGAACAGAAGTGGGGATTGATGGAGAATACGGGGAAAGAGCTGGTTCCCTGCGAATATGATGGCGTGCAATTCTTGGAGAATACAGACAACAAAATTATTAAGGTTTATGTGGAGGAGCCCAAATACGGGTTGATCGATACCTTAGGACAACTAAGGGTGAGTGCAACTTATGATGAACTCGGACAGTTCTCCGAAGGCAGATTAGCGGTTAAAAGAAATGATCTTTGGGGGTTTGTCAATGCGGATGGATTGGAGGTCATTCCCTGTCGCTTTCAAGAGGTACAGAACTTCAGCAATGGCTCAGCCGCTGCCAAATTGGGTAACAAATGGGGGTTCATCAATCGGCAAGGAGAGGTTGTGATTGATTTTAAATATAGAAGAGCTGGTTCATTTAAAGATGAACTGGCTTGGGTTTACTATAAAAATAAAGTAGGCTATATCAATCAAGAAGAAGCCTTTATTGTTCCGGCCACCTTTGATAGAGCCTTTGATTTTCAACATGGTGTAGCCCGAGTTGTGGTAGATGGTAAATATGGACTCATCGATAGGAGTGGCGACTATATCATTCGCCCAAGTCGTTATACCCAAATTGCCGCCTTCAATCAATTCGGTGTGGCCAAGGTACGATATGGCAATAAACGTATCCGATATGGCCTGATTAATCGGAAAGGACATAAGATCACGAACCTGGACTATCTACAGATTTCGGATTTTAGTGAAGGATTAGCACGCGTTAAATACCGAGCCAACTATGGTTTTATTAACTCTAGAGGCAAACTGGCTATTCCTTGTGAATACAGCAAACTTTCTGATTTTAACTATGGCTTGGCTGCAGCGTATAAGGATGGCCATTGTGGATATATTTCTGCAACTGGTGATATTCAGATTCCATTCGAATTCTCGCGTTGCCAGGATTTTGAAGGAAATCGAGCGGTCGTGTACCAAGGAATGCGAAAGGCAGGCTTGATTGATCTATCTGGGCAGATCATTCTGGAACCTGGCGTTGATCGCCTGCTAAGGTTCCGAGAAGGGCGAGGTTTGGTTCGCGACAATAAACTACGTTTTTACTACATCACAGAAAAATCGGATTTGTACAATGGCTACTATCAAAAGGCTAGGGAGTTTCAACATGGCGTTGCCGTGGTGCAAATCAATGAACGATGGGGTATCATTAATCGCAAAGGGATAGAGGTAATTCCACCTAAATATGGCCGGATTGATCATTTTGAAAATGGTTACGCCAAGGTGAGAATCGAGGGTTTCAATGGTTTGATCAATCTAAAAGGAGAACTCATTGTCGAACCGGATTACGAGTTCATTTCTTATGCTGGGAAGGGTCTGTTTAGAGTGGAGCAGGGGGATAAGGTCGGGTATTTCGACGCCCATGGCCATTGGGTCTGGGATCTCAGTCGATAGTTTAGCATATTATCAAAACGCTTGTAATTCCTTATAGACCAGGTCTACTGGCAACCCCATAATGTTAGCGTAAGTCCCTTCGATTTTATTGATCTTACATAAACCAATCCACTCCTGAATCGCATAGGCACCAGCTTTGTCAAAGGGCTGGTAGTTGTCAATATAAAATTCAATTTCTTCCTCCGTTAACGGATCGAAATAGACTTTTGAATACCCCGCAAATACCTTCTCTTTCTCTTTTGACAAAAGACACACACCTGTTACCACCGTATGCATTTGCCCGGATAAGCTTCGTAATATCCGTTGTGCATCTGCTTTGTCGACAGGTTTCTCATAGATTGTCTGTCCTTGGATCACCACACTATCGGCTGACAATACAATGGCCTCACCTTCAATGAAATTTGCACAAGCCTGTGCTTTTTTCCTAGCGAGGAATGGGGCGACTTCCATCACTGGTAGATCTAAAGGATAGTCTTCCGCTACCTCTTTAGTTTGTATCGTAAAAGGAATCCCCGCCATTTCCAGAAGTTGTTTTCGTCGAGGAGATTTGGAGGCGAGAATGAGTTTCTTATGCTGCATGAGCGTCGTGTTTATATCTCTATCAAAAATAAGATTAGAATGCCACTAAGCATCAATAGTTTGGACCATTGGCTTAGTTGATGAAAATCCTCTTTCTTGGTGGCTTGTCCCAGTTTATAAAGCAGCAAACACATAGGAAGTGACATGATCATCAAGATTACGCCAGAGACAGGGGATTCCAGGTTTTGCCAGAAATACCAGCCGGCTGCCAATAGAAAAACGAGAATCGCAATCCCAATTCCTGACACTAGTTGTCGAGTAGCATTCAACCCCCAGGCGATGGGCGCTGTGCGGAATTTGCCGCGGGCATCCCCATCTATATCCTCCATATCCTTTATTACTTCTCGGAATAAGGTGGTGAGGAAGGCAAAGATCAAATAGGTAAGCAAAATACTGCCGATCTTTTGATGAGTCTGTTCTGCGATGGCTAATTCTGTAAAGGCTGCTCGCTCGGCAAACCAGATGATTCCAGCCACCCCGCTACAGTATAGAGAAACCAATAGATTACCCCAAAGTGGCATACGTTTTAACCAACGAGAGTAAACATATAAGCCAGTACTAGCCAATGGAAAAAGGCCTACATAACCTGGTTTTTCCACTACGAAGGCCAAATAAAGCGCCAGCAGGAACCCGATGAGATGGACAACAAAGTATAGCCAATAAGAGGAAGGAAGATCAACGGATTTGCCGACTATTAAGCGTTCCGGTTTATCGATCTTATCTATTTCCCGATCGTAAATATCATTGATTATATACCCTCCTGCACTAAGCAGAAGTGTGACCAACATCAGCAAAAAGAACTGATCTTGATTTAGAGAGCTTCTGATATTGTACTGTTCAAAACTGGGGAGCAACACCCAATTGAAGATCAGGATCTGGGTCAGCGCAACGATCACCAGATTCGGCCAACGGATCAAATTTAATAATGGCATGTAGCTCCTTTTTCATTATGCATCTGCCGAGGGAATTCCCGCCGATGCAAATGGGATTTAGCAGATTATTCCTCCTCTTCAAAACCGGACTTAATCGGCCACTGTCCATTCAATTTCAATACCTTTTCAATCACATCACGTACACAACCCGCTCCTCCTTCGTAAGGAGAAATATAATGAGATAGTTCTACGATTTCTGGCACGGCATTGCTGGGGCAGGTTGGAAAACCAACCCGGCGCATCACGGCGTAATCCGGAATATCATCTCCCATATAGAGAATGTATTCTTCGTCCAATTCATAAGTGTAAATCAATTCCTCATAGGCCTCCATCTTATCTTGATAGCCACTGTAAATATCCGTGATTCCCAAGCCTTGTAAGCGCAATTTCACGCCTTCGGACTTACCACCAGTGATGACGGCAACCTTGTAGCCTGCTAGTACAGCCATTTTCAAGGCAAACCCATCACGTATGCTCATCTTTCGCAGCAACTTTCCATCTTCAAACACGATCAGATCACTATTCGTCATCACGCCATCTACATCGAAGATGAAGGTCTTTATTCCTCTAAACGTCTCCAGTTGATTCATACCTTCTTATACAATTTCCTTTAACTCAACAGGCAAGCCTGCATAAATCAATAACTTGAATTCCTCTGAAGTAATATTTACAGCATTGGAAAATCCAGACCTTAAATCGGTCATGGTATTTGAACCGTCAAAAATACGGATTACTTTATAACTAGCCTCGGTTGATATAGGACTTTGATCTTTTTCGATCCACATTCGAATGGGCAGCGGATTCTGATGTGCTACATAGAATAGTTGGATACCTTCTTCTGCCTTGAAGAGGTCAAGCAAGGAGTATCCCTCAGCGTGGATTTTGGTTTTGTCTTCGCTCATTTCATAATGAATGTCCAGTAAGCGTAACAGGCGGGCATATAGTAAGCAAAGGGATGCTGTTTCTGCTTCGCCCAAGCCTGTAATGCAAGACTCAAAATGCATTGTTATCCGCTCTGTTTCTCGCCTGAGGAAACCCTTTCCACAGATTAGCAAAAAACAAACCTTCAAATAGTTGTTGATAAATTCGGACTTAAGGTTATCGAATTGTGCGGTGGCATATTGATAGGCCTCACTGATTTCTTGCAGAGCTTCTTTCTGGAATAAGCGATCTTTAAAATTCTCTCGCACTCCTTTGGACCAATCTTTTCGCGGTTTGACGGCAGGCTTTAACCGTAATGGATTAGCAGGGCTTTCAATAAAATACTTGTCACTGAAACCCAACATCATATTCTGAATTAGCTCTTTGGTTTCACTAACCTTAGCTTTAAAACCGTAGTATTGCCAATCCAGTGTACCCTCTCCGATAATAATCATTGGGTCTTGACTAGGTGGAAGGTACTTTTCCAGATCATTGATATCCTGCTCCAATTTTTCTATTCGATGCAGTAATTTAGAATAGAACCGAACCCCTTCACCTTCTTTAGGAAGGCCGGGCAACCATTCATCATCCGTAGACTGAACAAATTCCAAATTGTTGATGCGCGGGTGCAGGTGACCTTCCTTTAGATCAATATCAAAGAGAATCGGATTACTGTGATAGGAAGAAATCAATTGTTCTGCCGAGAGGGACGTGAGGTCTCTTTCAATCTGTCTTTTTAAAGCTCGTCCTCCCATTCGAGCGTGAAAACCTCTATGCGCAACATACTCTAAGGCTTGTTGAGATATATTCAAGATCGTAGTTCGACGTACGAAGCCATCCCGCTGCAATAATTCCCTAATCTGTAGTTGAGCAATCCCTAATATATGATCTGGTTGAAGTGGATCAAAGAATACGATCTTTTTAATTCGATTGACAAATTCAGGGCGGAAGTGAGCCTCAATGGAGCGAAGTATAATGGACTCATCTTGTTGCCCCTTGTCTCCAAATCCCAATTGTCGGTTGACCTCCTCTGCCCCCAAATTGGAGGTCATTATAATGATGATATTGCTAAAATCTACCGTTCTTCCCAAGCTATCCGTCAGCCGTCCGGCATCTAAGACCTGGAGTAAGAGATCGTGTACTTTTGGATGTGCCTTTTCAATCTCATCCAACAATAGGATGCCAAAAAGACGATAACGAATCTCGCTAGTGAGTTGTCCTTCCGGGTTGGAATAATCACCGATCAACCTCTGAGCGGCTCCTTCATCTATGAACTCATTCATATCAAAACGAATGAGGTGTTGTTCGCTGCCGGTCAAGTATTGAGCTAGGACCTTAGCTGCATGTGTTTTTCCGACTCCAGTAGGCCCCACAAATAATAAAGAACAGATCGGCTCAGTACTATCGTTCAATTTTGCTTTCAGCAAATGCACAACATCCGACAGCGCCTTAACGGCTTGGGGTTGTCCTACCAATTCCCGTGCAAATATCTGATCTATCTCATTGTCCTCAATGACTGTACCCGTATCGAAAATTTGTTCTCGAAGACCACTGTACGCATTGAATTCTTCTCTTACCTCCTGTGCATCCACTTGGCCATAGCGATACTTGGCCGCAATCTGCTTTAGAAGATCCATCACACTTCCAGGCAAGGGCTTATTCTTTAGATAGTTCCTTTGTATATCCAATAATTGGTGAATTGCCTTAATCGTGATACTGACGCCATTTTCAAACTCCAGGTGTTTGCGTTGTTGTAGTATTATTTTTGTAGCTGTTAAAGAATCAGGTTCTTGGACACGGATGAGTTGAAAGAGATCGCTAAATCGACGATCTTGTTCTTGCAATACTTTCCATTCCTCCGGACTTGCCAGTATGATCATTTGTAACTCCCTTTTCTCCAAGTAAGGTTTGAACACATCTGCCAAGGTCATATTATTGTTAGCAGATTTGCCGATGCGGAGTAGGGCAACCGGGTTGGTCACAATTAGTTTATCGCTGCGTTTTGAGCGTTCTTCAGGTTTCCGTAGGAATTGGATGATAGATTCTAGCCTTTTTTGCCACATCCCGACGACCATCATCCCGGAAATCACCCGATTGGGGTCGATATGCCAGAGGCGTTGGGCTCTACCTTTTCGTTTTTCGTAATGATCACTCAGATACCGATATAGGGTCTCTTGTACAGCCGTTGACTTCCCGACGCCTGGCGGACCGACAATTGCGAGAGAAGTATTCGTTTTGCGAAAAAGAATGGTGTATAAATGATCTACTAGTTCATCCTGGAAGTAGGCTCGATTGAGTTCACTTGGGTATCTGGCATTAAGATCATGTCCAATCTTCTCAATTTCTGTCGCCCCATCAAATTCTTCGTGATGATTTAGGCGTGAGAAAAACCAGTCATCCTGCCGACGATCAAATTTAAAGGGACTTTGACCCACTCTGATATTTACGGGGATTTTGGTAATGAACTCCTTTTTACCTGCATAGTATTGAGAAGGATCAAAATCTTTTCCTTGCTCCTGTTTAAATAACTTTAGAAGCTTTTTTATTCTGCTGGTAGCTTCTCTTTGATACTCTTCTGCCCCACGCTTTTCGGTCTTAATCATGAACAAATAGTTGTTCATGGCAGGAAATCCGATAAAGGTGTAATCCTTTAACTCAAAGCGGATCATACTAAAATCGCCCTGTATGTATTCGCCTGAAAGCGTAAAAGCAATCGGGAGTTTTTGATAATGGATCGTTGGAGAGAACAAATACCAAAGGACTCTATCCATGGTGTCTCTGTTCAAGCTGAGGCCTTTAAAGGACAGCTTAACCTCCTTCTGATATTGTGTAATGGCTAAATTGTATCGACGGTGGGTGACAAAAGGGTAGGGGGCAAAGATCGGACGCAGATAATACTGCGGCATGCCGTCCACTATTACATCTTGAATCAGGGTAGGAAGTTGTATGCTTATGTTGGCCATGGGTGTTAGTCGCTTATGTCAGGCCTGATAGGAAATTCAATATTTATGATCCCGATCTTTTATAGTGAATATCAGCTCCAAATGTGGCTATAAGAAATGGGATCTGCTTCTGCTTTCAAATGGAATGTTCCTACGAGCCAGCGCGCTCAGGGTCGTTTGTCCGGCGGTGAAACGCATCATGGGTTTCACTGATCCAGGTAACTTAATCGTTAAAATGTCAGGTTTTTATCATTACTGAAAAAACGGCTTTAAAATACAAGAAAAAACTAAACAATGGTCATCTTTCATTGTTCAGGTAGCATAAATCAATGCACGAATACTCATATGCCGAGAATGAAGCATCCATAATTTGATAGCTAGGCAAGTAAAAGAGGTGATTGAAAGCGCTAACCTGATAGTAGCAGTGCTAGATTCATAGAGCTGAGCAATAGGGTGATTCCTTCAAGGTAAATAAAGAATAGATAGGTGGTTTTAAGGTGCCTGGGGCTCAACGCCCTGGTGCCTTTTTTTATGTTGGTAACGCTTGAATTCTTTTATTTGCAATGGGGATAAAATGTTGACCATATAGTATCTTTTTCAAAAAAATGTACCAAATTGCATGCTGCTTCGTATATTTATTTGTCAGCGATTACGACAGAAAAGAAGTTTTGTGGATGGAGCACCTCTTGTTTTGAAACAACTTCTCACAAATTACCATTGTAAACAATAGCTAAGGAGACCAGATATGGCAGTTGAGTTCCCTCAATCGGGTGCTAAGAATTTCAAGTTTAAAGAACTAAAAGTATACGCTTCTACAGAGTGGCTGGCGGATAACAAGAAAAAATATCGACAAGTTTTTGATCGATATGAAGCTACTTATATCTACGCAGAGCTATCTTTTTATAATAAATTATTTGACGTAGAAGATTGGGAAATTGAAGTTGAACTTCGATGCTTCACTTTGAAAAAAGGCAAGAAAGAACTTTGCCTCTTACCCTTAAGAAGAAAAGTTAGCAAATACGATAACATTGTATACATCCGAGAAGGATGGGGTAATAAAACCGAAGGTGCCTTCTGGAAGAAGGGTACCTATTTTTGGGAAGCCTATATCGAGGGGGAGAAAGTAGCCTCCAAGTATTTTTATGTAGAAGATGCTGGCCAACCTACTACTCTAGATACCAACCCCTACTTAAGTGTCGAATCCTTGAAACTGTATGAAGGCCCATATGATGATTTGATCGAGGAGGAACGTACTTACTATCGGGAGTTCAGTTGTGAAGAAACTCGATATATCTATGTAGAAATTGTTCTTCGGAATATGATGCCTGATAAATCCTGGCATTGTGAGCTATTTACGAAGTTCTATAATGATGCTAGAGAGCTAAAAGGCCAGGTCGTTCGCTTGCAACGTGTGGAAAAGAAGGATGATCTAATTAAGATCACGGCGGGTTGGGGATCTAATGTGAAGGGATCTTGGCGAATCGACAGATATACGGCCGAGATCGTTTTTATGGATAAACTCCTTGCGGTCATCCCATTTCAAATTAGTGAGGACTTTTCGGAGGGAGTGAGTGGGGTTTTATTGCCGAGCCGGACTACGCCAGTCGTATTAAATCCGGTAGAAGATATTCCTCAGACCTTCGAGGAATTGATGGAGAAAATGGATGCCTTGATCGGCCTCAATGCCATTAAGGTGCAAGTGCGAGATCATGCGAAGTACATCCAGTTCTTACAGTTAAGAAAGGAAAAAGGCTTTGAAGAGAAGGAGGAGATAAATGTCCATTCAGTCTTTATCGGTAATCCCGGCACTGGCAAGACGACTGTAGGCGGAATGATGGGACGCTTGTACAAGAAGATGGGCCTGTTGAGTAAAGGACACGTGCATGAGGTAGATCGTGTGGATTTGGTCGGTGAATACATTGGCCAAACAGCCCCAAAAGTGAAAGAAGCCATTGAGAAAGCAAGGGGAGGCGTGCTATTCATTGATGAGGCTTATTCTTTGGCTCGGTCCAATGATGATTCCAAGGATTTTGGGCGTGAGGTCATAGAAATCCTGGTCAAAGAAATGTCTAATGGCCCGGGAGACTTGGCGGTCATTGTCGCTGGGTACCCCAAGGAAATGAAAAACTTCCTAGATTCCAATCCGGGACTAAAGTCTAGATTCAAATTGTACTTCGAATTTGACGACTATTTGCCACAGGAACTATCGGAAATTGCCGATTATGCTTGTCAGGAAAAAGGAGTGGTATTGACGTCTGAGTCCAAGGCAAGATTAGATGAATATATTTTGAATGCTTACCGAACGAGAGACCGAACTTTTGGCAATGCTCGTTTTGTCTATGACTTAATTGAAAAGTCCAAGATTTCCTTGGGACTACGTGTGATGGGCCATGAGAATCCGAGAGAACTGGATAAAGAACAACTCTCTCTCATCGGACTGAATGACGTAGATAAGATTCAACTGAAGGAACGTAGGGAATTGCCCAATATCCCAGTGGATGAACAATTGCTCGAGGAGTCTCTCAATGAGTTGAACAGGTTAATTGGCATGGCTCGGGTCAAGGCACAGATTAATGAAATGGTTCGTTTGGTACGGTACTATCGCGAAACGAACCGAGATGTTCTTGGAAGTTTCTACCTGCATACCGTCTTTATCGGTAACCCTGGAACAGGTAAAACCACCGTGGCAAGGATCTTGACTAAGATTTACAAAGCCTTGGGGGTATTGGAACGTGGCCATATGATGGAGACCGACCGGCAGGGTTTAGTCGCTGGATTTGTTGGACAAACGGCGATTAAAACGGCAGAGAAGATAGATGAGGCAATGGGAGGCGTCCTATTCATTGATGAAGCATATGCATTGACCCAGCGTTCCATCGGCGCACATGGAGATTTTGGCGACGAAGCCATTCAAACACTCTTGAAGCGAATGGAAGATCATCGAGGTCAATTTTTTGTCTTCGTTGCGGGATATCCTGATAATATGGAGTCTTTCCTTAAGGCAAATCCGGGTTTGAGTTCACGATTTGATAAGATTCTCAAGTTTGATGACTACGAGCCAGAAGAACTATACCGTATTGCCTTGCTGATGTTAAATGAAGAACAGATTATTCCAACTCCGGAAGCGGAAGAACATCTCAAAGAATATCTATCATATACCTACAAGTTTCGAGACAAATACTTTGGCAATGCCAGATCCATTCGATCCATTGTCTTGGAGGCTATCAAAGCGCATAACCTGCGCTTAGCAGGCTTGACTTTAGAAGATCGTGACAAGAATCCAGCGAATATTCTTACCATTGAGGATGTTAAAGGGCTTAAAATGGACAAGAGTGAATTTCTTTTCAACAAGAAATCGATTGGGTTCCGTCGATCGGATGGAGCTACGAGCTAACAAGAGTCTATGGCTCAAACTTATTCAATTACCGCAATCCACGTTTGCGTAAATTAGCTCTATAAATGGCGGCATTCTGGTTGTGTGCAGATAAAGTCTTGGCAAAATTGTGCAATCCCGAACCATCTCCCTTGGCACAGAAGAAAATATAGTCATGATCTTCCGCATCTAAGACAGCATCAATACTTCCGATAGAACTCATACTGATTGGGCCAGGAGGCAAACCTTTATACTTGTAAGTGTTGTAGGGAGAATCAAATTGTGTATGATATTTGGTCACCCGCTTGGTATTGAAATCTTTCCGGGCAAAAACGGAGGTAGGGTCTGCCTGCAGAAGTATATCTTGATCTAGACGATTTAAATAGACCCCTGCCATTTTAGGCTTTTCACTGTTTTTAAGAGTTTCCCTTTCTACAATGGAGGCGAGTGTATATACTTCCCAGGGTTCCAGGTCCAGCGCTTTGGCTTTGGTTAAACGGCTTTTCTTCTTCCAAAACCGTTCGTGTTCCTTGATCATACGATCCATAAAGCGCTTTGGACTAGTATTCCAGAATACCTCATACGTATTGGGTATGAAAATGCTCATTAAGGTTTCCTCTGTATATCCGATTTCACTTAAGTAATCTTTATTCTGGAATAGTTGCCAGATTTCCAAAGAGTCTGCTTCAATAAATCGAGCTACTTTAGCCGCTACATTTTCTGTCATTCGCTCATTGGTGAGCACTACTTTGATCGGCATCTGTTTCCCACCTCTAAGATGGCGAATCAACTGGACCATATTCCAGCCGGGCTTCAGCTCGTACTGCCCAGCCCGCATCGGGTTTTGAATATAGTTCATCCGCTCTGCCAGCACCTTAAACAAATCTGGCTCCTTAACTATTCCTTTCTCATCTAATATTTCCACAACTTCAGTAAAGGAGGAGCCAGTGGGAATTTGAATGACATATTCCTTTAGATCTGAGGGGATGCGGGCACCAGTAACATATTTGTGGTACATCCACCAGGCACCGATGGTAAAGACAACCAATAGAAGTACGGCGATCCGCCTTAGGTTTCCTTTTTTCATATTAGATCTTCAAGGATAATGCAATTTTAATATTGTTCATTTTCATTTGGAAATTCACCGGCTTTTACATCGGTGATGTAATCCCCAACGGCATTTTGAATGGTCTCAAATAATTCGAGGTACCGGCGTAAGAATCGAGGTTTGAAATCTTTGGTGATGCCTAACATATCATGGGTGACCAATACTTGTCCATCCGCATGTTGCCCGCCACCAATACCGATTGTTGGAATCGTTAGTTTTGAGGAGACCTCCTTAGTTAGTTCCGCCGGAATTTTTTCTAAAACTAGCCCAAAACAGCCTAACTCCTCCAGCAACAAAGCATCTTCAATTAGCTTTTTAGCTTCCTCCTCCTCTTTGGCCCGAACTGTATAAGTCCCAAATTTGTAGATAGACTGTGGGATTAAACCAAGGTGCCCCATTACCGGAACTCCAGCTGAAAGGATTCGTTTGACCGATTCAGCAATTTCGCTTCCTCCCTCCAATTTTACGGCATGGGCACCGGCCTCCTTCATAATCCTGATTGTAGACTCAAGGGCCACTTTCGAATTGCCTTGGTAATGGCCAAATGGAAGATCCACTACGACCAATGCCCGCTTTACAGCTCGGATGACTGAAGAGGCGTGATATATCATTTGATCCAAGGTGATCGGAAGAGTCGTTTCGTGACCGGCCATCACATTAGAGGCAGAATCACCAACTAATATGATGTCTATTCCCGCAGCATCTAGAATCCTGGCCATGGAATAATCATAGCCTGTAAGCATGGCAATTTTTTCCCCACGCGCCTTCATGGCTTGCAACACATGAGTAGTAATGCGCTTTATTTCTTTCTTGTGAACTGACATAGTCTCCTGATAATTAGTAGTCTATTACGCAAATAGTTGGTGGTTTGTATAAACTTGAACTCCTCTTGCTGGGTTCGGTAGGTGTTGGTAAAATCAGCTTACAGACTTGATTGTGATAGCTCAAGAAAAGGTTTTTGAACCCCAAAGCGCTAACCTTTTTGTCAATATGTAAGCTGCTCCCTGCTTTGAAGGCTGTAAGTTATCAAAATCTCACCCAGGTTTGCAAGTGCCAAAGGCTTTTGTTTTGTCCATGGCCGTCTGGTAGGTGACCGAAATGTCCAATTGAAGGATAGGCAAAAGTACTACCTTTGCGGGTACTTTTGAAGGAGTATCAGGCGTTGAAGGAGATATGTTTGAATTGGTGGATCAGTCATTAAGTTAGAACCAGTTGAAGTTGTACTGACCTTGAGCAGTCGAATCGAAACCGTATACTTGGAGAAACAATGGACAAAAACATAAAAACAAAAAGTAGCAAGCTACCCTTTTGGGGACTCTATTTGGGGGTGATACTATTGGGGATATCATCTTGTAGTACTGACTTTGAAGTGGAGGCGGACTGGAAAGATATTCCAATTGTATATGGATTTCTTTCGACGCAGGATACCGCGCACTACATTCGGATAGAGAAAGCTTTTTTGGAACCTGGAAGTAATGCATTGGACATTGCCCGGATTGCGGATTCACTCTATTATGATGCGGGTGTAGCCGTATTCCTGGAGAAGATTTCGACGGGAGAACGTTTTCCACTGGCTAGAGTGGATGGGAGCCAGGAGGGGTATCCTCGAAGCAATGGCCTTTTTGCAACTACACCTAATATTTTATACAAAATCCGCAGAGCAGAACTGAATCTGAAGGCAGAAGAAGAGATTCGATTAGTGATAGATAGGGGAGATGATAGACCACCAGTTACCGCCGAAACCATTGTGATTGGCGAGGTAGAGTTATTAGAAAATTTACCTAGAGAGCCCATCAACTTTGGTAGCTATAATACAGAATTGCGTATTGGCTGGGAAGTTTCCACGGCTGCTAGACTTTTTGATCTTAGGTTTATCATCCATTACAAAGAATCGGATCCCAACCAACCATCCACACTTATCTCCAAAGAGCTAGAATTTGTGCTCAGTCGAACGATAGAGCGAGAGGATGAAAGTGTACGTGTCAGCTATTTCTTACGATCTGGTGATTTCTTTCAGTTCCTAGGGAGCGCTCTCCCGATTCTAGATGCAGGATTTAGAGTGTTTGATGGTATAGATATTCAACTGGTGGCGGCAGGAGCAGAATTCCTAGAACTAACTAAAATTGGCCAGGCTAATCTTGGGATTACCAGTGCTAACGAAGTACCAATTTATACCAACCTGTCAGAAGGCAGAGGCATTTTCTCATCGCGGGCTCAAGCCTTGCGAGAGGGCTTAGTTTTGGGACCTGTATCTTTGGATAGTTTGCAGAACGGCTTGTTCACTCGCGAGCTGGGCTTTCAATAGTAGGCCAGCCTTCTCTCCCTATTACTTAGATTCACCATTCCACTTTTCTAAGGTTTAGATTGACATGCTAAAATTGCTAAATGGAGCTTTGCCTGGCTTAGAGCATGCTTGACCAAGCCTATATTGCCTTTAAGCGGCAAATTTTCTTTTATGCGGCGTTAGATTTTTCACCGAATTGCCCGCATTCGGTTGCAAAATCCGCCTTGCTTAAAACATAATTTGCTCGCTTCCGACTAATCAACCTTGGTCAAATATGCTCTTAGGTTTCGAAAGCCATTCCCCTTTTCGGACCTATGCTGACGTTTTGTCATTCGATGGCTGTCATTTTATACTAATTGGCAGGCCATTTTGACCTAATGGGCCGTTTTGTCATCCAAAAAGAGGCGAATTTGAATTGGCATATCACTTGCTATAAGGAATAGCGTATAATCCGTTTTGAACTAACTAAAAATTCAACATAACATGGGTAAAATTATAGGTATTGACCTGGGTACAACGAACTCCTGTGTAGCTGTGATGGAGGGTAATGAACCTGTGGTCATTCCCAATGATGAGGGTAGAAGAACAACACCATCTGTTGTTGCTTTTATGGACAATGGTGAAAGAAAGATTGGCGATCCTGCCAAACGCCAGGCCATTACCAATCCAACGCGTACAATCTCTTCTATTAAGCGTTTCATGGGTACACGATTTACGGAAGTATCCAATGATGTAGGTCGTGTAGCCTACAAAGCAGTCAAAGGAGATAATGACACCGTACGAGTGGATATCGAAGGCCGCTTGTATACGCCGCAAGAGATCTCTGCCATGGTTCTGCAAAAAATGAAAAAAGTAGCAGAGGACTTCTTGGGACAAGAAGTAACTGAGGCAGTCGTGACAGTACCTGCATATTTTAATGATTCTCAACGGCAAGCTACCAAAGAAGCTGGTGAGATTGCAGGTTTAACTATCAAGCGTATTATCAATGAGCCTACAGCAGCAGCTTTGGCTTATGGTATGGATAAGCGCAATAAGGATATGACCATCGCCGTATTTGATTTGGGTGGTGGTACTTTCGATATTTCTATTCTAGAATTGGGCGATGGGGTTTTTGAAGTGAAATCTACTAATGGTGATACGCACCTGGGGGGAGATGACTTTGACCACATCCTTATCGACTGGTTGGCTGATACATTCAAGGAGCAGGAAGGAATGGATCTACGTAAAGATCCTATGGCGCTTCAGCGTTTGAAGGATGCAGCTGAAAAGGCGAAGATTGAATTGTCCTCTTCGACAGAAACAGAGGTGAATCTTCCATACATCACCGCAGTAGATGGCGTACCAAAGCACTTGGTGGTTAAATTATCGCGGGCGAAATTTGAGCAGCTAGCTGACAAATTGGTAGAGCGTACTTTGATCCCTTGCCAAGAGGCCCTGAAAGATGCTGGTTTAGAAAAAAGCGAGATTGATGAGATCATCCTAGTGGGTGGTTCTACTCGTATCCCTCGCATTCAGTCAGCTGTAGAAGAGTTCTTCGGTAAGAAGCCAAATAAAGGTGTAAACCCTGATGAGGTAGTAGCTGTAGGAGCTTCTATTCAAGGAGGTGTATTGAGCGGAGATGTGCAGGATGTATTGCTACTAGATGTGACACCATTGTCCTTGGGTATCGAAACCATGGGTGGTGTTTACGATGTAGTGATTGAGGCTAACTCTACTATTCCTACTAAGAAAGCCAAGACCTACTCTACAGCAGCAGATAACCAACCTTCGGTTGAGATTCATATTCTGCAAGGTGAGCGTCCGATGGCGCAAGATAACCGGTCTGTTGGGCGGTTCATCTTAGATGGTATTCCACCTTCACCAAGAGGACTACCTCAGATTGATGTGACTTTTGATATTGATGCTAACGGTATCTTAAGTGTATCTGCAAAAGATAAAGGAACAGGTAAGGAGCAAAATATCCGTATTGAAGCATCCACTGGTTTGTCCAAGGAGGAGATTGAAAAGATGAAGACTGAAGCAGCTGCAAATGCTGATTCTGATAAAAAAGCTCGTGAAAGAGCAGACAAAATCAATACCGCTGATTCCTTGATTTTCCAAACAGAGAAGCAGTTGAAAGAGTTTGGTGACAAGGTGCCTGAAGAGAAGAAAGGACCTATCGAAGCTGCATTGAATGACCTTAAAGAAGCACACAAAACACAAGATCTTGATAAGATCGATAGTGCAAGTGAGGCTTTGAATACAGCCTGGCAAGCTGCTAGTCAGGAGATTTACCAGGCTACCCAGGAGGCTGGAGGTAATCCAGGTGGAGCAGGACCAGAAGCAACAGCTGATGCTGGAGCTGAAGGAGCAGGAGCAAGTACCGGTGGTAATGATGCAGAAGATGTTACAGATGTCGAATACGAAGAAGTAGACGACAAGAAGTAAGCAGAAGATCTAACCTGTTTGTCCTTTGGAGAATGGGTTGAACATAACTGAAAAGGGGTATCGAATTCAATTCGATACCCCTTCTGTATTAAGTATGTATACGATTATTTTACAGGTTCTTTAATTCTCCGACCACTTTTGTCAACGAGTCTTTGGCATCGCCAAATAACATGCGATTCTTATCATGAAAGAATAAAGGATTCTGTATACCGGCATAACCCGGGCTCATACTTCGTTTTAGTACGATAACGTGCTTGGCTTCCCATACCTTGAGGACTGGCATGCCGTAAATCGGGCTACCAGGATCATCAAGTGCAGAAGGGTTGACTACGTCATTTGCGCCCACAATTACCACTATATCTGTATTAGGAATAGCATCATTGGCATCATCCAAATCAAGTAGCTTGGGGTAAGGAACATCAGCTTCTGCCAACAGGACATTCATGTGTCCAGGCATTCGCCCAGCTACTGGGTGTATAGCGTATTTAACATCTACGCCATTAGCTTCCAAAATATCATCCACTTCTTTACAAACCTTCTGGGCTTGAGCAACGGCCAAACCGTAGCCGGGAACGATCATTACCGACTGTGAATAATATAATTGAATAGCAGCATCATTGATGGTTACCTCTTTAGCTACCTCATCACCAGTACCTTTGGCACCGCCGCCACCGCCACCACCGAAACCTCCAATCAATACATTGATTAGTGAACGGTTCATGGCTTCACACATTAAGACGGTAAGGATGGTTCCAGATGCTCCTACCAAAATACCTCCAACAAGCATGAGTTGGTTTCCATAAATTAATCCCGCTGCTGCAGCTGAAAGTCCTGTGAAGGAGTTTAGCAAGGAAATTACCACAGGCATATCCGCACCACCGATGGGTGCCACGAAAGAAAAGCCATAGACCAGCGTCAATCCTAGGAAAGTTAGTAATAGGCCTAAACTCATGTCAGGACCCTGGAGATACAGCATTACCCCAACGACTAGTGTTCCCACCAACAAAACCATATTAATGATATTGTGCTTGGGTAGTGTGATTGTACTGTCCCATACCAGCCCCTGCAACTTCGCGAATGCCAACAAACTACCCGTGAAAGCCACACCACCAATCAGGAGGGTAAGAATGGCAATGCCAATTCCACCAGGACTTGGGTTAGACATATTGACAAGTTCAACCATTGCTAATACGACCGCACAGGCACCTCCAAGGCCATTAAAAATGGAAACCATCTGCGGCATGGCCGTCATCTGTATTTTTCGAGCTGAGATTCCGCCTACAATTGCACCAACTGCAATCCCCCCCATAATCCATCCATAGTTATTGTTGGCGCCCTCCAATGGGGCTACCATGGCGGCAATGATAGCGAGTCCCATGCCTACCCCCGCATAAATATTTCCGCGACGGGCGGTGTCGGGGGAACTCAAGAGCCGTAAGCCCCAGACAAAGCCTACTGCTCCTAGCAGATAGGCCAAATTGATAAAAAAATCGATTGCCATTGTTTATTTTTTTGCTTTTTTCTTCTTGAACATTTCTAACATGCGGTCTGTCACCGCAAAACCTCCTGCCACATTGATCATCCCTAATACCACACCCAGAAACCCTAGACTCAAGGTCAAATAGTCGTCAGGTTCAGCCTGTCGAATCAAAAGGATGGCACCGATGATGACCACCCCACTAATGGCATTTGCACCAGACATCAAAGGGGTATGCAGTACGGTTGGCACCTTAGAGATCACCTCAAAACCCAAAATAATCGTAAAGATTAGTAGGTATATGAGGAGCAGATTTTCATTAAAGAATTGATAGATTGTATCCATGTTATTGTATCGTTTCAGCTGATTATTCCGGCTTCTCAGCTGTAATTAAGGCAGATGCAATGATTTCATTCTCCATATCCAGTGCTAGCTGATTCTCTTTCATCCACACCTTGGCAAAATTTAGCAGATTGTTACTGTACAGGAAGCTAGCATCCTGGGGCATCAAGGATGCCAAACTGGAATTTCCAAGTATATAAACCCCCTTGTGTTGAATAACTTTAAGATCTTCTGTAAGCTCACAATTTCCGCCGGTAGAGGAGGCGAGATCAACAATTACTGATCCCGCTTTCATTTTTTCGACGGTTTCCTTAGGAACAAGGATCGGTGCTTTTCGGCCACGTACTTGCGCAGTAGTGACGATTACATCAGACTTCATAGCGCGTGCCTGAACTTCAGCCCGTTGACGCTTCAAGAAATCCTCGCTTTGTTGCACACCATAACCACCGGCACCTTTGTCTTCAACTGCACCTTCGACTTCAACGAATTTGGCGCCAAGACTGAGTACTTCTTCTTTGGCTGCACTACGTGTATCAAAAGCTTCTACCTGAGCGCCCAAGCGCCTGGCTGTAGCAATCGCTTGCAAACCAGCTACCCCAGCTCCAAGAATCAATACTTTGGAGGGTTTGATACTGCCCGCAGCAGTAATCATCATGGGAAAATAGCGAGGTAATAAGGAGGCAGCCTCCAAAATAGATTTGTACCCGGCAATGGAAGCCATAGAAGAAAGAACATCCATGGATTGAGCGAGGGTCGTCCGCGGAATCATGTCCAGACTAAAAGCTCGCAAGCCCATTCCTTTGAGCTTTCCAATGATTTCTTCATCAGCAAAAGGTTGAAATTGTGAAATGACCAATGTCTCCTTTGCGAGCTGCTTAAGTTCTGCATCTGGCAAGGGATGAATACTGATCGCAATTTCAGCTTCTTTTAGCAATTCCGACCTGCTTTTCACCTGCGCCCCTTGATCGCTATACTCCTCATCGGAATATAACGCCTCCTGGCCTGCGCCGGCTTCAACAAGGATCTCCAAGCCCAAGTCCTTTAGTTTAGGAATGGTCGAGGGAACGACGGCGACACGCCTGTCGATTTCTTCTTTAAAAACAGCAAATTTCATAATAATGTATGGCCTTTGGTGGCGAAAATAACTAAAAATTCGATTTCTGGCCTAATCGCAGTATATCTGAAAAATTATTTGGTAGGAACTGCCTTCAGAAGGAAGGTCTTGGGAGAGCAAATAAAAGAAAAAAAGTTGAAAGAGGGGAGAGGGAGATTCCAAAAATAAATCTAGATCAAAACTGCACAGGAGGGGAATTGGCTCTTTAAATTGCGGAGATGCGAGCCTAGGTGTGTTAAGAAAGTGCGCTTGTAAGTGTTAGATTTACAAGGCTTTACAATTAATTGTGTCGCTATAGAATTGCAAAGCCCTGTTAAAATAGTTAAGTAAGTACTTCTTATTTATCCTATGCCTCCTTTAGCTTATGTGCAAAATCCTTTTGTAATTTTTTGACCTTAGGTGTGATCACAAAGGTGCAATAGGGGTTGCGATTGCCTACATTATTATAATAGTTCAGGTGATATGGTTCTGCTTGATAGAAAGCCTCAAGTGGGCTTAATTCTGTCACGATAGGATCTGGCCAGATTTCAGGTGCTACCTCCTTGATGGATTGCTCGGCTATTGCTTTTTGCTGTTCATCATGATAAAAGATAACCGATCGATATTGTGGGCCTACATCATTTCCTTGTCGATTTAGAGTCGTTGGATCATGTGCACTCCAAAACACCTCAAGAATTTCAGCATAACTGATCACGCTTGGATCAAAGTGAACCTGTACCACTTCAGCGTGTTTAGTATTTCCAGAACATACCATCTTGTAATCGGCCGTTTCCTTACTTCCTCCCGAATAACCTGATACCACTTTGTTAACGCCTTCTAAACGTTGTACTACAGCTTCTACACACCAAAAGCAGCCGCCTCCGAGCGTAGCGATTTCTTCTTTATTATTTGTATTCATTATACTATTGATTTATAGAGGAAAACACCTCTGAGAGGCAATTGTTTACCTTGAGAAACTGAAGCTGTCGGCGTCTTTTTCCTTTTGCCGTGTCAGATATTGAAGGAAAAGTTTCAGGGCTTGTTTTTTAGAGGTGTCCAGCTCATAACTGATATAACGCGTGAAGTATTCTTTCAAGTCAAAGCCTGAGCTGGGTTGCGGTAGGATGTAAGTCAATTCCGGGACGGCATCAATTCCCATTTTTAAGGCTCGATTGAATTGATCAACAAAAGTACTAGGTAGGGGGCGCCGACTAACCCAGGCAGCAAAAACAAAGGGAAGCCCAGTAAATTCCATCCAAGCACTACCCAAATCATAAAAATAGGAGAACTTTTCATGAAGTCCCATGGTTCGATCACCGATGATGACACCACCAGTCGACCCTTGAATTTGTTCTATATATCCTGCTGTAGCAGGAATGAAATTAGGTGTGCACTTCCAATGCTGTTCTACTAATATTCTTGCCAATTCGACGGAAGTTCGCGAATGAAAATCCAGGTAGATTTCAGTTAGATCTTCAAGAGGGCTGTGAGAGAATATACCAACGGTTTTTACGGCTCCGTCTGCGCCAATACAATAATCTGAGATAATTTTTGCGTCGGCAATCTCTGGGATGATAGCCACCGGAACAAGCCCCAAATCCACCTCGCCATCCCTCAACTTTCTGGCACATTCAGATGGAATATCCAGTTGAAGCTCGATGTCTTTGGCGATTTCATTTTTGAATAAACCGTACAAAAGTGGTTTGGTATTCAAGTAGCTTACGGCAGTTATTTTGATCATATCCATGCGATATTCCATTACAAGCCTTCTACTTCAAAAGCAGTGAGATGGCTTGTATCATTCTCTATAAGAAATTCAAATTGCAACTCTTCTTGTCGTACCTGCCAAAGCCCTGTATTGCTGTGATGCCAACGATTCATTTCCGTCAAGGGTACTCCTTTCAATACACAGATTAAAGCTCGCATGGTACGTCCATGAGCACAAACCAGAAGTAGAGATTCTTGGCGCTCCTTCAAGTGTTTTACAAACTGCTCCACACGCGCACCTAATTCGGCAGCGCTTTCCCCTTCCGGAATTCGAGCATCTAAGTTCCCACTATTCCAGTGAGACATCAACTCTTTATAGGTGTCGCGCATCTCTGCATTTCCTTTCTTCCCTTCATGGATGCCCCAGTTGATTTCATTAATTTCCTCAAACTGCTCCCAGGGAATACCTTGGTCAATAAAATGGGCCATGGTCTGGTGGGTTCGCTGTAAACGAGAGGTGAGGACCGCTTCAAAGTTGAGGTGTGAATAATGGCGATAAAAGGCATGTGCTTGCTGTCGCCCCAATAGGTTGAGCGAAGTATCTACGCCTTGCCCCTGAACAATTCCTTGTCGATTAAAATCGGTTTCTCCGTGTCTAACAATGAAGACTTTCTTGTCACTCATATGTATCGGGGTATTTTTGCTTTATTGTACTGATGCTATGTTTCGGCACCCGGTATAGGTAGTTATGTCTGGATTTCATTCTTTCATGTGGCTCACAAAATGATAGAGCTTTCCTATTTATTGACCACAGGTAATGACAAGTAACCCTTGTATTGGTTGTCATCCTCAAAAACATGATCCTTAAAATCGGTAACTACATTATATAGTGTATCTCGTTCTATCGGTTCACGATCCACCTGGCGAATCAATTTTACCAAGTCTTTGGTACTCATTGCAGGGTTTTGTTCTTCCGATCCAGCCATCGTGTAGATCTTCGTGGTGTCGTCAATTGTCCCGTCGATATCATCTACTCCGTAGGCCAAGGACATTTGGGCTGTTTCCCGACTGATCATTGGCCAGTAGGCTTTGATGTGATCGAAGTTGTCCAGGTATATTCGGCTAATTGCATAATTCTTCAAGTCCTCGATAATCGTACTTTCTTCCACATGGGACATCTGATTTCCCTTGTTACGAAACTTTAGCGGAATAAATGTTTGGAAGCCCCCCGTTTTATCTTGTAAATTTCGCAAGGCCTCCATGTGATGAATGCGATGGTAATAACTTTCGATATGACCATACAACATCGTTGCATTCGACCTTTGACCTAATTCATGCCATATTTCGTGTATTCTGAGCCATTGCTCTCCACTACATTTACCTCCCGCAATTTCATCTCTAATTTCCGGATGAAATATTTCTGCTCCGCCTCCTGGCATCGAGTCCAAGCCCGCTTCTTTCATTAATTTCATTCCCTCCTCGTAAGAAACCTTGGCCTTTTTGAAGATATAATGATATTCTACTGGCGTTAAGGCCTTGACATGTAGTTCAGGGCGATGAGCTTTAATCTGACGGAATAGATCCGTGTAAAACGCCACATCGTATTGGGGTAAAACGCCTCCCACAATATGGACCTCAGTAACAGCTTGGTCGTCGTATTTTTTGACGATATCCATGATTTCATCCAAGCTGTATTCCCAGCCCTCATCTCTCTTCTTTATTAGTCTCGAATAGGAGCAAAAGGTGCAGGTATATAGACAGACATTCGTGGGTTCAACATGGAAGTTTCTATTGAAGTAGGTTCGATTGCCATGTCTAGCTTCTCTGATATGGTTTGCCAAAGTGGCCAGATATCCTAAAGGGGCTTTCTCGAAAAGTAAAACACCTTCTTCTTCCGTGATTCTTTCTCCTTCTTGTACTTTCTTAGCTATAGTTTTCAGTGGAGGAGATAGCGTTTTATCATTTAATAGAAATTGCAAAGCAGATTGATCCATAATTATCTTATTGTTACTTACAAAAGTATAACAAGTTTCGAAACTTTCAGTTTTAATTGAAACCACTTTTCTTCTAATTAAATATTTTCTCTTGTTATTCTTGAGTTCCCACAAAGGGGGGCACCCAATATTCTATCTTACTTTTATCTCCAAAAGTGGATTGGACTGACTTTTCAGCTAGTGCCCTGTAAATCAACTGAATATTGAAAAGGTAATTCCAAAATAAGGCCTACTTAGGGCTTTGTTTCAGCGCTCAAAGGTAAGAATAGTTTTTTTGGAATCTTAGTCTCATTCCTTACCTTGGCAACACTATGCTGTCCATTTGCATTCCGGTATATAATTATAATGTGGTGGTACTGGTTACCCAATTACTAGAGCAAGCCCACCAGTTGGAGGTGGATTTTGAGATCTTGGTGTGGGAAGATGGTTCTAGTGAAGAAAATAAGCTTGAAAACCGGAAATTAAGTGAGATTGATACCTGTGTTCTATATGTGGAATGGGAGAAAAATCGAGGCAGATCCATCATACGTAATCGCATGGCAGCAGCAGCTAAATATCAATACCTACTATTTTTAGATTGTGATGCGCTGGTGCGGGATAGTCAGTTTTTGACCAGGTATTGCCATAACATGGATATGGAGCTAGTACAGCAAGTTATTTGTGGCGGACGAATATATCCTGCGCGACCCTCCGACTTGAACTTACAACTACATTGGTTATATGGAACAAAAAAGGAGAGCCAACCAGTGGAGCGCCGAAAGTTATCACCCAATGCGTCCTTTATGACCAATAATTTCTTGCTCTCCCGCAGTATTTTTGAAGTACTTTCTTTCAATGAGGAGTTAGTAGGATACGGGCATGAGGATACACTATTTGGTTGGGAACTGGAAAAGCGGCAGATTGAAATCAGGCATATTAATAATCCGGTTATTCATGAAGGCTTGGAAGCAGCTTCCAGCTTTCTACAAAAAACGGAGGAAGGGGTAAAAAACTTGTACCGTCTATACCTGCTGAAGAAAGATGAACCTGAGTGGCATAAAGAAGTCAAGCTCTTACACTTGTTTCATCGTTTGAAGCAATGGCGAATCGCAGCTATCACCTTCCGCATAATGGCTGTTTTTCAGCCTTTCATATCACGTCAACTTCAGTCCCGTCGCCCCTCCCTTTTTTTATTTAATCTCTATAAGTTGTATTTCCTCCTTGAGCGAGATTTGAAAGAATAATTTTAGGTATTCAGACATTTGTATATTTTCAACCCCCAAACCTATCTTAAAACTGCTTATATGCGAAATGAATTCTTGGCTTTTTCGGTGATTTCCGTGTTAGTGGTAGCTGCGATCGGATATTTTCTCTGGCCGCCAATTTGGTGGAGTATGGTGGTGTTGGGGCCTATTATTTTGTTGGGCCTATATGATATGACCCAACATCAACATGCTATCATGCGCAACTATCCGATTTTTGGTCGAGGAAGATATGTGATGGAAGACCTTCGTCCTAAGTTATATCAGTACTTCATTGAGTCGGACACCAATGGTGCGCCGATTAGCAGAATTTTCCGCTCAGTGGTTTACCAACGAGCCAAAAAGGTGCTGGATACGACTCCTTTCGGTACTCAACTAGATGTCTATGCGGAGGGCTACGAATGGATGAACCACAGTATCGGAGCCTTGGATGCACATCAACTGGATCAAGATCCACGAACTAGGGTAGGAGGAACGGATTGCCAGCAACCCTATGAAGCTAGTCTATTCAATGTTTCAGCTATGAGTTTTGGTTCCTTAAGTAAAAACGCCATTATGGCTTTGAGTGGTGGAGCCAAAGTTGGAGGATTTGCACATAATACCGGTGAAGGTGGGGTCAGTCCTTATCATAAGGATCCAGGTGGGGACTTGATATACCAGGTGGGGACTGGATATTTTGGGGCTCGAGCTGATGATGGAAATTTTTCTCCTGAAAGATTTAAGGAAACGGCCTCTCACCCGCATGTGAAAATGATTGAATTGAAGTTGTCGCAAGGGGCGAAACCCGGTCATGGGGGTATCTTGCCTGCCAAGAAAAACACCGAGGAAATTGCCAAAATTCGTGGAGTGAAAGCGGGTACGGATGTACTTTCGCCTCCTTTTCATAAAGCTTTTAACAAGCCGGAGGGACTATTAAAGTTATTGGCTCAAATGCGGGAACTCTCTGGTGGAAAGCCGGTTGGGTTTAAACTATGTATTGGCCGTCGGAGTGAATTCATTAGCATCTGCAAGGCAATGGTGGCGACAGGGATAAAACCGGATTTTATTTCCGTTGATGGTGGTGAAGGCGGGACCGGAGCTGCGCCACTTGAGTTTTCGAACTCGGTCGGAATGCCCTTCCGAGAAGGGCTAGTTTTTGCTATTGATACTTTACAGGGGTTTGACCTCAAGAAAGAGATTAAGGTTTTTGCCTCTGGGAAAATAATTACTGGTTTTCACATGTTTCGCGCTTTAGCCATTGGTGCCGATTCAACTTACAGTGCACGAGCCATGATGCTAGCTTTAGGGTGTATTCAAGCCTTGGAGTGTAATACAAATAAATGTCCGACGGGAGTCGCTACACAAAACCCGGAATTGGTAGCAGGCTTGGCCGTAGATGACAAACAGACCCGGATTGCTAATTTTCATAAAGAGACAGTAGAGAGTTTCGTAGAATTGATGGCAGCGGCTGGCTTAGAATCTCCAACACAGATTAACCGAAGTCATATTTTTAGGAGAGTTAGCCTAAATGGAATTCGTCGATACGATGAATTATTTCCAGAACTTGAGCTAGGTTGCTTACTCCAAGAAGAGACAGTTCCCGAAGACTGGAAGAGTGTATGGCAAGAGGCTTCAGCGGAGTGCTTTTAGTAACGCAAAACAACTAGTTTAGAAAAACAAAAATGGATCAAGTACCCTGCGTATTTGATCCATTTTTGTACAGACTAAATTCTACTTAGAGGCTCTTATGAGCTCCATCGCAAAATCCAGGATTACTGGTATGCTTGCAGGTGCAGAAATATGCGGTCTTAGTTTCCTCTGCTACAAATACTTTTGGTGTAAAAGATGATCCTTTGTGTGCGCCGTCACAAAAGGGCTGATTGGAAGATTCTCCACAGGAACACCAGGCATAAGTTTTACCGGCTTCCAATTCTACTGGCAGCGGTGCTTTTCCCGCAATGGTAGGCTTATCCATTTCTGTTTTTTTGATGTGATGATAAATATGATTCCATGGTACGCTAAGCATACCCTTATTTCTTCCTTAGTTTGTCCAATAGTTGATTGAATGCATGGGCCTCATCAGCTGATAGATTTTGACTGTAATAGGCATTGGTTTTCGATTTAATTGCTGGATGAATCTTCTTCAGCAATACCAAGCCCGCAGCGCTAATGGTGATGTCTACTTTCCGGCGATTCTCTGAACAGGTCACTCGTTCCACTAATTGCTTCTTTTCTAAACGGTCGATTAACCTCGTCAGGTCTGAGCCTTTGAAAATCAATACCTCTTTTATGGCTCCGGCGGTCAAGGGTTCTCCTTTCGCTCCTTTGAGAATCCGCAGTACATTGTATTGGACATGTGTAAGTCCGAATTGATCCAAGACCGCTTTGATCTGCCCGGCCACCCAATCCGCAGAATACAAGAGATTGACAAGCATCCGATGGTGCTCATTCTCAAATTTCTCTTGTTTTATTTCTCGATTGATGCTCATATGAATCAACTTCTATTGTTTCAAACAACATTTGTTTACAACAATAGTGAATATATAAGGAAATATCGATTCTAAGGTTCAAACTTTTCGAAATTTAGAAAAGGTCCAAATAGGAATTGTTGCACTACCTGAAGGGTGGTGCTTTTTGCCTTAGCTATTTAGAACCTCACGCACTCGACTGGGAGAGAAGGGCAAATGGCGAAGGCGTTTACCCGTCAGACTGGCGAAGGCATTGGCAATAGCTCCGGCTACAATTGGGGTACTGGCTTCCCCGATTCCCTTAGGCGCTTCACTCGAAGGCATCATGGCAATCTCAATGCTTTCAGGTGCATCTTCTATCCGTAAGATTGGATAGTCATGAAAGTTGGATTGCTGAATCTCACCATTTTTAATGGTCAATTGTTCGCAAAATACGCTACTAATACCCATGATGATTCCACCCTCCATTTGTGCTACCACATTGTCCGGCTGCACGATGGTGCCTGCGTCAACTGCTGACCAAAAGTGGTGCACTTTGATCTTTCCACTTTCACGATCTAAAGAAATCTCGCAAATGCCAGTGCACAGGGCTCCACTCCGCTCGCCGAAGGCAATACCTCGGGCGCGCCCTGCTACAGGAGGAGTATTCCAATTAGCCATATCAGCTGCTTTTTCCAAGGTGGCAAGTGCACTACGGGCGTTTTTCATTAAATTCCTGCGAATAGCAAGTGGGTCTTTCCCTTGGTCTGCAGCAATCTCATCAATGAAAGATTCTATCGCAAATTTATTTGGCCCATGGCCTACCGCCCGCCAATGCTTGATCCGGACTCCATTTTTGGATACCCGAAGATCTACCGCTTGATTGGGGATATTGTAGTACTCATTTCTAGCCCCGCTAGCTAGCAAGTTAGAACCATCTCCTACGATACAGTGATTAAGCGCGGTGATGTTTCCGGAGGCATCGGTCGCCGCCTCTAGTTTTTGCAAGGAAAGAGGACGGTACATGCCATATTGTAAATCATCCTCCCGTGTCCAAATTAACTTTACGGGTTTGCTAACTGCTTGGGAAAGTTTGACGGATTCCAAAATATAATCACTAGTGCTTCTTCGACCTAAACCGCCACCCAAGAACTGTAGGTGCAATTTTACTTGGCTGGCTTCAATGCCTAGCTCTTTAGCTACCACAGGCGCAATACTACCAGGGTTTTGAGTGCCTGCCCATATCTCCGCAGATTGTCCATTTGCGGCCACAGCTGCTACCGCGTTCAAGGGTTCCATTTGCGCATGATAGATGTAGTCATTCTTGTAAGTAGCTGCATATCGTTTCTGTCCTGCGCTCAACGCTGTTTGAACATCTCCCTTTTGATGCAGTAATTTTCCATCTGAAGCAGCATCGGCTAAGGTCTGATAAGCAGCAAGATCTTCTTGAGAATTATGGTTCCTTGCAGCTACATTTGTATCCCACTCAATGACTAACTTTCTTTTAGCAGCTAGAGCCTTTTCTAAAGTTGTAGCGACTACACCAATACCATAAGGAAAGGGAACAATTGCTACAATTCCTTCCATGTTTTGGATTTCGGCGCTGTTAGTTAGAGTCGGCTTGGCCCCATGTACCTTTCCTCTTTCTAGCACACCATACTGCATTTCAGGAACCTGAATGTCCATCGCAAATTGGGCACTACCATCCACTTTTGCAGGAACGTCAAACCGAGGCATTACTTTTCCGATCAACCTAAAAGCGGTAGGATTCTTTAGTTCATCCTTTGCTATTTCAGGGATGACCTCCGGGATTTGTAAGATGTCTACAACTTCACCATAAGAGATTGTTTTACCTGATGATTTGTGTTCAACAAGACTAGGGCCAGTTGTGAGTTCAGCGAGAGGAACTGACCAATGTTCCGCTACACTGTGCAATAACACATATCTGGCTTGGGCTCCGGCTTGCCGTAAGCTATCATAGTATCCCATGACCGTTCGACTCCCTACATTAATCATCACTTTTCGATTACCAAATGCTTTGAAACCATAGGTGTCGACATCAATTGGTGCCACTTCAATCTTTACCTGTGACCAATCTACGTCTAACTCTTCTGCCAAAATGACTGGTAACGCAGTCATTGATCCCTGTCCCATCTCTGCTGCTGGGCTATAGATCGTGATTTGACCATCATTACGTAGATGGACCCATGCACTGATCTTTTCTTCTTCAAGATCCGCGGGATCAATAGTATCCTTGTTGCCCGATAGTTTCGGGTACAAGGCGTAGGCCGTGATGGCCAAAGTCACACCACCTGCAGCGACTAAAAAATTTCGCCTGTTTATAGAATTGGATGATTTTTCCATGATGATTTATATTTAGTATCCCACTAACAAGCACGGAATGAAGGCTTTGCAAATTCTAACCCTCCATTAGAGGTAGCCAAATCTCAGATGTATTAAGCCCCCGACTCTAAAGACCTGTTAGAGGTAGCTTTGGGCTAGTTAGGAATTGGTTTGAGCAGCTCTTTCGATGGCTTTTACTATGCGTGTGTAGGTTCCACATCGGCAAAGATTTCCATTCATATGTTGGACAATCTCCTTCCGTGATGGATTCGCATTCTGTTCCAATAGTGCGGCTGCCTGCATGATTTGCCCTGACTGACAATAGCCGCATTGCGGCACCTGTTCCACTATCCAAGCCTCCTGTACAGGATGTGTACCGTCAGGAGATAGCCCTTCAATAGTTTTAATTCGTTGATCCTCCTTGAGACTAGAGATGGGGAGAGTGCAGGACCGAATGGGGTTTCCATCTACATGGATGGTACAGGCTCCACATTGGCCTAATCCACAGCCGAATTTGGTTCCGGTTAATCCCAGATGTTCTCTGAGCACCCAAAGCAAGGGAGTCGAAGCCTCCGTATTGACGTTGTGATTTTTGCCATTGATTTGGATCGTATAGGCTGGCATACTTATGGGTTTGGTGAAAAGAGATTAGGTGACACGACCTGTTAGCAGATCACACCTAAAAGCTAGGTTACAGAAACGGTGTTCTAAGAAGCTGTTTGAGCTTAACAATGTGATTTTGCTATGGTCCTTTTCCCGCCACTTTTCGGCTTTTTATCGTCACATAGCCCTGCTCTTTTTTTGTCCCTGGCAAAAACAGGCGCTAATCCTCAAAAAGTCCCGAAAATTATCGGGATTAATTGGCAAAAAAATAGACCTACAACAAAATCCAAAAGCCAAATTCAAACAGCTTCTAAGCTAATTTACTAATATTTAGGGATAAGACTAAGATCCTGTAGGGGACCAACTAATTCCTTACACTTTTCAAGAGCATCTCATTTCTAAACTTGTAAGAAAAGGGTAGTTTTGTCTATTGGAATAAACCAGACATTCAAACCAAAATTGCCTCGGCATTGCACATGATTAAATATTTGCCATCAAGCCTGCTATTATTAGGCCTATTTCTAATGGGTTGCGGGTCTAATTCAACAGAATCAGAAAAAACCAACCAAACAGTAGAACAAATGAACGAACAATTTGTATTTGTCGGCACCTACACCCGCAAGGAAGGACACGTTGATGGAAAGGCAAAAGGAATTTATGTCTTGAAATGGGATGAAGCCGGCGAAAAACTCTCTACACTCGATACCATCGAAGGCCTTCCGAATCCATCTTATGTCACTTTGCATCCGAACGGCCGATTTCTCTATGCTGCTAACGAGTTAGCGGATGGATCTGAAGCAGTATTGGGGCAAGTGAGTGCGTTTGCAATTGATCCCATTGCACGGAAGTATAGCGCTTTAGGAACGGTTTCCGCTAAAGGTGATGCTCCTTGTCATTTAATGGTTCTACCCGACGGTAATCATGCTGTGGTGGCAAATTATGTGGGGGGCAATGTAGCTGTTCTACCTATTAATGCAGAAGGGAAGCTAGGAGAAGCAGTCGGCACAGGTCAGCATGTAGGCACAGGCCCAAATGAAGGACGCCAGGGGAATCCTCATGCTCATATGGTGTATCCTTTCCCGAATACGACTGATGCTTTTTTGGCCGTGGACTTAGGGATCGATCAGCTCATCCATTACAAATGGAATCAGGTAGATGGACAACTAGAGCAAGTAGCGCATACCACTACCATGCCTGGTGCAGGGCCTCGACACCTTGATTTTCACCCTGTAGGAAAATGGGCTTACGTGCTAAATGAACTAAATCATACAATTGAGGTTTTTGAGTATAAAGATGTTATGCAAGCTTTTGATCGCCTACAGGTGATCTCTACCTTGCCCGAGGATTCTGAGGGTGTTTCCTACCCGGCAGCGATTAAAGTTCATCCTAATGGTAAATTTCTATACGCCTCCAATCGGGGATCTACCGAAGAAGAAAACAGTATAGCTATTTTCACGATAGATTCTGCAAGTGGAAAGTTGACTTTCCAATCTGTAGCGCATACGGAAGGGAATTTTCCTAGAGATTTTGAACTCAGCCCGAGCGGAAAGTATCTCTTGGCGGCTAATCAGAATAGTGATAACATCTTGATTTTTAAGGTTGACCCTGAAAGTGGGAGCCTTAGTAAAATAGGTACGGACTTTGCAATACCTACACCTGTTTGTTTGAAATTTCTATCGCTCTAAATTTGAGGAAGACAAAACGATTTCCGTTTTTTGTGCTTCCTACCAAAATAATAGAACCATGGCAACAGAACCTAGCACATCTACTCAAGTTCTTCCTCGTCTCAACACTATCGATGAAGCAATCGCTGATATCAAGGCAGGAAAGGTTATAATCGTAGTGGATGACGAGGATCGAGAAAATGAAGGAGATTTTATCTGCGCTGCAGAGTGCGTCACGCCTGAGATTATCAATTTTATGGCGACCCACGGTCGGGGCTTGATCTGTTCGCCAATCACAGAGAAACGGGCCAAGGAATTACAGCTTTCGCGAATGGTGACCCATAACACGGATATGCACCAGACGGCTTTTACCGTTTCTATTGATTACAAGCATAAGGGGTGTACTACAGGGATTTCTGCCTATGATCGAGCCACTGGAATTCAAGCTTTAGTAGACTCCACAACTAAGCCAGAGGATTTTGCTCGTCCGGGGCATATATTCCCTTTGATTGCTAAAGATGGAGGAGTGCTACGTCGGACGGGACACACAGAGGCCGCTATCGATCTGGCGACTATGGCTGGCTTTTATCCGGCTGGCGTATTGATCGAAATTTTGAATCCGGATGGTACCATGGCTCGCCTTCCTCAATTATTGGAGATTGCGGAGCGTTTTGATCTGAAGTTGATCACTATTAAGGATTTGGTCGCCTATCGAATGAAAATGACCAGCTTGGTGCAACAACAAGAAGGCATCGAGATAGATACTGCCTTTGGACGATTTGAATTCATGGCGTATAAGGAATTGAATAGTTCCAGAACACATCTAGTCATTAAGAAAGGTACCTGGGAAGAAGGAGAACCTGTTTTGGTGAGAGTTCATGCTGGCTCCAATACGGGAGAATTGTTTGCCTTATTGATCAAGGGCATGTCCAAAGAGCTGCATAAAACGATGGATATTATTGCCAAAGAAGGTAAAGGTGCGATTTTGTTGTTGCGTTATGATGAAGAGGAAGATTTGATTACTAAAACGCTTCAGGTTTTGAAAGGACAACAGGAGAAGGGCGAAAAACTCAACCCCTTCCTAAAGCGATACATGGATTCAGAGCAAAAAGACATTGGAATCGGCTCTCAGATTTTACGTGATATTGGCTTGTCAAAGATCCGACTCCTCACCAACTCTCGCCGTAAGTTAGTCGGTTTAGATGGCTATGGCTTAGAGATTGTGGAGCATGTCGGTTTCTAAAGCTGTGAATAAACGTAACGCCAGGCTGTAAAAATTACTGTCCTAATTTCTTGAAAAATTAGCTAAGCTACTTCCCTGAACCATAGACTAGTTGGAAGGCTAGTGGTTCTTTTTTCGTCCTGAGACTAAAAACAGGGAAATAAATTTAGCCACTTGAAAAGTTCCTTTACGCCCAGAAGGAGCATAGCCCGCCTGTCCATAATTTGCCACTTTAATCTCGATCAAATCGGGTTCTATAAATTAAAAGCCCTTCCAATATGTAGCAGATCCCTGACTGAGCAAGAACATGTAGAACATTTTCAAGTTTGGGGAAATTGCAGATCACACCAATCGGTCCGTTGATCACATAAGTGCTACCACTCAACAAAGCGACTTGGTAAAGGCCCCCGCCATGCATTATTATTACAATGCAAAACAACAATCTTATGAAGACTCATCTACTACTACTATTGCTTGCCAGCATCCTGTGGCTACCGACAGCCCATACGCAATTATTGACTCCCATCGCAGATACGACCAAAAATACTGGACCGGACCCAAGTGATTTAAATCATTATATCGCCGTCGGCTTTACTGCTAGGGCGGCCAGTGGATATCGGCAAATGCGTGACTTCTATTCCAGACAGGGGTTTGAAGATCTTTTTTTGGAAGAAATTGTGACGCTCGGCGCTGGGTTTCGCCTCTGGGACCGTTATCATCTGGAGGTGAGTTTGGATCGGTCGTTTACCAACGATATCGAAGAGGTAGAAATAGCGTCTAATGAGCATATCTTGTCTCTTAAGGAAAATAAGCTTGCGATAAACTTCTTGATAGGATATCGCTTTTGGCAGAAGCGGCACCAAAGCCTTATCTTCCATGCCGGTTTTTCCTGGCTACGAAACACAGGTGAAATGTTGGAGAGGCGCCCGCAAAATTTTGACTTTGAAACCGCCAATATAAATGTCCCGCAAGGCGTTCGGAGTTGGCCTGCCTTCATACATCAACAAGGTGCACTCCATTTAGCCATCCAACTTAAATTATCCTACCCCAGACCTAGGTGGTGGAGTACGGACACGGAACTAAAATTCGGCTTTGTAACTGGGTTGAAGGCAAAATCATGGTCAGTAAATCCAGGCCAAGCACGGAATGTCCCCACGGACAGCGCGCAATATTTTTACATTAGTGGCCTGTACCACTTTTTCCTTTATTAAAAGCAAATAGCGGAAATGAGAATTGTACCGCTTATTATTTCACTCGGCCTATTGCTCCCAATCATTGTCACTGGACAACAGGACAGCAGCAGCTTACATATTGAGCAGGAGTATGCCACCATCTACTTTTATCGTAAGGCTGAATTCTATAATGGACGCTTTGAATGTTGGGTAGATACAAGGCGATTACTATCTAACTTTAAGGCTGCCAGCTATTTTTGGCTAAACCTACCAGCTGGTGACTATGAAATACGGACAAATGGTCGGCCAACCTGGCTCATTTATGAGAAAAAATATCAGCTAAAAGTGGAAGCAGGCCAGGTTTATTATATTGAGGGAGTCATCGATTATGACTTTCTAGGCACTGCGCTTTTTTTACAAGAACGGAATCAAGCAGACTTCGATGAACTCAAATCTAAACTCAAGTTCGATGTACGTGCGATCCGGTTACTGGACTAAAACGCCCCGCTACCTCTTTGCGGGCATCAGTCTGGTGCTGCTTGGGTACTGGACTTATCGGTGGCGACAGGGACTGGTACCTTATTCCGCCGATGGGGGTGCCGACCTTGCCGGCTTTATCCGGTGGCTCCTGGGATATGTCTTCTTGCTGGGAGTAGTACTGGGAGCCGCTTGGCTCAACCACCTCTTACTCTATCGTAAGTTGGTCAGCCGGCAAACTCGACCACATTGGTCTTATTTCAGCTGGCTCTTAATACTCTGGTGGATACTTTTTGAACTCTTCCAGAATTTAAATGCTTATGCTACGGAGATCATCATTGAGAATTGGTTTGTGAGCTTGCTTTGCACCTTGTTAATTGCTGTCCTGACATTAGCCATCGATCAACCGGAAAGTCGCCGAAAGCGAGCAGAATTGGAACAGGATAAGATGGAAGCAGAATTGCATAATCTTCGTGCACAACTACACCCACACTTCCTGTTCAATACGCTAAACACCATTTACAGCGAGGCACTGCAACAGGACCAGGAGCAATTGGCTACCCTGATTGCGGAGTTATCTGGTTTGCTTCGCTTTTCCTTTAAACATGCCAAGCAAGCACGGGTTACGCTCCACGAAGAAGTTGATTTTTTGCGACGCTATATTCATTTACAACTGGCCCGGCTAACACCTGCTCAACAGCAAGCAGTTGAAATAAATCTGATGGGTGAACTACCACAGAACTGGCTTCCACCATTGCTGGTCATTCCATTTATAGAAAATGCTTTTGTACATGGTGTATTTGATGGCCCGGATTTTTTCTTGCACATAGAACTAAGGGTGCAAGATGACCAACTCAGCCTGCAGATTGTCAACAGCCAACCTCCGAATCAACGCGTAGGAGGAAGCGGTACGGGAATCAGCAATACACGCCAACGACTGGAGCGCCTTTACCAGAATGATTATCTTTTGAAAGAGGAGCGAACACCAGATATTTACCGACTGCATTTGAAGTTTCCTTTAAGCTTATCCACATGATATTGAAAGCTATAGCCATAGATGATGAAGCGCCTGCCCTGGCAGTTATTGCCAAACATGCCGACAAGCTTCCTTTCCTGTCGCTGGAGAAAACCTTTATTAATCCACTGAAAGCTATTGCGTGGCTACAGAAAAATCAAGTAGACCTCATCTTCCTCGATATTGAAATGCCAGAAATGCGTGGCACTGATTTTATGCGGACAATGAACGGGCTTTCATCAGCCCATTTCATCTTAACTACTGCTTATGAATCCTATGCCCTAGAAGGCTTCGAACTACAGGCCCTGGATTACCTACTCAAGCCCATTTTGTTCACACGCTTCGCGAGTGCCTGCAAACGTGCACTGATACCGACTGCTCCAGGGGAACAGCTTGCTAATGATGCTTTTATGTTTGTTAAAGATGGCCATGACTGGGTGCGGGTTGACTTTCAAGATATCCTCTTTGTCCGTTCCGATGGCAATCTGCTCTTCATTCATCAAAGTAACCATAAGGTAGTTACCCGAATGACCTTGCAACATTTCCTCGGCACCGTACCTCAGACAGCTTTTGTAAGGATCCATAAATCCTATGTGGTAGCCTTGTCTGCCGTTCGAAAAATTGAACGTATGCAACTGGTATTAAGTGACAAAACAAAGATCCCCTTGGCTAGGTCGTACCGGCAATCTGTTACAGAACGACTCATTCAAAGGGATCCAACTGCCTTTGACAAGAATTAGTCTTTCTAGAACCCGATGAATATTCTATTGGCAATGTCTTGGGTTTGATCGATTGAATCAATGAAGTTGTTTAAGCATGTTTTTTTGAAGCGAAATTTGAAGGAACATGGTTCTGGGAACTGGTTTTTTCTCCAGCATAGCAGCGCTACAGTGGAGAAACTTCAATGCCTAAATTTCCTCTACGTTCGGTTTTACCTTTTAAATCCACCTTCAGAATGGATGATTTGACCGGTTATCCACGCTGCCTCTGGACTTACCAGAAAGCCGATTAAATTGGCTGTATCCGAGGGCTGTCCAATTCGTTTCATCGGAAAGCGATCTAAAAGTTCATTTTCTAATTCTTTATTCATCCAACCTGTATTGTTTGGACCTGGATTCACAGCATTTATTGTTATCCCATGCTCGGCAATTTGACTGGATAAGGTGAGGGTCAGGTTTTCAATGGCAGCCTTTGTTACCGCATATGCTATTTCATTTGGCATCATTCCAAGAGATTGCCCAGAGGTTATATTGATTATTCGTCCGTTTTCTTTATACCTGAATTCCTTGACAAATCGGGCGATCAGTAGAGTAGCTGCTTTCAAATTGACTTCATAATGTTTGTCGAGTTCCTTGGCGGTCAGGTCGTAGATAGAAGTTTGTGTACTATAGGTAGCATTGTTCACTAGAACCGTGGCCGGCCCGAGCTTTCTCAGTACTGCATCAAACAGAGTATTGACCACCTCTGTTTTGGCTAAATCTAGCTCTAGTTTCTCGCATCTAATACCCTGTTCTCTCAATTCTTTTTGTATTACATCTGGCTCTTCTGCTTCGATTCCCCATGGCATGTCTTTGTCATATGACGTCCAATAAGTGAAAAATATGTCGAAGCCTCGTTTGGCCAATTCCATGCAAATGGCCCGGCCGATTCCTTTCTTCCGACTAGCTCCGGTAACTATTGCGATTTTCCTATCCATCTTCATGATTTAATGATACTGAGCTACTCGGTATCAGCCATCAAATCCCGCATTTTAAAATCTTCCACGATAGCCTCGAAGATAGAGTTGGTAACTTTAGTAACAGCGTAATACCAAAGGAAAATAAGAATCGGGATTAAGATCGGAGAAATGATCAATCCGACAGCCACTACTAATAATGTCACCAAATAACCAAGCAGCCGTACCAGCCAAGGGTTACTTAAGTACTTTTTAACATAACGACGAGCGTATTTATCAGAATGGGCTTCAGATTGGTCGGTCGTGCTAGACCATGGCATAGGAATATTCTTCTTTAGCACTGCCCATAGTAAAGCACTTACTCGACGGCGAAAGGGAGTCCTCAAAGCTTTCAATTCCTCTGCGGTGATCCTAATGTCTTCAAAATGAATGGGATTATCCAAGCAGCCGTTCTCCTCATCCGCTTTTGAGCAAGCATAGGAAATACGCAAATCGGGAATGATCGGCAGATATGGCTGTTCGTCCTTTAGATAGTGGAATCGCTGAAATTTTTCATCCCCTTCTGCCCAATCACTGAAAATGGGAAAGATAATTTCTCCGGTGTCCTTATCGGTTACCTCATCAAAAGGGACAGAAAAGTGCTTTCGGAGGAAGCTTTGACAATTCTTTCTACCTAGGAAAAAATCATGCTCACGAAATTCACGCTTGAAAAAGCCGCTAAACCCATCCAAGCCACCACAAGCAATGGGGAAATCATCCTTTTGCAAGGTTTCGGTCTGCTTGTCATTATCCCATTTCAGGGCTCTGCGTACCGGAAAGATCAAGAATCGCATATTGTCTTTTCTGACAAAACTCTTAGAGATGTCACTCTCTTTGACCATGGCTTGTCTACGAATGGCAGAGAGTAGATTTGGGACAATCTCTGCAATAGTCTTTAGGATATAATTGGGCTGCACCACAGCTGATTCTTCTGCAAAATTGGGGAAGGGATCAATCATCATGAGCGCATGTTCTTGGAGTTTGTCATTGGCTTGATGACTCGTTCGTTCCTCCAATACTCTAAGCACCTCACCAAATGGCTCATTGTTAATTGTGCCACCGTCAACTGCAGTAAACTCAAATTTCTCTGGAATTTTATCCCAATTGATATTGATTTCCTGACTCTCGAACATTCTCCGAATATGCGCAGCAATATACTTTCGTTGAGTAACATAGTCAGGTAGGTCTGGGTGCGGAATGGGCCTAGCCTTTAGGCCAACAGGAAAGGCACCTGTTGCCTTGGCACACTCAATGGCGAATTGTTTATCCTTGGCGTTGTTGGGGTCTAATGGGATAAGGTGATCTTTGTTCGTCAATGGTTCTGGGTCGATCGTGAAGTGCGCAATGCCTTTATGCATATACATTCGGTGCGCAGGAGCCCCTTTTTGAGCTTGTTGGGTTTCGGCGCTTTTTTCAGTTAAAGCACTACCAAAGTTGATTTCCAGCGGAACCCCTCGCAGGCTGCAGATAGTCATGATCAGTTCGAGGTCTTTGGCAATATAGCTTGGCCAATCTTGAGAATCCTTTGAATTGGATTTTGATACTACAATGTCATTGGCCTTATCTGCTATTCCATCAATGGCTTCAGAATTGAGTAAGGAGGGGATAGTACCATTTTGCAAATCTGAAGTTTCGCACATCTGGACCAAGGTTTCGGCATCCTGGTTGTCATTCAGGTTAACCCAGGTATCAAACAGGCGATTGCCCTTGCCCGTTGGGTTGCGGTGGTCAACAAATTGAAAACCCTCAAACAAAGCAAGAGTCGTAATACAAGAGGTCATTCCGCCTGCCGAAGCTCCGCCTATGACCTCCAAGCTAACAGTATGCATGGGAACGCTAGGATCATAAGCGCCTGCTGCGATGGCTTCTTCAATACTTCCATGTTTTAGGAGTGCAGTTTTATTTTCATCCTTGGCCTTTTCCCAGCGATCTAAAGTTTCCAGTAGATAGTCCATCACACCTGCTGTGTAAGCACCAGCGGATACGGCACCGGCCATGGCTATTCCTAGTTTGAAGGTTGTATTATGGGGCATAATCAATAGGAGTTTCTTAATCTATTATAGAATTTCTCAAAGTATTGTTACAAACGAATTAGGCAAAATCAAATGAACGGGATATGTCTTTTTACCCTAAATGTACAATAAACAAGCTTTTTGATGGCTCCACAATGGCAGAACTTTTCAATTCTTAAATTGCTGTTAATCTTAGGAATGTGCTCTTTCGAAGTGCAAAATTGTCAGCTAGTCTCATAATGATGTGAACGATTTGACCTTTTGCTAGGGAGAATCTATCTTTAGTCAACATTAATTGGACTTGTATGAGTAATAAGCAATCGAAGATTCGATGGAAGAATGTGCTGAGGATCGGTAATCTTGTTTTTCAAATTGGTTGGAGGGTTCTCGTCTTCTTTTTGGTAGTCGCATTAGCGCTGTTTCTTTATAGGGGGATGCACAATGAAAACTTTGCGGTGGAGGCCTTCCATGTGCCCAAGGAATTCTCAGATGCAGGACTAAATGGGGTCGTATTTGCCAATAAACTCTTGGATGAGGTACAAGCTGTTGAGAACTTTATTGCCAGTGTGAAGGAACGACCTACAGAGGTACAGAGTGGCATTCAACCAGATCTCAATTTTCAGGTTATGGGGATCGGCTTAACTGTCAACTCGATCACCTATTTTCTGAAAGAGATTTTTGGGAAGGAAAGACGCTCCATTGGAGGCGAATTGACGGATATCGACCAAGAACTGGAATTAACACTTCGAATTACGGGTCATCCATCTGAACACTTCTCGGTGTCCTATAAAGATGGTGAAAGGGAAGAAGCTGTACAGCACCTCATGCATGAGGCTGCTAAAGTGGTCATTGGCCTTTTGGATCCTTACCGCCTCTCCGTTTATCACTATAAGAAGGATGATATGGAAACGGCTTTGGAGTTAATCATTGATCTCATCGCCAAAAAGCCGGAGGAAACATCTTGGGCCTATCTCGCCTGGGGCAACATTCTCAATAAATTGGATCGCCCTATTGAGGCTTGTCAGAAGTTTAAGAAGGCTATTGAACACCAACCGAACTTTCAGTTAGCTTATGCAAATTGGGCCTGGACAGAGTTGCGAAATAAAAATTATGAGACGGCTATTCCACTCTTTGAAAAAGCCAATAGAGGTACAAAAAAAGAAGGAACCTACTTCAATGGAATTGCCATGTGTTATCGCAACATGAAGGAATATAAGAAGGCGGAAACCTATTTTGCCAAAGCCTCTGCTTATGACCCGGAACACACACTTTGGTGGAACGGGAATTGGGCAGGTATGAAATACTTCCAGATGCAGGATACGGTAGGGGCTGCTAGACTGATGAAAAAAACCGGAGATGATATGGTGGAAGGCCCAAATAAATACTTGGCTTATTCGGCCTACTATTTCTATAAGAACGATCGAGATAGTGCCCATAGAATGGCTGAAGTAGCTCTAGATATTGCCCCTAGAAATCTGATAGCTTTGAACCAGGTCACAAATTTCTACTTTAATTCTGAGGATGATGAACGCTGCATTAAGTCTTCTCTGAAACGTGTGGAGGTTTTGAAATCAAATAAGAATGTGGAGAATTGGGAGAATCAATTACTCGGAGCCTACAATATTTTAGCTATGTGTGAGTATCGCTTGGAGCAGTATGACTCGGCACTCGTACATGTTAATTTGGCTATTGAAGTTGATCCTTCTAACCCTGTGCCTTATACTACTTTGGCAGAGACCTATGCCTATATGGAAGATCATGAGCAATTTTATGAGGCGCTGGAAATGGCTGTCGATCGAGGATATGAATTTGAGTCAATCAAAGAAGAAGAACCTTATAGTTTTTATCAAGAAGAAGCAAGATTTCTTAAGATCATCAGAAAAAATAAAAAGAAAGAAGAGAATCTGGAAGCAGCACTCAACTAGTTATGCTAGACCTAATTAGGAAGAGGTTTTGTGTGTTATGGAGCTGCTTAGAACAATTGTCGGAGCGAAGTGTATTTCAAAATAATTCATCAGAATTAGTGAAGAACTAAAATTAATAGGTGAAAAACTTTTTTTATTCGTTGGTTAGTCTAAATTTGCGGGCTTCACTTTAAAGTATCAACAATGATAAAGATCACCGTGATTGACCGACAAGGAGAGTCTCATGAGTTGGAGGCCCCAACGGATATGAATATGAATATGATGGAGTTATGCAAAGCTTATGAGCTGCCAGTGAAAGGAACCTGTGGAGGCATGGCGCTTTGTTCTACTTGTCATATGTATATAGAGTCAGATCATGAACTCAAGGAAATGTCTGAGGATGAGGAGGATATGCTAGACCAGGCGTTCTTCGTGGAAGATAATTCTCGCTTAGGTTGCCAATTGCAGTTGGTGGATGATATGGAAGGACTCATCGTCCGCTTAGCTCCAGAAGATGAAGAAAATTAGTTTTTTTTGCGATAAGACTTGACTGGGACTAGTCTTTATCGTATTTTTACGATTAAATAGCGAAATGGGAAATAAGAAAGAGCTTTTTACACCACAGCAGAACCGGATCGCAGCCTTGGCTAAAGCGCTAGGTCATCCGGCACGGATCGCTATCTTGGAATATCTATTGAAAGTCGATGCTTGTTTCTGTGGAGATATTGTTGAAGAATTGCCTTTATCGCAATCTACAGTATCTCAACATTTGAAGGCGCTCAAGGATGTAGGTATCATAAAAGGAGAGATTGAGGGCGTGAAAACATGTTATTGTATTGATAAAGAAGTGTGGGGCTCTTTTGAAGGTTTATTTAGTCAGTTCTTCCGCAAGGCAGCGCATTGTTGTTAGCAGTAGTGAAGAGCTTCAAAATACCAGCGACTGAAAAGTCGCTTTCTTTTTACCTTTATTCATCGTAAAAAAACGATTAAATTATGGATTTGACAGTTGCAGCCTTTTTAGATCAGCTAAAGGCGACTCCGGGCAGTGAATTGCGTTTTGAATATGCTACGGCCCAATTCGTACCTAAAGCCTATCACATTACAGAAGTGAAAAATGTACACATCGACTCGGTGGATTGTGGTGGTAGGCCAGATAGCTATGATCAGACGATCGTGCAATTATGGATCAGAGAAGGAGAAGAGGTCGACCGGCATATGTCCACGGATAAGGCTTTGAAGATTTTTGATATAGTAGATGGCATGAAGCCGATGAAAAGAGATAGCCCAATCTTCTTCGAATGGGGAACGCCAGAGCTGAGAACATCGGTTTATGCGGTTGAAGCCATCCAGGATGATGAAAATCTGTTGACCTTCCAGCTGAAGGCTCCATCTCCAGTTTGTAAACCTGCTTTAGAAGTGTTAGAAATGGCAGTGGAGGGAGAAAGTTGTGGGGCTGGCGGCTGTTGCTAGATTTCGACCAAGTACTCAGGCCAGTTTTGCAGAAAACATGGGCCTCTATTGGCCTGAGCACTTAAGTACTGCGACCACAGGGACTTTTTTTCAGCTGCATCTTTTGATACTATGTTTTGCTGCTTAAGCTCTCACTTAGTTAAGGCTATATTCGGTTTTCGCCCCTCACCTAGCATCAAAATTTACTACCTGAAACCAGATGATTATTATAGTCATACTACTTGTTTACATTTTCTTTACAAATTACTTATAAGGTAGAATTGCTACTTTGAGGGCATGCTTATAAGTTTGCCACTACAAAGCAATTTACCCGTGTTATGATTTATCACTTTCTCCGTATTGCCTTCAGAAAAATATGGCAAAATCGAGGCCTCAGTTTGTTGAAAATCGGTGGCCTAGGTATTAGTATCGCTGCTAGTATTTTGCTGGTTCGCTATGTCAATTATCATTGGGAATTTGACCGTTTTCATACCCATTCCGATGAAATTTATCGACTTAATCACTACCAAACAACGGACCAGCAAGAGGAACAACGCAGTGCCATGACGGTGGCTGGAAGCGCTGTGACTTTCAAAGATCAATTTCCGGAAGTGCTAAACTACGTGCGCTTGGCCCGTTGGATTGCTAATGATGTTGTTTTTCAGCATGAAGAGAAAGCGATACGCGATAAGGACTTTTTCTTTGTTGATCCCTCTTTTTTTGAGATGTTTTCTTTTGAGTGGGTAGCCGGAGACCCTGTCCAGGGGCTAAGCGCACCTAATACTCTACTGTTATCCGAAGCACATGCTAAGGCCTTGTTCGGTAGGGAGAATCCTATTGGGCAGGAGGTCGTCTTTGAAGGGCGTCGAAACTTCACAGTGGCTGGCGTTTTTCGTCAACCTCCAGCTCAATCCCACTTGCAATTTGGCTTACTTTCTTCTATCGCTACCGTTCAGCAAATGGGGCTCGATATATATGCAGATCATCATTGGGAATATCCTTATGTTTACGCTTATGTACGTGTAAGAGACGGAGCTGATACTGACCAAATGGCGTCTAAATTCAACGAGGAAGTAAATGCTCAACACGGGAGTCCCGACTTACAACACCGCTTTGATCTACAGGCGATTACCGATATACATCTTTATGGGGATTTACAGTTTGAATTGGGCCCGAGCGGGAATGGCCGAAGCCTATGGATTCTTTTGGGCGTAGCACTGCTAATTCAACTCTTAGCCTGGATTAATTTTTTTAATATATATACGGCAAGTTCACTGGCTCACCTCAAAAACTTAGGGGTAAGAAAAGTCATTGGTGCAAATCGCAGGCAGGTGGCAGATCAACTAATTGTCGAATCCCTGTTGCTCTCGGGCTTAGGCGTGGGGGCCGGCATATTGATGGCCTATTTGGGTAAGGACTTTGTCGTTTCTTACTTTCCCGATGCTGGTTCACAACTCAGTTGGAGTGATCTAGGGTGGGGGAGACCAGGCTTTTACTTTTTGCTAATATCTGGACTGGGTGTACTGATGAGTATGGGCATACCTGCTTGGCTACTTTCCAGCTTTAGGCCAGCCTTTGCACTTGGGCAGCAATTGCGTTTGCCTGGGTTAGGTGCAAAATTGCAAAAAGGCCTGACTACGATCCAGTTTGCCATTATTATTGGCCTCTTGGCGGGAACCCTAGTGGTCTACCAACAAACAGTTTTCATGTTGGATAAAGACCCTGGCATTTCACTAGACGATAAGTTAGTATTGTTGGCTCCCTTAGGAACAAAACACTATGAAAACCTAAATCCACACTATCAGAAATTTAAGTATATCGTAGAGTCCTTACCCGAGGTGCAACAAATGACCTTAACTCGAGAAATTCCAGGAAATCCTCTGGAAGTACTGCAAGGGATTACGGTAGAAGGGCAAGCTCGTAGTGCCATCTTTGCTCGTTATACAGTTGATCACGGTTTTTTTGATGCCTTCAATCTGCCTATTGTGGCAGGGATAGATCCCCAGACTCGCCCGCCTGAGGAATCCAACATCATTATCAATGAGACCGCGATGCGTTTAATGGGATTTCAGGACCCAACCGAAATCCTGAATAAAACCATTACCTACTTTGAGGATGATCATCGAGTGATAGCTGTGATTAAGGATCATCATCATCGGTCATTGCATCACGATGTGATTCCTATTATTTATGATCTGTTTTCTAATCCGACTGAGGACGGCTACTTCACTCTAGCTATCAAACCGCCCCTTAATGAAGGATTTCTATCGACGGTACAGCAGGTCTACAATGAATCCTTTCCGAATTCTGTTTTTGATCATTTTTACCTAAAAGAGCATTATCAGCAGCAGTATCAGGGCGATGTCGATTTTCGCCGATTAGGATTAGCCTTTACCATATTGGGCTTCATCGTCGCAACACTTGGCTTATTTGGCCTTTCTTTACTGGTTTTTGAAAAGCGAACGAAAGAAGTAGGTATCCGAAAAGTCTTGGGGGCTTCTATTGCTGGAATTGTTAGCTTATTGGTGAAAGACCTGTTACGATGGGTGGCTTTAGGCTTTGTATTGGCGATCCCTTTAAGTTGGTATCTATTAGAGCAATGGCTGTCCAATTACCCTTACCGTATAGATGCCCATTGGTCTATTTTTTTCCTGGCAGGTGCCACCGCTATCTTGATGGCTTTTATGACAATGAGTTATCAGTCCTGGCGAACAGCCAATAAAAATCCTGCCTTGGTATTAAAGCAAGAATGATGATTCAAATTCGCCCTTTAACCTCCAATGATTGGACAGCCATCAAACAGATTTATGAAGAAGGCTTGGCCACAGGTGTCGCCACCTTTGAAACAGAAGCACCAGGCTCTTGGATGCATTGGAACCAGAAATACCTGCCGACTTGCCGGTGGGGAGCAGAAAATCTAGATCAGCTCATGGCCTGGATTGCCTTAACACCCTTCTCCAAAAGAGCAGTGTACAAGGGCGTGGGAGAAGTAAGTGTATACGTAGGGCAGCGTTTTAGAGGAAAAGGATTAGGAAAAAAATTATTGGTCAAGGTGATAGAAGAGGCTCCAACTCATGGTTTTTGGACGCTTCAGTCTGCCATTTTTGCCCAGAATAAGGTGAGTATTGAGTTGCATCGGCAGTTGGGATTCCGGGAAGTAGGGGTGCGAGAAAAAATTGCAATGCGGGACGGGCAGTGGCATGACAATGTGTTGATGGAAAAACGATTTTAACTGGATGTGCTATTCCTACAAAGACCTTTAACTATTCGATCAAATTGATTAAAGTTCGGTAGTCGTCAAAAGGAGCATCTCGGTCTTTCATTTCCAAAAGAGGCAATAATTCGGCACCATAGTGCTCCTCCAATTCACCATAAGTCCTTTCACATCTCACTTCGATCTCTCCTCCCGTCAATTGAGCTAATCGCCAATCGTAGGTACGTGCCATCTTATCAAAAATCTGCTGATTAATGGCTCCATGATCAGCTCCTGGACTAACGGGATTGATTTCTTGGAAGGCTGCCGTATTACGAGCAATCAGACGGGCTCGATCCATTACATAATATGCGGTGTGTGCCCAATCTGACGGAGAATCAATTAGATGGGCGTAGAATACTAGTTGTAGGTCTTCCTCATTTTTGATCATCCTTTCCCTTCGTGAAGCACCGCGCCATTTTAGGTCAACGACTGCTTTTTCCTGCCCTCGCCTTAATACCAAGTCTGCTCTACCTCTCACCTCTATCTCCTGAAACTCACCACTCAGTCTGGATTCTGTAGCATCAACTTCCCAGCCATTCTGTTGAATTTGATGAATGAGATTCCAAGCGGCATACTTTACTTTTTTGATAAAAGCGACCCGTTCTGGTTCACGCCCATACAGTAGGAAAATAGCCCCTTCTTTCTGTAGTAAGCCTGGGGCTTCTGCCTCAATCCAGTCATCTACTTGGTCCTTACTCCAGGACGTGATATCTTCTGTAAATAACTTTTCGAAAAACCTATGCGCCAGATTACCCATCAGGGTATTCTCTTTTACTACACTTAGAATCGTAGACTTACGCAACTTGATCGCATGCTTGAATACCCATTGATAGGGGTAGTAAAAGAGATCTTCTAGACTAGTAAGGCTTTCTCGTTCCCGTTGTGCCAACTCATACTTTTTGTCGATCCGAATAAAGGGAGCGGGTTGACCCAAATTCCGGGGCGGTACTTGAATCCATTTGGGTGGTGTCAAGAACTTACCCCAACCCTCACTAGACTCCTGCTCATCTATGTTCCAGGTAATATCCGTCAAGTCTTCAAAAGTAGCTGCCAAATCGCCAAACAAAGGATGCGCATGTGCAATACTACCTTCTACCCATTCTGGAATGACTAAAACTAGTTGTTGCTTTACCTTGAGGATCGGATTCTTCCTTTGCCAAAGCATAACCGCATTTTCCTCTTGGGGGCCGACCAATTTTACCCCTTGGGTGGATAGGTACATTCTCTCATCATTGTACCATCGGGAAAAGAAGTGATCTGGTTCATGCTGCGTAAAATTCCACCAAAGCAATTGTTCCGTGGTGTCCGTCAATGCAGCGGGGTTATGGATATAAGATAAAGATCCGCACTCCGTAGGTCGGAACTCTACCGGTGCGGGCTCATAAATGGTCTTTACAATCCGTTCTAATTCTAAATAGTTGAGGTGTGTTTCAGGAAGTGCTGTTAGGAGTTCAACGATGCGATTGGACTGTTCTCCCAGGACAATCAATGAGGGGTTTTCATTACCTCCTTCTTCAAAGGTATTATAAGCCCATTTGTGCAAACGTTCAAAGATAGCCATCACATCTCCCTTCGGAACTACCTCCTTGACATCATATCGTTTCCTACCAAACCAGAAATCAAATTCTTCTCGGATGGACTGAGGTTTTAACTGTAGGTCAAACTGACTCCGAAATTCAAGTTGATCAAAAAAACGACTGATCATGGATTTCCAACCATCGCTACCCAAGCCCGGGTATTGCGCCATGGAACTGGCAATCGCCCGAGCCAACTCATCATGCAAGGGCTTTAGCGAAAGCGAAACAAATTCCAGAATTTTGTAGGGATCAATGGGCTCCCAAAGGAAGGCCGTCACCAACTTTAAAACCTGTAGTGTCGGTCTGGCCAGAGAAGCCGATAAGATACCCAAACAAGGAATACCCTCTTGAATCAAAGCATCATCAAGAACCCGGCTTTTATCTGGAATTAAAGAAAGAGGCTGCCAAGTTTTATTCTGTCCAAACAGTTTCGCCATATGTACCGCCAAATCTGTCTCGCGCTTTCCCGTTAGGATCAACAAGGAGCCATCCTTTTTCAGGCTCACTTTGTCCTTGGCTGCCTTTTTCAAGCGCCCTTGCAAAACTGCAAGATCAGTGTCGCCGGTAATAGACTCTTCCATTGGGAGTACGAGCTGGATACCCGCTTCTTTTAGGGCATGAAAAAAGCGTTGTAGGAAATAAGGTAACAGCTCCATGGGTTCCGTTAACCTGATCTCCGTAATGGGCTGGAGTCTATCCTTCAAGGCTTTTGTCACGGCCATCCAGCGATCTGCATAACCGGCTGCTAATGGCAATAAATCCCCATCTGGCGTTCCTTCCTGTAGCAAAGCTTCTACACCAGCTAAAGTGTGCAAGCGGGCTGGTAAGGCTCCCCCACGCTTGAAATCCCATCCTGCTAGTAGCAATTCATCCCGGCGAGAAAGTAACTCTGCTGCTGTTGCAAATTGATCAGCGGCAAAGGAAGACAAATAAAAGGTCTCTTGATCTTCCTGTAAATACTGTAGCAAAGCCTGTCGATATTGCTCAATTCGAAGGTAGTCATTGTCATTAGGGTGTCCAGCAAACCCCATGTGGGATTCCATGGTGTAAAGTAAGTTCTTCGGCCCTAAAGGAACGAACCCACCTGCACTCCCATTAGGTAATGGAAAGCTAATATCGTCTAGCGCAAGTCCGAATTGTACAATCATAGTGAATTTTGGAGGCGTAAGCTACAGGCCAAAAATAACCAAATACTTAAATGTTCCCCTACAACTAACCGCTTTCTTAGCTTCTTTTTATCGTTTTCAAAAAAAATGTACCGCTAAGGAACTTATCCGAACTCCTTAAAGTTATAGGGGTATGAAAACGATTATTACACATATTCCGAGACCTCAACAACCGCGCCATCAGCGGCCCAGATTCCTATGGGGTTTCAAGACGTATATGTCTGAATAAATTTTCGAACCTGTTTTCGAAGGAGCCTCATAGAAATTCACGGATCTATGAGGCTTTTTTTATGTCCATAACTCAAGTAATCATATCTAGGTGTAGCTTAATATGCGCAAAGCGCGCGGTTTGGAGCCGTGTAGATGCTGGTTCAAATCCGGCCACCTAGACAAGAGTATGAAATACAGAATGCTGGATTTCATACTGTGCGCAAGCACCAAATTCTGCCTGTGGAATCAATCAATGGGATTCGATTATAGTATCTAAAAGGAGCTTTATGAGCCGGAATATTGTTGACAAATTTATTAAGAAATAGGGATGTAGCTCAATCGGAGAGAGCAGCGCCAAGGACGGCGATGGTTGGAGGTTCGAGCCCTCCTGTCCCTGCCCTGGGTGAGTCAGCTATTGGTTTGCTGTGCCAGTCTGTGACACTGGTGCGCCGAAAGGCGCTTGCGGGTTCGATCCCCGTCGCCCTGACTAAGTGTGGTGAAGAGGAAAGCGGTTTTTGAAGGAGAACCCGGACCTCCCACCACCAAACAGAGAATACACTGTGAAGGATTATTCATTTTTCACTATACATTCTCCGGTACAAAGGCGCATAGTTTAATCGGAAAAATACCCGGCTACGAACCGGGAGATCAGCGTTCGATTCGTTCTGTGCCTACTACATTTATCAACTACACCAGTCCTGTAGTATAAGGGTTAATACACCGGTCTTTGACGCCGGGGATGCCAGTTCGAGTCTGGTCAGGATTGCAACCGAAAAAAGCATAATTAACCCATTATCAGCAAATGGTGCGCTTTCCTTTATTTATCAGGAACTTATGATGTTGTAGATCTTATTTTTCTTTCTTTTTTCTTACCTTTCAATTGTATTTTCTAAGCTTTATCTCTATGGCAGTTAAAGCAGTGAACTTACCCCCAGCTTAATATACGCTGGTTCTTAACAGGTCAAGGAGAATCCGGTTTAGAAGGGTTAGTCCCTGAAGTGAAGCCAGAAGATCCGAGAGTATGCGCCGATTTTGGCGAAGAAGTTGAAGATTGAAAATAGTACTTTTAGTTACAAGTTGTTCTCTAAGCCCAAGGAGCAGTATTCAGACATAAGCAAAAGCCTTGAACAACCTAAGAAAACCTGAACGAGGAAAGATGAACACTAGAACCAATCAAGATCAGGAAAACAAAAGCCAATCGGCTGCAAATGAGAATTCTCATTTGCAAGGGAATGGTACATCCACCTTCCAGTTTGTTGATAATCGACGGGAAGCTAGCCAAGGGAGAGTATTACAGGAAATGGCAGACAACAGTCCGCAGGCTAGGAAAGCCATTCAACTCCTTCGCAATAGTGGAATGGCCAATAATAATGCTAACGCGGTTGGGCAAGGACATACCACTGTTATACAAAGACAGACGGCACTACAAGCATTCAATCTACTAATGAGATCAATTGGACAACAAATTGGTGGAAGTTTAGGCAAGATATTGCTTGGGTTAGCGAAATTAAATCAATTCGATAAAGAGAATGCAGAGCAACAAATCCTCTTTGCTTCTGCTTGGGATGGTGCCCCTAAGGATAAGTTATCAAAAGGTGATGATAGAGCAATGCAGGAGAATTTGATTCAGCATAATGATTATGGGATCGGAGATGCCATGAAAAAATTAAGATTGGAAAGTGATAAAACACAATATTTGAAATATAAGATGGATGACGACAATGATAAGAAAGAAAACATCTATAAAGCATTTCAGAATGCATTGTTTTTCAGGGCAGAAAGAAAAACTTCTAATGCTTCCACGAAGGGATATTTAATATACAATGCAGCGGTACACGGCAAAAGCGGAAGTGCATCAGTCATGCCAGGAAGTGACGCCAAAAGAGTTCAGGATCGGGCGGACAAGTATTTGTTTGTAACTAAACAAAGAAAAGAGGCATTGGAGTACGTGGAAATGGCCCAAGGTGGCAGCCGAGAAGTTCTTAATATCATTGCGTCGAAAAATGAAGTAGGCTTCATGAAGTTTGACGTCGACTCAGGTGGGTATAAAACGCCTGAGGATTTAACTGGAATAGTAACGGACACGATGACAGAGGAGGCGATTAAGAATTTGAATACTTGGCTTCCCATTGATGAAAGGGTAGTGGCGAATAAGCAATTAGATGGAATTTTGAAGTATATGTTATCGTAGTATAGTATAGTTAAGTAGTGCTTTTTGCATCTACAGCTCTTTACACATGAAATTGGGAAGAAAGAGAATAAAGTACTTATATCACGATTTAGGTAGATATAAACGATACTATCCCCAAAAACGGGTAGTTAAAAAATGGAGGGCTTAAGCCCAAAGAACCACAATTTGACTCTTTCGTTAAAAATAGCAATAAACTGATTAAGAATAATGGGCCAGTTGCGAATAGGCATGGTCCATTTTTTTGTGATCTCTACAATAGTCAGGGAGATGGACTTTTTTAGTGCCTTGTCGGTAGGGAAAGACATCTTATTTTTAGTGTATTTCCTGATTTTGCCGTTGAGGTTTTCGATTAAATTAATGGTGTAAATGATCTTACGAATCTCGACTGGGAATCTGAAAAGGGTAGTAAGTTCTTCTCAGTTATTTTGCCAGGACTTGATCGCATAAGGGTACTTGTCTTGCCATTTGTGTTCAAAGTCGTTCGAAGCGGCCCTTGCGGCCTCCTCATTAGGAGCGGCGCAGATGGCTTTCATGTCTTTGGAAAACTCCTTTTTATCTTTCCAGACTACATATTTAGCGGCGTTGCGGATTTGATGGACCACACAAATTTGCATATCACTTTGAGGAAATACCGTTTTAATAGTCTTGGTAAAGCCAGTCAGCTTATCAGTAACCGTTACGAGAATACCCTGTACTCCTCGAGCTTTGATACCGGTCAATACACCCATCCAGAAGCGAGCTACTTCGGCTTTGCTCAGCTACATACACAAGAAGACTTCCTTTTTGCCGTCTTTTTTAAGCCCTGCAGCCAAGTAAATGGTTTTATTGATCACTCGAGAGTTATCTCTGACTTTAAAGACAATACCTTCCATCCAAACGATGAAATACATGGAATCAAGCGGCCGATTCTGCCAGACTATAATGTCTTCAGAGATCTTATCGGTGATTTTAGAAATGGTAGAAGTAGAGATATTGAAATCATACAACTCTCGGAGTTGTTCTTCGATATCTGAGTTACTCATACCTTTAGCATACAAGGAGATGACCATTGACTCAATGCCTTTAGCCAGGCGCGAATGCTTCGGCACGATCTGAGGTTCAAAGTTAGCAACCGGATCCTTGGGAACCTTAATTTCTGATTCGTCATAGGTCGTTTTAATCCTTTTCTTAGAAGTCCTGTTTCGAGAATTACGATTAGTGCTTCTTTGGTGCTTGGCATAATCCAGATGGGCATCGATCTCGCCTTCCAGCATCTTCTCGATTCCGCGTTTGTCAAGTTGACTCAAAAAGGACTCTTACTCCTCTCCAGATTGGAATTGTTTTAAAAATTCATCTGCTAATAGATCTTCTTTTTTCATCTTCTGCATGGTGGGTTGTTTAAAGTTACCAAATTAAAATGGGGCCCATTTTAAAACTTCCACGCTTTTATGGATGCTACCAATTCATTACGTTTTTTCTTCGAATCTGGTCAGGATTGCTATATAACAAAGACGCCCACAACTGATAGTTCAGAGAGCATGTACATGTCATCCACTCAATTTGGCGCAACCTTAGCTTCTCATAGGTGCTACAAGCGATTGTCCGACTCCTCTTCTTCACTTTTAAGCCTATTCTGATACCCGCAGTGATCTCGGCACTTATGGCCGCAGTTATTTCTTTCCTTTTTCTTACCTTTCATCTAAGCTTTTATGGAAATCTATAACGTTATATTGTCAATGCTAATCATATGGAAAATAGTAGACGGAAATTTTTAGGAACTAGTCTGGCACTAGGATTATCATCTTTGGCCAAAGCCAGTCCAATAGAAAAGTTGATTGATGTGGAGGAAAGTGACAAGAAATTAAAAATCCTCATTCTTGGAGGAACAAGCTTTTTAGGGCCACATCAAATTGCCTATGCTGTGCAGAGGGGACATGAGGTGTCAACATTCACTAGAGGTAAAACGGTTCCGAAGATCCATCAAGAACTATTTTCCAAGGTTGAAAAACTTATAGGGGATAGGGAAGATAATTTGGAGGCGCTGAAAAACCGAAAATGGGATGTAGTCATTGATAATTCAGGCCGCCGGACTAAATGGACGGAAGATACCGCCAAATTGTTGGTGGATCATGTTGGCTATTACATGTACACTTCTTCTATTAGTGTCTTTTATCCCTTTGTTGGCGATGACTTTTCTGAGCAGCGACCACTCGTCACAGAAATTCCGGAAAATGCTAATGAACAGGAAAAACAAACCTACGCCTATGGGGTGATGAAAGCCACTTCAGAAGCGGCCACCATTGATGCTTTTGGACAAGACCGCTCGATAATTGTCAGACCTACATTAATTGTTGGCCCTGGTGATCCGACCGACCGTTTCCCATATTGGTTAGCTAGAATAGAAAAAGGGGGAGACATTATCATTCCTGGCAAGAGGGATGAAGTAGTGCAATACATCGATGTTCGAGATCTCGCGGAATGGATGATCCGACTGCTAGAAAAAGAGGCGGCAGGAATTTATAATGGCTCTGGACCAGGTTTCAAAATGACCACCGATGCCTTTGTACATGGTATCCATGCCAGTTATAACTCTCCGGTGAATTACATACAAATCGATGATCTTACTTTTTTGAAAGATAATGGGATAATTGGTATTCAACCCTGGGTCATACAACTTCCTGAATATGCGGGTATGTCCAAGAGTGAGAACAGCAAAGCTATAGCTGCTGATCTCCAATTTCGCTCCCTTTCCGAAACAGTAGGCGCTACAAAGGAATGGTGGTATTCAGATGCTGTTTCGCAAGAACGTCGTGACAATATTCTAGCGGGCGATCGATCATTCATGAAAAGAGAGAAAGAGATTTTGGAGAAATGGGCCAATAGATAAGATCTGAAATATGTACTAGCAACCAAAATAGCATACTATCTGACAGGATTGGGCGCTATTCCGCCAGCGTGGCTCGGGCCAAGATAGCCATTTCCTGCATCGCGCTTTCAAAGCGAGCCATACGTGAATCCTTGGAGGCACCTTCTTGGAATCGCTTAAATAACTGTTGTGATACGATGGCTCCCTTCCAGTAGGCAAAAGCTTCGTACCATCGAATGTTGTCTAGTGAAAACCCGGTGTATGCTTGATATTTTTCTAATAGGAATGTTTTAGGCGGGAAATCTCCTTGCAATTGGACAGGTAGATTTTCTAGCTGTTTCTTCTTTTGATCCGGGTAATAGCTGAGGCTGGTTCCCAAATCAATCAAGGGGTCACCCAGGGTGCACATATCCCAATCAAAGATTGATGTTACCTCATCGGGATTGTCTGCTTGGAATTGGCAATTGTCCAATTTGATATCATTGTGAATGATCGATACTTTTTGTGCCGCGGGGATATGGGATTGTAATAAGTTAAGCACGGCGTCCATGTGCTCATTGTCAGCCGTTTTAGACAATTCCCAGCGTTTCGACCAACCTCTCAATTGTCGTTCCACAAATCCTTCGGATCTTCCTAAGTCAGTTAGGCCAGCAGCTTGATAATCTACCTGGTGCAAGTCTGCCATTGCCTTCATCATGGCATCAACCAGTCGTTTCTCGACCTGCTCGAAAGATTTAAAGTCATCTATGATCTTGGTGCGGACTACTACTCCCGTTCTCCGTTCCAAAACCACAAAAGGGGACCCGATAATGGACTTGTCTTCACATAGATGATAGGCACGAGGAGCTCTGGGAAAATGCTTAAATAGTTTTGAGAGCACTCGAAATTCTCGTTTCATATCGTGTGCTCCCGGCGCAATCTTACCGAAGGGCGGTCTGCGCAACACAAATTCCTGTGCACCGAAGGTTAGTAAATAAGTGAGGTTGGCATGTCCTCCGTGGAATTGTGCCACTGACATTTTTCCCTGAATTTCAGGGATTGCCTGCCGGAGGTAATCCTCTAGTTGGCCCCAGTTCAGCGCTTCCCCGGAACGTATTTCTTTGGCTCTATCCACTTATTCTCTAAACTAGAAGGTGTAAGAAAAGCCAGTCAAGTCTTCAGAGATAGCCCATAGTCGTTGTGCAATCTCTTCATCCTTGGCATGCGAAGCGATCTTAGCTGTTCCAGGTTTGCCCTTCATTTCATTATACCCGGTTGGGCCATAATAGTCACCTCCTTGAACGCCGTTCTGGACAGCAGCCATCAAGGTTGGTAAGGCGCCTTTAGCGGGCTTGTGGCTAATGAGTAAAAACATAGGCGTTAGGAGGTAGACCATCAAGTTGGGTACATATCTCACTAATTCGGTAGGGGAAACACCCGGGTGGGCGGCTACTGATATCGGGCCTGCCTTGGCAGCTTCAAGTCTCCTTTGGAGTTCAAGAGTAAAGATTAAGCAGGCCAGCTTACTTTGCTGGTACGCTTTTAGCTTAGAATAGGATTTTTCCCAATGTAGATCTTCAAAATTGATGGTGCCTTGCAAATGAGCCAAAGAACTCAAGGTGACAATTCGTGAATTTTCGGTTTGCTTTAGGATATCCATGAGTAAACCTGTGAGTAAAAAGTGCCCAAAATAGTTGGCCCCCATCTGGAGTTCAAAGCCGTCTTTTGTTTGGATGTAAGGCGGAACCATTACACCTGCATTATTGATTAATACATCCAGTTTGTCAAAATTGGATTGGAAGTTCCCTGCAAATCTCTTCACAGATTCAAGATCGGTAAGGTCAATCAATTGGATATGGAGATTAGCCTGTGGGACAGCTTTCAAAATCTTTTCTTTTGCTCCCTGTGCCCTGGATTCTGAGCGACAGGCTAGGATGACCGTAGCATTCTTTTTTGCTAAAGCCAGTGCTGTTTCATAGCCCAGTCCTGCATTGGCTCCGGTAACAATAAAGTTTCTTCCTGTCTGATCGGGAATGTTTTCGATAGTAAAACTCATGTTGGCTTAGCTTGAAATTTGATTTATGAACAACTAGCGGATAACCGCGGAAAGAACGATGCTAAAAGATAATCAATTTGTGGTAAGCGAAAGGCTTTTTCCATGTTATCAATAAAATAGGGGATGTATTCCAATATTGTCACTCACCGAGCTACTCCTACAATGGAGGATGTTATATCTCCAGTATTTATAAGGCTTTGACTACGCTTTTATCTCGTTGTTGCGCTGACTAAAGAATCCATCTATAGGAAAACCTATAGAAAAATATCCAGGCTTTCTTCATCGAATTCCCAGGCATACCTCTATTTCGAAACCCTGCTTTCCGCCCCATCTTTGTGTCATACTTCATTCAATAACAATTATCAAAAAATATAGTCATGAATAAAGAAATCAAACATATCATCATTCGACACTTAAGCGGAAGCAAAGCCAATCAAATTGAAGAGTTTGACTATCAAGATAACGACACTATTAGTTTTGGTAGAGCAGCTAGCAATCAACTACAATTTGATGTAGAGCAAGACAATGCTGTTAGTCGCGAGCATGGCGTGATAGAGAAGGGAGAGACACTAGGTACTTTCACGATTACAGATCACAATAGTTTAAATGGCACTTATGTAAACGGTCAAAAACTGAATGGTTCACGAAGCCTGCTACCTGGTGATGAAGTATCGCTAGGGGCAAAAGGACCTCGTTTTCAGTTTGACATTAACCCTAGCCTGGCTGATAACGCCGCTACGCAATTGATTCAGATACCGGCAGCAGACCCAACTATGGAGCACAGTATCGTCGAGGAGGCGTCAATAGCTAAGGTGGGTATTGGTAAGGAAACCTTTCAAAGAGCAATCGTTACTGAGCGTAAGCGCTCCCAGAAGACTTTGATTTCCGTAATTGGAGCGATCTTGCTTGTTACGACTGCTTTAGGATATACATTTAAAGACCGCATTATTCCCTCCAAAGATGACTTTGCTTCTAAGACGGATACCGTAAAAGTTATCACCAATACAACCACAGTAGTAGCAGAGGATTTCTCTCCTGAAAAGATAGCCCGAGAGAATTCTGATAAGGTGGTATTCATCGAGTTTGGATTTAAACTAATCCATGCTCCTACCGGTGACGACATTTATCATCAGTATACTCGCCGAAAAGACGAAAAAACAGGAAAAGAGTACTTGATGCCGCTATTCATTGAGATGGAGCCAGGTGTGATAGAGCCACTACTAGGCTTGAAGAAAGATGTTCCTGAAGGCGCCCCCATTGCCTTGTCTGGGCTTTCTGGTACTGGTTTTATCGTAGATGAAGATGGATATATTCTTACCAATAAGCACATTGCCGAACCTTGGAAATACCCTTATACTTTCCCGCAAAATGCTGCTCAAGGATTGTTGTACCAAATGGTAGAGGGAAGTTGGAAAATTACTGGAACGGTTAGGGCTCCTGCTAGATGGATTCCTTCTGAATCGAAATTCTTTGGTAGAGAACCTGTTTCTGGAAAGATACTAGCGGGTGAAAGTACCTACATGAATGTGACACTGGCAAAAACAGATTCTCGTATCAATGCTCGCATGGTCCAATCTAGCTCAAATCATGACGTAGCGATGATCAAGATAGATCACATGGCAGAATTCAACCCTGTGGATTTAAAAGAAGATGGAGCTGATGTCGCACAAGGACAAAAGATCGCTGTGATGGGCTATCCTGGAATTTCGCCAACAGTGATTTATGGAAGAGCGACACAGGAATTTGGTAGAGCCTCCGGTGATGTGAAGGTGGTGCCAGATCCAACGATTACCGATGGAACAATTGGCAAAATTATCCGAGGAAGTAATCTAGTTAATAATGCAGAACTCAGTGGGTACTATAGCCCAATGGGAGAGTACTACCAATTGACGGCTAGTGAGACTGGAGCAGGCAACAGTGGAGGACCTGTATTTGACAAGGATGGAAAAGTGATCGCCATATTCGCCGCCTCGACTACATCAGCGGAGGGCGCGAGAATCACCTTTGCTATTCCGATCAAGTATGGATTGGATCTAATGCATCTCACTCCGGTAATCCAATAAACAGATGAATACAGCGTCCAGTTGGAGCAATTGCGAATTGCTCTGGCTGGATGCAAACAAATTTATACACAACTATTTCAGATTCTATGGCAGATCTCGTGTTTCGAGACATTCTATGATTGTCCACGAAGTTTGTCTAAGACGGATATTTCAAAGCTTTTCTTTAAAAACCAAATTCTCCGGCTATGGCATTTTCATTCCTCAAACGACAAAAATCTGAACCTCGCCCGAAAAACCAAGCTCAGGTCAGTATTGACTATAGAGCCGTAGCGCTCACGGATGTAGGGGCAGTAAGGGACAACAATGAAGACCATCTAGTTTTTATTCGTCCGTTCGACCGAAAGACAAGAGCCAGTCATGGTTGTCTTGCAGTGGTTGCAGATGGAATGGGAGGCTATAGTTACGGAGAATTAGCTTCGAAGATGGCCACGGATATTATTAGTCGTAATTATTTCGATACAAACTATAAGGTCGTAAACGCTTTGCGTCGATCCTTTGAAAAGGCCAACAAGACGATTTACCAAAAGGCAAACAGTGATGCTCGATTCAAGGGTATGGGAACTACCTGTACCGCGGTGGTATTACTGGAAGACCAGATTTTTTTGGGGCATGTCGGAGATAGCAGAGCCTATTTGCTGCGGGGAGATCGAGTCATTCAACTCTCTAATGATCATACCTTAGTACAACACTTGCTTGATACGGGGCAAATTACTCAAGAAGAAAGCTTAAGTCATCCTCAGCGAAATGTGGTCACTAGGGCGATGGGGACTGCTCCCAAATTACAAGCTGATTTTGTCAAGCATGAGCTACGATTTGAGGTCGGAGATAAATTGCTGATTTGTAGCGACGGATTATACGAATATGTAAAGATCGACGAACTAAAACAGATCCTTGGTAATCAGAAATTGAATGAAGCGTCACAATCTCTGGTCAATCTTGCGAAGCAGAGAGGAGGCCATGATAATATCTCTGTATTAATCGTGGAGACATTCCAAGTAGATTTGAACCAAGCTAGTAACCCTACCCAAAAGATTAGAATATCATGATTGGTCGAAAACTTTCTAATTTTCAAATCAATGAACGAATCGGTGAAGGCGGAATGGGGACAGTCTACAAGGCTACAGATCTGCATTTGAATCGAACCGTAGCTATTAAGATGCTGCACCCGTTTCTTGTTAGTAACCCTGATTCCTTCAAACGCTTTCGCAACGAAGCGCATTTGTCTGCAAGAATCTCCCATCCAAATGTGGCGACACTGTTTAATTTCCAAGCCTCAGAGGGAACACACTTCATTATTATGGAGTACGTGAAGGGGCAAGCACTGGAGGATGTCTTGAAATTGCAGGAGCGCTTGTCAGAACAGGAGGCGGCCAAGATTATCCTTCAGGTATTGGAGGGTTTAGGAGCGGCTCATGAGTTGGGTATCATGCACCGAGACCTTAAACCAGGGAACATCATGATTACCCATAGAGGTTTTGTGAAGTTGATGGACTTTGGCATTGCTCGCTTGGAAAATACGGAACGGATGACCCGGCAAAATAGTGTGATTGGGACACTCGAGTACCTTTCACCAGAATTGGTTAAAGGAGGAGCGCCTTCCAAGGCTTCGGACCTATATGCTGTCGGTGTTATGTTTTATGAAATGCTGACTGGTAAGTCTCTCTTTACGGGAGAAACCGAAGCAGCCGTGATGTATCAGATTGCCCATGAGCGGGCCAATGTTCAGATCCCAGGTGTTAGTCGGAAATTGGTGCAGATCATCAAAAAACTCACACATAAAGATGTTAATAAGCGTTACCAATCCACGCAGGAGGTGATTGTAGACTTGGAGCAGCTATTCCAAGGAGGAAAGGTGAATACAAAGTTGATGAGTGGCAAGTTGGAACATAAGCCGTCTGAGTCTGGCTCCCGAATGGCCCTACCTGTGCAACTTAAACTCCCCAGTACAGATAGCCTTAAAACACTTAAACTACCTTTTGATCTAGATCTGAGAATATTGGCAGGAGCATTCGTGCTTTGCCTCTTGATTTTATTGCTGGGAAGGCGTTCATCGTCTGGCCCTGTGGATGACCCGCAGATGACGGAGCTTGACGAGCCAGCGTCCACGATAGAAGAAGGAGAACAGGCGACTTTCCTTGCAGATTTAGTGCCCGTAAGCTCTTCCCAATTGAGTGAACCAAGCTCTAATACTATTGAGTTCATCGACCGATTTGATGATGAACCGGTTACGCCAGAGAAGAAGGAAGAGAAAAGTAGCAGGAAGAGTTCAACTGATAAATCTAAAAATAGAACTACTAGAAAAACAACCAACACACCCACCAAAAAAAATGAAAGGTCTGCTGTCAAAACAGAAAAAGCCAAAGAAACTTTAGTGACTAAGGAGGAGGAGTCTCGGCAAAAAGATGAGCAGGCAGTTGGGCGAACCACCACGGAGAAGTCAGATGACAAAGTAATACCGGAACCCCCGGTTGCACCAGAAATCAAGCCGCCACTTAATACCAATCGACGGAGTACAGGGGAAAAAGTGAAAATTAGAATCCCTGATATGTTTCTATCGGCCAGTTTTATAGAAACTGTTTCTAGTGAAAAAAACCATGAAGGTCAAAGTATTTACCTGAGTACCAGTCATGACATCTACCAAGGAGATCACCTGATTATTCCTAGGGGAGCCAAGGTGAAAGCGCAAGTAAAAAAGGTTCGAAGGGCTGAGGGAAAGAAACGAGCTTTTTTAGCTATCAATCTGATTTCCGTGCAAGCCATCAATGGGGATTGGCTAAGCATCAATTACCCAGAATATAGCAATCTGTCCAAGACCATCGTAGAGTTTAAACGCGGTAGTCAACTGAATAAAATCAAGTTGAAATCCACCAATATCACACTTAATAAGTCATTCTGATGCCCCAATGCCATGTTGTCATTGGAGTTCATTAGAAGCTACAACCCATTTATCATGAAATACGCAAAGCAATATTTTAGTCTTGTCCTAATGCTGGTTCTTAATTGGCAGTTGTCTGCACAAGATATCAAGTCTTCTACCAAAGGTTTTTCAGCCAATCTTAGTTTGGTTTATGGAAGTTGGAATTCTGAGAGTACCTTCCTCGGGGATCTCGATGATGTGGAACCCGCCGGCTTTGGTTACAGTCTGAAAGCAGCATATGGAATCAATCAGAACATAGAGGTTTTCTTGTCTTATGATCAGATGGGCTTTGCTCGAGAATTCGATTGGGATGCTTATCAGCTTAGTGCGGTTGATATTGGCGGGCGATATAACTTTGGAGCAACGCTTCGGTGGTTTCGTCCTTTTTTAGAAGCAGCGCTCTCCTTTAATAATTTATTGATAGAACCCATCACCTTTGATGGCAACACACTCTTTGAACTAAAAAGTAGCGGAGCGGGCGTAACAGTCGGTGGTGGATTCCATATATTTATTCTGCCAAATCTCAGTTTTAATGCGGACGGAAGGTTTGGTTTTGGTAACTTTAGCTCAACCGCTTTATCAGGGACAGATGTGGGGGACTTAGGGGAAACGCTTGATTTTACAACCCTTAGACTTCATTTTGGTTTAACTTACTTTTTTGAATAATTCGATTTTTGCTATGTCAGATTCCATTCGGATATTGCTGGTAGACGACCACCAAATTATTTTGGATAGTCTGGGCCTGCTTTTCGATTTGATGGAAGGAATAACCTTGGTCGATACGGTTAATGATAGTCGGAAAGTATTGGAGTTACTAGCGGAAAAAAATGTAGATATCTTGATTACGGATATGAGTATGCCCTATATGAATGGTATTGAATTGAGTTTTCAAGTAAAGGAGAAGTATCCGGACATGAAGATCCTCATGTTGACAGTAAATGACCAAGGAGACCGCATTCAGGATGCTTTTAAAGCTGGTATTTCTGGTTATGTCATGAAGAAGGCAGGCCGTATTGAGTTAGAAAAGGCAATTCGAACCATAGCGGCTGGCCAGTTGCATTTCAGTCAGGAAGTTATGCGTACTTTACTTTCGACCAAAGAGGGCGATGATCAATTTGAGAAAATCAAGCATCTTACCAAACGAGAAGTAGAAATCATTAAGTTGATTGTTCGTGAGTTTTCTTCTGCGGAGATCGCAGAAAAGCTATTTATTAGCCAAGGCACAGTAGAAACGCATCGCCATAATATTTTCAAAAAATTAGATGTGAAAAATGCCATCGGTCTGGTCAAATTCGCTCTTAAATATAAGTTGATTTGAATAATACAGCTCGCTATTTGATAGGGTTTGTCATCTTGTTGCTTGGTCTTCACCAAGGTAAGGCACAGGGCTGGGTTGGTTTGTACCAGAAGTATCAAGAAAGCCAGCGGTTGGAATCTATATTGGAACGGGATTCACAATCTGTTCGCTCTTATGCTGCGTACACCATTTACCGAATCAACGACAGAGATCAGGTTTCGGAGCAACTATTGGATACTTTGGCCATTCTGGTTGAAGCGTCGGCCTGGCCGAAAGCTGCCGGACTTTTGCTGAATGCAAAGGGGCGTTATTTTGATGTGCAGGGGAACATGGATCAGGCGCTGAAGTTTTACTACGAAGCTATAGATACTTTGCGTGAGGCTGGTCCAACCTATCAAGACCTATCTACAGTCCTGATTGGGGCGGGTTTTGTGTTATTAAATACCCAACATCACGAAGAAGCTTTCACCACGATCCAGGAAGGTTATTTCTATGCAAAGCAATCGGGACATCTGAAAAATCAGTTGCTCTCGCTAGACTTTTTTGGTGATTATTATTATTACAGTGCCTTTAGACAAGAAAAGTTTGACTCCGCTTTGGCCTACTATTTGAAGGCTGACGCCTTCATTGATGAATTTCGTTTTGATAGTTATTTCAGATCAGACAATGATCATGGTTTGGCCAACGTGTATTTGCGTTTAGGGAAAAAAGAACTTTCAGCCTTCCATTTCAATAAATCTTTATTGGAAGCTGAGAAAAGCGGAAATTATGGGGTGATCTATGCGCTATATTTTGACAAAGCAGAAGTGCTTGATGAGCAGAATAAGCATAAAGAAGCCCTTCAACTTAAAAAGGAGGCTTACGAATATGCACAGGCTTCTAATTGGATAGAATTCCTGGCCAGGGCGGATTGGCAACTGTATCACACCTACAGATCCTTGGAGGATTATGAAAATGCTTTGATCCACTACGAAAAATATATTGTGGCGCAGGACAGTATGAAGAAAGGTCAAGCTAGCGCCCGATATGCAGAACTAGAAGCTCAGTTAGAGAGTAAGAAAAAGGAAGAAGAAATCACCCGCTTACAAAATATAAACCTCCAACAGACCAGAGACTTCTTCTTTTGGATCATATTAATTGGAGGGCTCCTTTTGGGATTAATTAGTTTACTCAACTTACGATTACGGAGAAAAAATTCAGAACTAGAACAGAAGAATAAAGAGGTTTTGCTTGCTCAACTTAAAGGCCAAAACCTGGAGCGAAAGCGGATGGCCGTGGAGTTACATGATAACTTAAATACCAAGATTGCTGCGATACGTTGGCAGTTGGAAGCGGTGGTGCCGTCGATTGGAGAGAAGCCTAAAGGTATATTGGATAAAACTTTACTGCTGATCGATGACGTGTATGAAGATGTTCGCTTAATCTCACACAATCTAATGCCAGAAAAAGTAGAGGCCATCGGATTGATTGCGGCTCTACAGAGTTTGCTAGCACAACTCAAACAGAATAACAAGACCAGTTTTCAACTACTGGTTAATACCGGCCCAGACTTTGACTTTGGTTCCTTGAGTTATCATATCTACAATATCATCATGGAGATGATCAATAATATTTTGAAACACGCTGATGCAGATAATGGGTGGATCAGTATTTCGGAGGAGGGCGACAAGATATTGCTAACGGTCAGTGATGATGGAGTTGGGTTTGAAGTGGGTGAAATGACTGATGGATATGGCATTCGAAATATTACCTCCCGCTTGGAAAGTGTTAATGGAAAATGGAATATTGAAAGCGCCCCAGGCAAAGGCACCCAATTTTTTATTGAGATTCCTAAACTGGATTAAGAACTAAGTACCATCTTGCAAAGAAACCGCTTAACCTCGCCTTACTTTCTTTAGCAAGTTCTCTCATCTTTCCTTAATAGAGCTGCTTCCTAGCTGTTGATCAACGTTCCTTTGTTGTTGGTCTTCGAGGGAGATTTTTAGCTATTTTATTCTCTACTTTGAGTTTCCCATCAATGAGGTAAAAGAAGTGGTTATGAAAGAAATAGTATTCAGCTTATTCTTGATACTTGGCATCGGCCAGCTTGCTGCACACCCCGGGATCGGCATTGTCATGGATAGTCAAGGAAACGTTTATTATACAGATTTAGCCCAGGTATGGAAAATTACACCAAGTGGCAAGCATGTTCTTGCTGTCGAATCTGTTCATACCCATGAGTTGTATATAGATGAACAGGACAACCTTTATGGCGAACATATCTGGTACGAGGGAGAAGCTACTGATCAATGGGGATATTATATTTGGTGCTTGAGTCGAATTGGAGAATTGTCCAAAACAATACAAGATACAAAGGGTTTTCCTGTCAACAATACGCTCCGGCGGGATCGAGCGGGGACTATGTACTGGGCTGAAAAATGGGGCGAACAAGAAATTCTAAAAAGGAGAACTACAAAAGGAGTAATCCAAGCGCATAGCTCGCATAGGTTTACGGACATCCGTTGGCTACATGTACCTGGAAAGGCAGGAGAAGTCTATGTCGTTGATTATTTACAATTGAAGAAGGTGGAGCCTAATGGAAAGGTTAGGCTACTTTCGGATAAGCTGAAGGAAGGGCGCTCAGTATTGAATTGGGTCCGGGACCATCACTATGTAATGGGGGTTTGGTCAGATCGAGAAAAAAACACCTACGTGGCCTTGTATGGTGCCAGAAAAGTGAAGAAATTTAAGCCAGATGGGACTAGCGAAACCATCTACAAATCGAGTAAGGGCTGGGCGCCTTCAGGCGGATTAATCGGGAAGGACGGCAGCTTGTGGGTGATGGAATTTTCCTTTAAAAATGAAACGAGAATTAAGCGGATAGATCGAAATGGTGAGGTTCATTGCTTTGGCAAAAAATGAAAATTCGAATGATAACTACCTATACAATTTAGCCGTAGGGAATTGGGTTCTGACTTACATAATAGAGTGGCTGGCATCCTGCTCACAAGCAGGGTGATAGTCGTGCTCGGAAGGGAACTTGGATCATGAGCAATAAAGACCGATATTGCTGGAATAATAGGCTGATAATAGGCGTTGTTGCATGAACAATTTGATATTTTATCAGAAAGCAATTTTGATTCCATAAATATGTTCATGCAATAACACCCTGAGAAAACCTCACAATTCTAACTCCTTGCAGTTGTGAGGCTTTAAAAATACCATTTAAGAACCTTGGTAAAGTTGAAATTGATGACTCCGAATAGTCAATTAAATTTGCGATCACGCCATCCCGATTATCAGAAATTTTTAGACATTAACGAAAGTGAATCTAGGAGAATTAGAGCGCAATACAACTCCAGTTTGAATCAGCCATATGGAGAAGCTGAATTGCAAACCATCGATGTCTTCCCTGCTAAGGCAGCGAATTCCCCCATTTTGGTTTTCATACATGGAGGGTATTGGAGAGCCTTGGACAAAGAGAGTTACAGCTTTGTAGCAGAACCTTTTCTAAAGCAGAATTTTACAGTGTTTTTAGTGAATTATCGACTTATTCCTGCGGTCAATATGGAGACACAGCTGAAGGATATTGGAGACGCTATCCACTGGATTCAAAAAGAAGCTTTGTGCTACAACGGAGATCCTAACACCCTTTTTCTGTCTGGCCATTCTGCGGGCGGACATCTCGCCTTAATGGCCTATTTGCAAAACGAAAATTTACGACCAAGCATTAAGGCGATTTGTAGCTTAAGTGGGATATTCGATTTAACTCCAATCAAAAACAGCTATTTGAATGAAGAATTACTATTAACCGATACAGATATTACTGTTTATAGTGTTTCAAATAAAGATCTATCTGTGCTGAAGTGCCCAACATTGTTAAGTGTCGGGTCTGAGGAGACCGAATTCTTTATAGAACAATCCAAGGGTTTGTATACTAATAATAAATCCCTAGCCCCCATTGAATATTTGGAATATGGAAACCTGAACCATTATCAGATAGTTCATAGACTGGGACATGAAGGAAGCCCATTAGTGAAATTTATCCTCGATCAACGGCAAGCATTAGAAGAAAAATAAGAGAGCAAGGAAAACCGACCCCAATTGTGTGGTCCACTTATCGAGAAAGATCAATAGATGACAACTGATGTTATAGAAATCAATGATTTTGTAGTTCTAATAGACAGCACTGATGCGAAAGAGGCAGAGGTCTTTCAATGTCAGCTTGATGACGACATTATTGGGATTTCTTTCTATGGTTCGGGGCAGGTAGAAATGGAAGTGAGTTATGGAAAGACGCTGCAGAGCTTCGAGAGTCGGAAGGGTACAGCCTTTTCTTTTTTGGCAATAAACAGGTGCAGTTTTCACATCGATTCTTGGAATCTGAGCCACTAAGAAGTATCGGTATTTTTTCTACGATAGAGAATCTACAAAAGCTACCCAGTTTCGAAAAAGAACTATTTGATAAACACTTAGGCAGACTGTTCACCTCCAATAATGATTTCGAAATGGGCCCTCAAGTACGCATGACTCCCCCCATGCAGACTGCCATTTCTAAGATATTTCACACCAAATACCAAGGATCAGCTAGGTTACTATTTTTGAAAAGCCAGGTTCTTGAATTATTGGCCCATTATTTTGATGAGATAAGGACCATTGGTCAACCGAAGATGAAACAAGTAGAATTGGAAAAGATCCATCTCGCAAAGGAGATCATTACCCGAAATATAGACCAGCCCCCTACGCTAACTGAATTATCAAAACTCATCGGTTTAAATAGCCACAAACTCAAGAAAAACTTCAAGCAACTTTTTGGCGTACCCGTCTTCAAATACCTTCAAAATCAAAGGCTGCAAAGGGCTCACCAATTGCTTTCAGATACGGAAATGACTGTCCAAGAAGTAGCTTGGTTTGTTGGATACGAAAGTTTGAGCTCTTTCTCTAATGCATTTTATCAGAAATATGGCTTCAGGCCCAGCAAAGTCGCCAAATAGCCTTATGCATATGATGATCTTGGAGCTAATTGCTGAAATCTTATCCTAAAATGGAAATCTCTTCACATCTTAAGCTATTCCTCTAAAACACTATTTACCTAAGCAAGGTAAATAACAGACACGATTTGCAACGAGACCTTTCGAACAAATCAAAATTCGTTTCGAACAAATCAGAGGCAGCCTTCTACCTTACTTTTGTCGTGTTAGTATGCTGTAGCATGGATAAGTCATCTAGCTGGCCTTTGTATTCCAAAGCTTTGCGGTGCCAAGTCTTGGGGGAACTTTGGCTTTTCCCATTGATGAATTCATGTCAAGTACTAAATCAAAATTTTCTGTAATTAATAAAGGTGACTTTTTAGCAGACTCTTCGGTGCTCAAAGCCTCGCTTAGCTGTGGCTAGGCTTGGTGTTCGCGCCTCGGTTTTGCTGAAAATCCACTCCTTTTTCAATTATATATAATTGTGCTCTGGTGCAAACACAGAATAATTAATCACCAATTCTAAATCGAATGACTAATTCTAAAGTAGTAGCTAGTTTTTTAATTCTAACAGGCCTAATCGGCCTTTACGTTGGTGGCGGTTTACTATTCTTTCCAGCAGAATTACAGGCGCAGTCTGGTATTGTTCTTGGAGACAACGCAAGTCATTTTAGTGAAACAAGAGCTCCTGGAGCTGCGATACTAGCTGCCAGTAGCATCAGCCTATTGGGGGCATTGAGGGCTAATTGGAGGCATTTAGCCCTTGTGTTAGTCGCGTTGTTTTTTCTTTCTTACGGTATGGGAAGGTTGCTAAGTTTGGTATTGGATGGAATGCCGGCCACAGGGTTGTTTTGGGCGATGATAGGTGAACTTATCATAGGGCTTCTTGCCTTAGTTCAGCTCAGAGCCTCAAGCAAGATGGCTTTTGATAACGTTCTATAGAGAAATAGTAGCAGATGGAAGCGTCGGAGGAGTTTATTTAGGATATATTTTAGCTTGATATCGCCAATTTGCCTACTCCCTGGTAGTTTGAAATTGATTTCGTTTGGATAACTTTGGCATATGAAGGTCTTTTAAATCCAACAAATAGCAGGTTTTTAGTCCACAGTCCGTAGCTTTGTGTTTGTTACGACAACACAAGACTTAGACAAGTTATCTTACAAACGAAAAACCTAAACTTATGCTACGACTACCGTCACAGCCGATGCTGTGGTGTGGGTTACCTTCTGTGTTTCAACAAAGATTGCTACATCACTTCTTACCAAATTATCTTTCCCGTTCCAGGTGCTCAGGTGTAATAAGTCAGGCGCTCTGTTTTTGTCTCTTCGTGCTCACATTGCCCAGTTGTGCTCCTGTTAGCGGGAATGAATCGGAAGTCGCAAGTGAAAAACCGAAAGGAGAATATTCAACCGGGGAAATGACCATTCAACACGGTATGCAGTTATTTAATCTGCACTGTGCAAGTTGTCACAATTTTTCAGAAAACGGGATTGGTCCAAACCTTAGTGGTATTACTGCGGAAGTAGATAAGGATTGGTTAGTATCATTTATCAAAAACCCTCCTGCGCTCATAGAAAGTGGCGATGCCAGGGCTAAGGCATTATTTGAAAAATATAAACAGTACATGCCGCCTTTCCCCATGCTGGAGGACCAAGATTTAGAGGATATTCTGGGCTTTGTACATAAGTTTTCGCTTGGCGAGAAGCGCAATAGCAATAACCGACCTGGTGGCTTGCTTAATCCCATTGCAGAACAGATTCCCTCTTCCGGCTTAAGTTTACAATTAGAAGACCATTTTGTCGTGCCAGCCAGCTCTGAGGTAACACCTGTCTCTCGGATCAATAAAATGGTACCGATTCCTGGCGGCCGTCTTTTCATACACGATTTGCGAGGCAAGCTCTATGAAGTGAAAGCAGACAAGACACTAAATGTATACCTTGACCTCCTTGAAATCTTGCCCAGATTTATAGATAATCCAGGTAAAGGCTCTGGCTTTGCAAGCTGGGCTTTTCATCCTGAATTTGAAAAGAATGGACTGTTCTACACGACCCATAGTGAACCTGCCAAGAGTGCAGTTGCGGATCATGCATTGCCTGATTCCATCAAGGTGACTCTCCAGTTCGTTTTAATGGAATGGCAGACCAAGGACCCCAAAAGTGATAAGTTCTCAGGTACACACCGGGAGTTACTGCGGGCCGATATGGCTTCTGGTGCGCATACCTTTCAAGAAGTTACCTTTAACCCCTTGGCCCGACCCGGCACCCCAGATTATGGTGCGTTATACCTCGGTATAGGAGACAGCGGCATGGCTTTGCAGCGACACCCCTCTTTTTGTGACAACAATGAGCACATTTGGGGTTCCATCATCCGTATCAATCCTACTGGAAAAAATAGCGCTAATGGCCAATACGGTATCCCCGAAGACAACCCTTTCGTTGGTGAGTCCGATGCCTTACCCGAAATTTGGGCTTACGGTTTTCGAAATCCGCATCGTATAAGCTGGGATGAGACAGGATCAGGAAAAATGCTCATAACAAATATTGGTCAGCACAGTGTAGAAGAAGTGAACTTGGGTGAAGCTGGTGCAAATTACGGTTGGCCCTATCGGGAAGGCACCTTATTGTTTGACATTCGTGCAAATCCAGAATTGGTTTATCCCATTCCAGCGGATGAAACCGAAAAGCAATATACTGATCCCGCGATTCAGTATGATCACGATGAAGGAAGTGCGGTTTCTGGGGGATTCGTCTATGCGGGTAAGGAAGTTGAAGCGCTGAAGGGGAAATATATCTTTGGAGACATTTCCCTTGGCACGCTTTTTTATTCCAATATTGATGAAGTAGTGCAGGGAAGCCAGGCACCGATATACCGTCTAGATGTTTCTTATGAAGGTAGTCTGACGAATTTATCAACAGTAACAGGCTGCAAAAGGGTTGAGTTGCGCTTAGGGATCGATCAGCATGGAGAACTCTATGTGATGACTAAATGTAATGGTGCAGTATACAAGGTAGCTGGCTGTGAGAAAGTCGAAATCTAAACCGCTTGATTAGACTTCTTTGGCCGATGTAAAATGAGGTTAAATTGATCGTATTCAAATCCGGGATTCGCAAAAGAATCCTATCTAGTAAGTGTTCAAAATTTGATCAAGATGAGATATCTATGCATAACACTTCTTTTATTGGGCAGTATTGTGTTGAGTTGGGGGCAGGCCTTTTCTCCTCCAGAAGATATTGTGATCACATCCGAAAAGGGGAAAGCTGCATTAATCATCACCAGAGCAGGGAAGTTACTCGTAAATGTACGTCCTAAGCGTGTGCGTAAATTCAAAGCTAAGGGCTGGGTGCAATACAGTGATTTTGGTGCCAAAGGAGATGGTAAAACAGACGATATAGATGCTATTGCTGTGACTCACGCATTTGCCAATCAGTATAGGCTATTGGTGAAGGCTGATCCTGGAGCTACCTACTATATTGGTGGGAAAGAACGCATAGCGCTAATTCAGACGGACACGGATTTTGGGACAGCGGCTTTTCTGATTGACGATACTAAGGTGGAAAATCGTGAAGCACCCATTTTTCTCGTCAATTCCCGTTTAAAGCCATTCAAGTTAGATGGTATCCGTTCACTGAAGCGCAATCAAGAGCGCATAGATGTCTCCTTGCCCGGTCCCTGTTTAATCACGGTCACGGATTCTCAGGTAAAGCACTATATCCGATTCGGATTGAACCAGAATAATGGATCTCCGAAGACCGATATTTTCGTCGTGGACAAAAAGGGGCAAGTAGATATGGATGCTCCAATTATCTGGGATTTCGATCAGATTACGGAAATTACGGCGCTTCCGATTGACGAGAGCACCTTGACTATTACTGGTGGTCGTTTTACGACTATTGCCAATCAAGCTGAATCAAAGTACACCTACCACAGTCGGAACATTCTGATAAGACGCTCCAATGTCACGGTCGATGGAGTGGAGCATCGCATCAGGGGTGAAGGAGATCAAGGTGCTCCTTATCGCGGCTTCTTCAGTATCCGTGATTGTTCCTATGTCACGGTCAAGAACACCATCCTTACCGGACACAAAACATATCGAACCATCGGTTCAGCTGGTAAACCTGTTTCTATGGGCAGCTACGACCTTTCCGTTAATCGCGCTTTAAATGTGTCTTTCGTAAACTGTAGCCAAACCAATGACATAAATGACCGCACTTACTGGGGCGTGTTGGGGTCTAACTATTGTAAGAATCTTCTTTATGACAATTGTACTTTATCTCGATTTGATGCTCACAAGGGAGTAGCTAATGCGACTATCCGCAATTCGACGCTGGGGCATATGGGGATTAACGCCATAGGCAGTGGAACCTTGGTCGTGGAGAATAGTACGATTCGCGGCAGAAGCCTTATCAATTTGCGCTCGGACTATGGCAGTACGTGGCAAGGCGAATTCATTATCCGCAATTGTGTTTTTGTACCAGCAGACGGGAGGCCAAGCAATGCTTCTTTAATAAGCGGGTTCTATTCTGGCCAACACGATTTTGGTTATACCTGCTATATGCCAGAACGAATTACTATTGAAAACCTGCAGATTGACGATTCAAATCATCCAGCAGATTACCAAGGGCCTGCTATTTTTCGGAACTTCAATCCGGACATGACGGACGATACCTACCAAGAGAAGTTTCCCTATATCAAAACTAAAAAAGTTATACTTAGAAATGTAAAAACGGCCAGTGGTAAAGCCCTTAGAGTCAGTGATAATCCTATTATGTTTCAGCATGTGAAGATAGACCAGAAATAAGGTGTCTCTAACTTATTTTTGATCTGGATTTAAATAGGTGGATTCGCCAAAGCTGAAAACTTCGGAAGGAGTTCTGGCCTTCTCGAAAATACCTTCCATCTCTTTGACAATTTCTGGATGTTGATTAGCTAAATCAGTCGTCTCCCCAATATCCTTGCTGAGATCATACAGCTCTAGCGGCGCTTCTGGGTTTTTCAAGACCTGATACCGAACGGCCTTCCAGTCTCCTTTGCGAATGGCTAATCTCCCTCCTCGTTCATGAAACTCCCAGTACAGGTACTCGTGCTGGGCTTGGGCCTCTGTTTTACCCCGTAAAGTAGGTAAGAAGGAAATACCGTCCAAGTTGTCGGGTTGATCAACTCTCACAAGATCGGCAATAGTGGGGAACAAATCCCAGAAGGCGGAAACGTGATCGGTGGTCGTTCCCGGGGCAATCTTGCCCGGCCACTTAGCAATCATGGGCACACGGATTCCTCCTTCATATAGATCTCTTTTGAACCCTTTGAGCGGACCATTACTATCAAAATATTCAGGATCAGCGCCTCCTTCTCTATGAGGGCCATTGTCCGAGGTGAAAATGACGAGGGTTTTCTCGCTTAATCCTAGTTCTTCCAATTTTTGTACGATCTCACCGACCTGATCATCCAATATTTCGATCATGGCCGCAAAGGCTGCATGGGTATGTTCTTGTGAGGCATAAGGACCTTTCCGGAATTTAGGACCATCATCTGTGCCTTCATAGGTCTTTTCTGGCGGGTACTTGCCTAAATGTTTTTCCATATAGCTGTCTGGAGCTGCCAATTCTGCGTGCGGGATGATCGAAGGGACATAGAGGAAAAAAGGTTGGTTTTGATTGTCTTCGATGAAAGCTAAGGTCTTTTCGTGGATTAATTCCGGAGCGTAGGTGCCATTTTGAGCATCTGCATTAGCTGCCAAAGGAATACTATCTGTATTGGACCAAAGATGGTTAGGGTAGTAGTGGTGGCCAAAGCGTTGGCAATTGTAACCGTAAAAAGTATCGAAACCTTGCTTCATAGGATCGCCAGTGGATCCCGGAAAACCAAGTCCCCATTTCCCAAAAGCGCCAGTAGTATAACCGGAAGACTTCAATAATTCTGCGATTGTAAAGGCGGATTCAGGTATTGGGTGCTGCCCCTCGGGTCGTACCTCTTTGTTCCCACGAATATAAGTATGGCCGGTGTGCTGACCAGTAAGCAAGGCGGAGCGTGATGGGGCACAAACTGTACTGCCTGAATAATGTTGGGTAAATAAAAGTCCTGCTTGGGCGAGCGCATCAATGTTAGGCGTGGTGAATTTTTCCTGCCCGTAACAACCCAGATCTCCATAACCCAGATCATCCGCTAGGATGTAAATAATATTCGGTAGCGAGATATTCTGTTTGTCTGCTGTGCCATCAGATTTATCAGCGTTTTTCTCTTCTTGACAGGCAAATAAGGCGACTAAGAGACAAAGGACAAGGTGAAAGGAGTATGATTTCTTAGACATGTAAAGTTGGTTTGAAATGACAAAGGAGATGCTAAAACACCTTTTTGGTAATTCTCGGGAGTAAAATAAAGAAATTAGTGCGCAAGCTGCCACAGGTGAATACAATATTAGCTGAGGCAGGGATGAGCATAAAGAAAGGGGCATCGAATGGTAGGCAGCCTAGGTTCGATTGGCTTTGCCTGCGATTAAGCTACTGTCCGGGAATACGCAATGTTTGCCCAACGGAAATGGCGTTTCCTCGCAATTCATTCAATTGTTTCAATGCTGTTGTAGAAGTGTTCCCTTCAGCATCTACTAGTCCATACTTTTTAGCGATAGAAAATAAGGTCTCTCCGGCTGCGACGGTATGTGTCTTTTCGCTTTGAGAATCACCTGGGATAAACTTACTGGTACCATCAGAATACTGTACTTCAATTCCTTGTACAGAAGGATATTCTACTCTTTCCCGGGGTGGAGGAATGGAGCCAGGTTGTACCTCTACGGTATAGTTCATGTTAACCAGGCGATCGCCAAGCGTATTTCGGATACTGTTTTTATCCCGTTCATTATCGAAAAAATCGGTTAGTCGCAGAGAGAAGTTTACCGGAATGGACCGATTTGTTTTGCCAGCTTGTACTAGTGTATCTCCTAAATCTAGGCGTACTGTGCTCGCCCCATGATCATATTCACTCACTCCTCGTTCGGTCAACACATCATTAGTCATCTTGAGGTTTCCAGATAATTTGGCATAAATCTGCTTAGCATCCTCATCTCCACTTGCTCCACCTTGGTAAGCCAGTGGTACGACGACATCAGAAAATGTCTGATAGGTCAGCGGCCGATCTTCTACACCCAAGGGGACTTCGATGGGGCTCATGAGTTGGATAGAAATAGTATCCGACGCAGCTGATGCTCTTCCTGTGATACTGGCAATTCGAGTGGCTTCTATTGGTAATCTGATGAAAATAGAATCATTGGGTTTTAATTTTCGATCTATCACCACAGCTGGTAAGGACAATGTCATGGAGGTAGTATTCTCTGCCACATCTAGTCGAAGTTTGTTCATGTTCTCACGTACAACTTGGGGTTTTTTGGCGATTGTAGGTAGGACTTCAAAACTGTTTTCAAACCACATTCCGCACAAGAACCAAAGCAATAACAGAAGGGCTGCATACTTCCAGGTACGTCTAATGAAGCGGGCAATGGCTTCTCTATCCCTCTTTTCGGAAAGAATGGGTTCAACTAAGGTGTCATGGCTTATTTCATAAATAGGATTATTACCACTTTTGTGAATTCTGCGAATTAATCGTGAATCTTCAAGCTTTACAAGTAAATCTTGCTCTACTTCCAATGTCTCTCTGATATAGGCAGCATCCTTAGAGGTGCGCTGGCGGGATTTTGGTAGCACCAGATGATCTTCAAGTAATCGTCGAGCCCGCTTTCGATCTTGGCGTTTTTCCAGGCTTTTGATCTGGCTGAGATAGTAACCACGAAGCACGGCATCGAGGTTACCTACATCCTCTATGGCTAAGGCTAGGGCGGGCCGGACTGTTTGTTCAGCCTCCTGCTGTTCTTCACCTGCGGCGGATATTTCGTGCTGTTCCATATCTTTTATATTCAATCAGGTCTTACACTAGCGTTTTTTGATTTTCCTTTCCCGCTCAATTATTCTCCGTTCAATATGCTGACAAACGATTTGCAATTGGGAAGGGTCTATTCGTCTGGTTAGTTTATCTTCAAGAAACCCGATTAGTTCATCCAGTACCTCATCACTAATCGTGAAGACTGGGGAGATAAAGCCTTCTCCAGCTAATGAGGCTGGAGCTGCAATCGCTTTTTTAGCTTGTTCGATATCAAAACTTCTGAGCTCATAACTGTTGAGTAACATTTCCGGAAGGTAGGCTTTGAGGCGCTCCAAGTAATGTAGTTTATCAGAGCGCATTGAGATCAATATCTTGGCATCCAGCGGGTCTTCAATTCGTGCCAGGAACTGCGCTACCTTCGGACTAGGAAGTGGCTGTTCCCCTTCCTCTAGTTCAGCATCAATGATTTGCTTCCGCTCTATGCCTTTACGGACAGACTCAGGGGGGATCTGATGATAAAGTTCTTCGAGCTGCCGGGCAAATTCCTCTACCCGTGCTTCTGGATAGGTGAAGAGCTCTTCAAATTGGTCCAGGATAAATACAATCCGAAGCGGGTGGACCGCTTGATCTACTAACATTTTTTTTGCGCTTAGCCAGAGACTGGGTTTTGGCATCGGAACTACCTCTTCCCACTTGGAGTCATCTCCCAGGCAAGCTGCTATGAAGCGATCAATCGGATCTTTTATTAATTCAGAATCCAATACCTCCAATCCCTGCTTTTCCCTTCTAGCTCTTGCCAATTCCGGATCATAGTTGGTAAATCTAATTGGGACAATGTGATAGGGTACATCCCAGTTCCTGATCTCGCTCAGTGCTGGAAGGATACCCGCATTGATGAGTGATGACTTCCCCATGCCTGAAGGACTATGTAAAATGGTCAAATTGTCCAGATCCAACAATCGACATACCGATTGGATTTCTTCATCTCTTCCGAAAAAATATTGCTGGTCTTCAGGGTCAAAGGGCCTAAGGCCTGGGTAGCGTGAGCGTAAAGTGGTCATTTCCATTGAATGTTTAAGCAGGAATAGATTCCTCAACTCGATCAATAAACATCGACAATTTATTCCTTAATTGCCGCCATTTTTTTTCCAATTCCTGTTTGCTCAGGCTATCATAGTTTTCCCATTCCTTTATTTGGTGAAAGCTTTGCTGGTATTCTCCAAGCTCTTGCAATAATGCTCCCTGCTTTCCATCTTTGATCAACAAATCATCCAGCTGTTCAAGTGCTTCTTCTAAGCGGTATTCCTCTGTTAATGTAAGTAGGTCATCATATTGAGAGCCTGCCATAGCTGGAGATCGTTTGCGAAGCAAATCCTCATCCAAACAGATACTGTGCAATCCCGAGACAAATTCATCAATTTTTTTATCTAGAAATGTCACCTTGAAATTGGATTCAAAGAACCTTTTATTTTGCTTGCCGGGACCCGTGGGCTTGGATGGATGAGCATAGGAAATTTCTTTCTCATGTACCTTCAGTACGCGCAAGAGCAACTTCATATACCAATCGTCAAAGGAAAAGCCGAGGAAAACCAGATGACTTGCTTGTTGAACCTTGTCCTGGATAAGTTTAGGGAGTTGACGAACACCCAGGATTCCAAAAATAAACTGATACAAGCGATCCAGGGAGATAACCATCGATTCTTTGTGCCGGACACTGCCAAACAAATTATATATCAAGGGATAGTCCTCTGAAAAATCTTCCAGCTGTTCTGCTTCTTGCAAGTAACTATAAAAGGCATATTGATGATCAATCTGATTCTTCTCAAATACCTCATGCACTAGATCAAATGGATAAGTAGACAAGATCAAGTCAAAAGGAATCTCACTTATCTTCTTAAAGCGATTGAGTTGTTTTTGACCTAGGTCTTGCAGTTTGATCTGGGTCAAATCCATAAACATCCGTTGCCCTCCCGCTCGATCAATGAGTGCTTGAGCGGAAGTATAAAAATCTGGTGGACTATCTGAAGGATGTTTACCGATCCATTTGTGCTGTTCTCGCAAAAGCAATTCAGGAAGGCTGACTTCTTGATCGGAGCTACCAGAAGCAGTAATAGGCCGAGAAAAGGCGTAATTCCCCAGAATGAGAACACACTTCTTTTCCTCAAGTGCATCCAGGATTTCCAGCATTTGATACTTTTCCCACTCGCCTTGGTCTGCTGGGCTGGGTTGTGGAGCGACAGGTTCCTGTAATTTCCCTTGCATTTGCCCTGGAGTAGGAACAATGAAACCCGAATTGGATACCGCATATACTTCCATGGGTTCGGCGATGTTCTTAAAGTGAAAGGAGCCAACAGAAGAGAAGGAGAATTCAGCTTTATTTTTGACTTGATTTCTTACGGTTTTGGATAGAAGGATAGCCCCCGGAACGCCCAGCGATTCTACACGTGAAGCGATATTCACGCCGTCACCGAATGCATTGTTATTTTTGTATAATACATCTCCAAGGTGCATGCCCACGCGCACGGGAACCTTCTGTTCGATAAATTGCTGCTGCAAGGAAGTAGCTGCTCGAAGGCTAAGAAAAGCACTGTCAAAGGCTAAGAGACAACCATCTCCGTAATACTGCACGATTTTGCCTTCATGTAGCGCCATTTCCTCTTCCAGGACCATTTTGAACCTATCCAAGACGGCAAGTGCTTTTTCTTCATCAGCCTGCATCATTGCTGAATATCCAGCAATATCTGCGAAGACAATGATGGCTAATTTTCTGGATTCAAGCATTTTACCGATTGTTTAGGTTGATCCAATTTACAAAATTATCTCAATTCCTATCCTTTTACTTGCTTTAACTCCCTCTAGAGCACTACTTTAGCACATCGGCAATGAACAACCAGAAACGTCAATGGTTTTTTGGAAATCACTTACCCATATTGGCCTTTTGTTCCAAGTCTGTCACTTTCAACTATGTTATATATAGACGTGCAAGATAATATTGGAGATGAGGAAAAAACTTTCAGAAAATTTGAGAAATATCCTGCTAGAGTAAGTTAGAGAGACCAGGAAAATCTTTGTTAGTCAGGATTTCATCTAAGCTTACATCATGAGGCTCTGTTGGGATGAATTCTGCTTCCTGAAAGGGATAGAATAAGCCAACTTTCCTGGCGTTAGGGTGCTTTGTCAAGAAGTTATCATAGTACCCGCCGCCATATCCGAGCCTGTAATTTCGGTGATCAAAAGATAAGCCAGGTACCAAGATCAAATCATATTTCCCCGAAAATGATTGGTCACCTGCTGGATGGCTTGTTCCATATACTCCTTTTTCAAGCAGGTCCAAAGATTGCAATACTAGATGCTTCAGTTTTCCCTTTGCTAAAGTCTTGGGCGCTACAAGGGTCAGCTTAAGTTGTAGCAGGGAATCGATCAAGGGGTAAATATTGATCTCTGTGCCCATGGGAAGGTAGCAGTGAATGACTTGGTAATTATGTTCCTCAATCTTCTTCGCCAGGCTCTGGCAAACCCATTGATCGTATTCCTTCTTAATGGAGAGAGGAATTTGTGATCGTCTTTGTCGCATTTCCTTGCGCAATGCTTGTTTTTGTGCGGTGATACTCATGTGCATGCTCTAGGCAATAGTGGGGGGAATAAAACATAACGATTTAATCTAGTAGCATATCGCTAGATATCCACCAGCAACTTATAACCTACGCCGCGAATGTTGACAATTTTGACGCTTGGATCTGCCTCTAACTTCTTTCGCAGCTTGGAAATGAATACGTCTAATGTTCTTCCTATATAATCCCCTTCATCTCCCCATACTTTTTGTAAAATAAGTTCCCGTTCTACGGGTTCATTTACAAAGGCATGTAATACTGAAAGTAGCTCTGCTTCTTTGTTAGACAGACTTACCTGCCTATCCTGGAAGGACAGGACCATATTCTTCGTGTCGAATTTGGTGCCACCGAACGAAACCAAGTTTGGATTGAGATCCTCAGTAGGTCTTTTTTTTATGGTAAATCCGATGACGCCAATGAGGATAAGCACAGGTATCAGAAAAAAGGTGGATTTAAATGAAATGCCTGGATTGGATCTAGGAGAGGCCATAGTGCCTATTGAATCGGCTGTCTGTAATTGAGTCGAAGTGGTCCCATCCAAAATAGTGATAAACAGGCTATAACAATCTTTTGGCAAAATTCTTCCCGAACACGGTATCACATCTGGGTACGCATTTCGGATTTCGAACGTATGCACTACCTCTTGGGTACTACATTGTTCTATCTCTACCCAATAGTCTGTACCAATCCGCGTTTCCGTCATCACCTGTTTGATGATCTGGACAAAATCACTTGGATCGAATCCAAATTCTGATTCAAAAGAGATTTTGTATCGGTCACCAATCTTCTCAATCGGCAATACCCTAGATTCCTTATCCCCCAGGCAGATCAAAGCCTCGTGCCCGATCATTCTCATGACCACTTGAATACGTTTTTCCTCTATTACTTCCTCCTCTGTACTGCCAAAAGCAGATCCAGTAAGCAAGCATGCGAATACCAGCCAAATGATGGTAGGGAATATTCGTTTAATTGGTTTCACAGTCATAGTACAAATCTATTGGGAATATGGCAGATATAGAAGTGTTTTACACTCCTTTTACACTATTTTACACTAGCTTACCCACAAAAACCGGGCCTCTAACTTAACTTTGTAGAAATGGGAGCTGTCCTTGTATGCTATGAAGTAGGCTCTACTTTGTGGATACCAAGATAGAATTCGATGAATACCCATGATTATGCCAAGTGTTTCCTCCTCAGGAAATGGCGGCGAGAATAGCCATTTACTAGCTGACAATAGCCTAAAAAGAGACATATGAAAAAGAACTTGATTCCCTTGATTGTATTACTGCTACTGATCCCAGATTTTACCACTGCTCAGGAAGCAGCAAGTGATTTTGCCTATAACGTGTACCGGGTTTATCCGACGATTGCACGTGATAAGGAAGAAATTAAGGCAGCTGAGTCCTTGCTTGATCTCAACCAACATTACAAATCTTCGTGGGTTAAGGAATATGTTTCTGTTGAAGTTCTGACCAAATATAGAGGGAAAATTCGTAAAGCTATTGGTAGTGGCGAAAAACTCACCTCAGAGCAAAAAGAACATATGAATGCAGCTGATATTGGTTCAGAAATCTCTATTCGAGTACGCTACATGCCTGATAATACCTTGTCACATAATGATGTACAAGAACTTGATTTTACCATCTCGGTCAACCCCGAAAGAGATGCTAAATATGAGGGAGGAGAAGAAGCGCTACAGAAGTACCTGAAAGAGAATGCGATTGATAAGATTTCTGCTGATGTTTTTGTAGGGTATAAGTTGGCCGCTGTCCGTTTTTTTGTGGACGAAGAAGGACGCATAGTGGACCCCCACCTATTTTGGACATCAGAGGATGAAAATGTCGATGCTTTACTTTTGGAGACCATTTGTAATATGCCGAATTGGGTACCTGCTTCCTACGAGAACGGCCTTAAAATTAAGCAGGAGTTTGCCTGGACCGTAGGTAATATGGAAAGTTGTGTTGTGAACATGTTAAATATTAAAGCGGGAAATGTGCCTGCCTATTAGAGTACATTCTAGATACAAATATTAATAGCTTGGTGCGAAAGCTTGGGTGATAGACAGAATCTGTTTCAACCAATTATTGAAGTTGTCTAAAGTTATTCTGGTAGTTGTCTTACAAACCCTTGATCTCGAATACTTCAGCTCTTTTTCGCCCCGTACATTCCATATACGAAACTCAAAAGCAGCTTCGTCTTCAAAATCAAGCCCTTATAATTCATCTCAACACAAAACTTTAGACAACTTCATTTATAACTAACTCGGGATTGAGCGAAATCTGCACTTTTTTTACCGCGTAATAGTCTTCAAACAGCGAATCCTTGCCTAGCTTTGGGGAAATTTCTTCATTATGGCTGAATTGAAGTTAGCTTCAACTATTATGTTGGGTAGGGATCACAATAATACCTTGGAAGTATTACTGGTGAAGAGGAATAAGTCGCTGGCTTTTGCCGGGGGGCTGTGGGTTTTTCCCGGCGGTAAGATAGAAGAGGAGGAAGTATTGCGAGGAAAGGATGAATTGGATGCAGCAAAAATTGCAGCTGTTCGGGAAACCAAGGAGGAGGCAGATTTAGATATCAATGCAGACCAACTGATCTTTTTTCGCCATTGGACAACACCTGTCAATGAACCACGCCGATATGCTACCTATTTTTTCTTCGGCGCTTGTCAGGCCTTAGCCTCTAATGTACAAGTAGATGATAGTGAGATTATTGCCTACCAGTGGGTGACCCCACAATTGGCCTTGCAGCAATTTGCCGATAAGAAAATTGCGATGATGCCACCTACTATTCTCAGTCTGCAATTGATTAGCAAATGCCGATCGACCAAGGAAGCTAGCCTGCTGCTTTCAGCAGCTACTCCAGTATTTGTTTTACCTGTAATACATTACCTGGGCGGAAAAGTCTTTTGTCTATATGAAGGAGATGCCGGTTATGGTACTGGGGATGCAACTATAGTAGGAGCACGACATCGACTGGTCTTAGATATGACCACCGGCGAGTACAAATTTGAGTTTGAGGACTGCGTGGACATTTTACCCGTAGATGGCGGAGGGCATTGATGAAAACAAGTGGGCTCCGATAGTAAGTCAGGTTGCAAAAGAAAGCCTTTTCCCTAATCAATTCTAAACAGCTTCCGGAATTGGATCAATACCCATAATTTCTAATCATCTAGTGCGGAAATTTACTAGTTTAGCGTTGTTTAAATTTGATAGATTAGCTTTCCTAGATGAAGCTTTTCTGATCAATTTGTTCTATTTCTTTGATAATCAAGATAAGCTTGTCAGAGAAACAATGTTTATCAGTAGCTAAAGCGTATATCAAAACTATCCTTTGGGCTGTAAATGGTTGCTTTAGATCATAAATTCTTTGAAGAAATCACTCATTTTCGCCACTAAATACAGCTTTGAGGTACGCGCTATTAAAAATTGAAGACTTTGGACTGGAAGCGTAGTATGAATATCCGATTAGGTAGAAGGCTCTGGATTTGTTTACATTTTCTACTTTTTATTTGCTCAATTACATTCGCTCAACAAACGCCCAAACAGTACACCGCCTATCGAACACCTATACCCATGGTCATAGATGGACAGGGGGCAGAATCAATCTGGAAGGTGGCTCCCTGGTCTACTCCATTTATTGACATTGAAGGAGATAAGGAAGCGCAGTACCGGACACAAATGAAGATGTTATGGGATGAAGAGTACTTGTATTTCTTGGCAGAATTGAAAGAACCACATGTATGGGGGACTCTACGGCAGCGCGATACCGTCATTTTTTACAATAATGATTTTGAGATCTTTATAGATCCGGACGGCGATACGCATAATTATTACGAATTTGAGATGAATGCTCTAAATACTGTATGGGACCTGTTTTTGACCAAGCCCTATCGGAATGGAGGCATCGTATTAGACGCCTGGGATATCAAAGGGGTGAAAACGGCGGTGCAAATACAAGGTAGCCTCAATGACCCCAGTGATATAGATGAGGGATGGTCAGTAGAAGTAGCCATACCGTGGACGGTACTTTTGGAGGCTAGTGGTTCCGGTGATATTCCAAGAGATAAGTTTTGGCGCATCAATTTTTCCAGAGTGAACTGGACACCGGAAATCGTAGATGGGAGGTATCTTCGTAAAAAAGATAGTGAAGGGGCCTTTTTATCTGAATCTAATTGGGTGTGGTCTCCTCAATATGAAATCGATATGCATCGACCTGAGCACTGGGGGTATGTCTATTTTTCTGCTGACGAACCTGGACATAAACCCGGTTTCAAGCTGCCGAAAGATGAGTACATCAAGTGGTACTTATATGATCTTTACCGGAAGACTATTGGAGCGAGAACCAATAGGGAACGAAAACGAAGCCTTAGCCCGAAAAAGAAGAAGATATGGGGACAATCTATCCGCCCTCGTTTGAGTGATGATCGATTTGGGTGGCAACTCTGGGCGGTAAGTCCTTTCTCCGGTAAAACACTGAGCATCGATCAAGAAGGCAAGTTTCGAAGTAGGTAAAAAGAAATCAATCCGTGAAATAAAATTTAATTATGAACAGACGGCGATTTATTACAAACACAGGGATGCTTGGAGCTGCCTCCTTATTCCCAATAACAAGTTGTTCCATGAAGGAAGATCCGAAATTCAAAATGGGATTGCAGCTATTTAGCATCCACGAAGACATGACCAAAGATCCGGTTGGTACTTTGCAGGCGGTCAAGGCCATGGGGTATCAAGATTTTGAAATTTATGGGTTTGATGACCAAAAGGTAACTTACTATGGAATCGATGCCGCAGAATTTAAGCAGATTTTGGATGATATGGACTTGAGTGTGACTAGTGGCCACTACGGCTTCGCCTCTTATCTGTCAAAGCCAGCAGATGACCTGAATCGCTTCGTAGATCAGTGCATTAAAGGTGCACAGGCGCTTAAGTCTCCCTATATCACATGGCCATGGATAGCTCCGGAGCAACGAACTATGGATAATTTCAAGTTGATGTCAGAAAAGCTCAACGTGATCGGTGAACAGGTGAATGCAGCAGGACTTGGATTTGCCTACCACAATCACGGTTTTGAATTCGAAGAGCACGATGGTCAAATTGGTTATGATGTTATCTTGAAGGACACAGATCCTGCACTGGTGAAACTTCAAATCGACATGTATTGGGTGATGCATTCTTCCAAGTTCACTCCCAAGGAATGGATTGAAAAACAACCTGGCCGCTTTGTCATGTGGCACATTAAGGATATGGATAAGGTGAGCAGAGACTACACAGAACTAGGCAATGGCTCTATTGATTACGTTGAACATTTGCCGGATCCCGTAAAATCAGGGCTTGAGTACTATTACATTGAACAAGGAGGTAATTATACACATAGTGCGATGAAAAGTGCAGCAACCAGCGCAGCGTATTTTAAGGCCAACTTGCAGAAGTTTCTCTAGGATGGTCCATCTTAACAGAAAAAGGGGCCTGCCATATCACAGGCCTCTTGTAAGTATTCTGTTTTGTCGTTAGCCTGATGCTCAACACTGCTTTGAGAATAGTAGGATAGAATGAAGTAGCTTCCAATAATTGTTGCCAAATTGCATATTGCCGAATTTCTAGTCAGTTCCAGAACAGTTTACAAAGAAAATTGTATCATATTCGTAGAGACCGATTGCTTACCTCATCAGAGAACCAAATTTCAATGTGATGTCCCATGAATAGATTTACAGTTACTTTCCTTCTACTGCCTCTTCTATCCATACTGAATAAACCTAATCTCCTTCTAGGACAAGAAATCCCGATTCTGAACTACAGTGTCAATGCAAATGGACAGACCCAGATCGAGGTAAGATCCTCGCCTGATCATTATTATGTATTAAAAGTGAGGCATGAGCAGGATGAAGCGTTTGATATCGTCACTGCATTGAAACTAGGGGAAATTGGGACTACCCAAATTACGGAGCCACTGGCTAGTTATCCTATGGAACACTATCAAGTACTAGAATATGCAAAGACTGCTGCTGCCGATACCGATGGTGATGGCATTGATGACCTGACAGAATTGGAGAACTTTCCAGCGCAGAGCCCCGTGAATGCTGCCACTCCCATAAGTAGTGCGGATGGGGTACTAGCAATCAATGATTTAGCCACTTTTAATCAGCTATCTACCCTAAAAGAATATATTCAATGGTCTGAATTCCTAAATGGAAAAAGGTTTGCCAAGTTCATCATTGTCGATTTCAATACAGCTCCCAAATTATATTTTATTAATGGGGGCAAACATGATTTACATGCAGGTTTTGCTGACTATATAGGCGTGGATCATGTGGGCGATCATGTACAAAAGGGACAGATCATATATCATCCCACTACCTTGTCGAATAATGGAACGCTGGGTACCTTTGCCTTTAACTATAGTAATGGGCACGGGCGTGATTTTGAGGTGGTCCAAAAAACGCTAGAGTTGCTTGCTGCCAATATGCCCTTTTTATCAAATAACCTATCCTACATTGTGACGGGGCTTAGTCAGGATGAATATGATAGAGATCAGGCCTTGTATGATAACTCTCGTATTCCCATCCTCCTGGAAGAAGATGTGTATGCTGAAATTGATTATTGGGGCTTGCATCAGGCTGAAGGTTATGGCCTACTTCGCGAACTTAGTTTGGAAGATATTCCTGGTACTAAAGACATTGTACTTTATAAGTTTTTGCCCAATGCCTTACCGCGTGTTGGAGGGATCATCACCTCCGTCATTCAAACCCCGCTTTCCCATGTGAATTTGAGAGCCATCCAGGATGGAGTGCCTAATGCTTTTATTCGGGACCCGCTATCTATTGATTCAATTGCCAATTTGCTAGATAACTATATCTACTTTAAAGTAGAGCAAGATAAATATTACATCAGAGAGGCAACTCTGGCGGAAGTGAATAAGTGGTTTGAGGCTATTCGGCCAGCAGAAGGGCAAACTCCCCCACTAGATTTGTCGTATACATCGATTTTGCCTTTGGATGATATCACCTTCGACATGATCGACGGTTTTGGAGCAAAGTGTGCAAATATTGCAACCATGCGGACTTTCGACTTCCCGGATGGTACGATTCCTAATGGTTTCGGCGTACCCTTCTATTTTTATCAAGAGTTTATGAAGTATAATGGCTTTTTCGAGCAGGTGAGAGCTATGATTGACAATGAAGAATTCCTGTTTGATCGAAATTTAAGGAATGAAATGCTCAAGGACTTTAGAAAGGAGATAAAGAAGGCGGACATGCCAACTTGGATGCTAGACCAATTAGCGGCTATGCATGCTTCTTTTCCAGCGGGCACTTCTATTCGTTGTCGATCAAGTACAAACAATGAGGATTTACCCGGTTTCAATGGAGCAGGACTCTATACTTCAAAGACACAACACCCAGATGAAGGGCATATTTCCAAATCTATTAAGCAGGTCTTTGCCAGCTTATGGAATCTAAGAGCATTTGATGAACGAGAGTTTTATCGAGTTGACCACTACACTGCTTCCATGGGTGTCTTGTGCCATCCCAATTATTCTGATGAAAAAGCAAACGGGGTAGGGGTGAGCATTGATCCTATTTATCAAACGAAGAACACTTTCTACTATCTCAACTCACAGGTTGGAGAGGATTTGATCACAAATCCGGGTAACACTTCGATTCCAGAAGAGATATTGTTGGATAAAGTGGTGACCAGTGAAGAGGATCATATTGTGATACGTCGTTCTAATCTAATACCCGAAGATCAGACGATCATGCATGGAATTTACTTGGATCAGATGAGAGATTATCTATCGGTCATTCATGATGAATTTGCCCTCTTGCATGAGGCCACTGATAATGAGACTTTCGCGATGGAAATCGAGTACAAGATTACCAGTGAGGATCAACTTATCATAAAGCAAGCTCGACCTTGGGTGACCTTTACACAGCCTTCGGACTCAATGGTGGTGGAAGATCCCAATCTAAATTTTAAAATTTATCCCAACCCGACCACTGAATACATCATTGTGGATTGGGAAGATGCGCCACTTAATAAGGTGGTTATTAGTAGTATCTTGGGGCAAGTTTTACTGGAGAAACCGCTCGAACCTTCAGGTGTTTCCAAAACCCAAATTGATATCAGAGAACTCCCTACTGGCGTTTACATCTTGAGTGGGGTTGAGCCCGGAAAAAGTAGCTATCTTTCCCTAAAGTTTGTGAAAAGATAAGGCGTAATTGGTAGCTCGGATTTGCTATCGACTAGGTGAAAAGAACGTACCCTTTATTAGCAAGGTTTTGCCAAAACAGAGTGAAATGAGACTTCTAAATCGAAAATATTCACACAACATCGCATTTTAGTATTATCAATCTGTTATAGCACTTTGTTTAAAAAACATTGTCATGAAAACACTTTTGCTCTTACCCATCCTACTAATTTCAAATGCAGTATTAAGTCAGCAACCCGCAGAAGTGCAACCGTTTTTGCGGGACATATTTGCTAATTATTCTAATATTAGAGATTTCACTATTTCGTCAGCAGAAAATGAAGCTTACTTCACCCTTCAAAGCCCATTGGCAGAGTTTTCAGTAATAATTATGATTGAAAAGAAGAATGGTGCTTGGGCTGAGCCTGAAATCGCTAGTTTTTCTGGCAAATATGCTGATTTGGAGCCCTTCCTTGCACCAGATGGTTTAAGGTTGTATTTTGCCTCAAATAGGCCTGTTGATCCTACTTCAGATAAAGCAAAAGACTTTGATATTTGGTATGTAGAAAGACCTGAAAAAGAAGGAGAGTGGTCGATCCCTTTGAATATGGGAGATTCGATTAATACCGAGTATAATGAATTCTATCCTTCTGTTGCACTGTCAAATAACCTTTACTTCACCTCGTATCAACCTCATTCTAAGCGAAGAGATGATATCTATATGAGTAAATGGGACAATAATACTTATTCATCACCTATTCCGTTAAGTGATTCCATTAATACAAAGGGATCGGAATTTAATGCATTTATTGCACCAGATGAATCTTTCATTATTTTTAGTAGCTGGAATCGAAAAGATGGTGTAGGTGGAGGTGATTTATACATTAGTTACAAAAAGGGGATGGATAGTTGGAGTAACGCAAGAAATCTAGGAGAAAAAATAAACTCAAAGCAAGTTGATTATTGTCCATATGTAAATGTCGAAACGGGGACGCTCTTTTTCACAAGCAAAAGAAGTGACTTTAATGTTAGGGAGTCGGGCTATAGCAGTTATAGAGCGCTCATGGATGAGATTAATAAATATGAAAATGGCTTTAGTAGAATTTATCAGGTTAACATTGGCAAGATTCTTTCTCGTAAAGAAAGTAAGCACCGGTAAAATCATGATTGGCTGACCATAAGCGGAGCAGAAAAAACAACTTTGCGTACAAGCTGAGCAACTTGCAAAAGTCATCCACCAAGGTAGCTAATTGACAGAAAGATCTTGTAAAGCTAAATCCCTAATGAGCTACGAAAAACATCGACTCCAATACCTCAACCGATACCCCGCAGTTGAGGATCTGGCCAAGCGGGCTAGAAAAAGAATTCCTCACCTAGCCTGGGAGTACTTAGAGTCTGGAACCGGAGATGAAGATTTGACCCGGAAAAACCGAGAGGCCTTACAAAGCATCACTTTCTTACCTCGTTTTTGCAAAGGCCATTTACAACCTACGATCGAAACAACATTATGGGGGAAGAAATATGCCGCCCCATTTGGTATCGCCCCAGTCGGATTAACAGGATTGATGTGGCCGAAAACTGAGCAATTTTTGGCAGAAACCGCTCATCGTTACCAAATCCCTTATACATTGAGCACTGTGGCAACGGATACCCCAGAGGTGATAGGCCCTATGGCGGGAAGTATGGGATGGTTTCAATTGTACCCGCCTAGAGAGGACAGTTTTAGAAAATCTCTACTGCAAAGAGCAAAAGATTCGGGGTTTCATACCTTAGTGGTTACAGCAGATGTGCCCATGCCGAGTCGCCGAGAACGAATCAAACGAGCAGGCTTACGGATGCCTCCTCGGCTTACCCCCAGTATGATCTGGCAAGGGATTACACACCCGACCTGGACTATCGCCACTTTGCAAAATGGCTTACCTCGCCTGAAAACAGTAGAGAAGTATACTACCCATACCAACATGAAATTTGTTAGTAACATGGTAGGCAATCGCTTGGGGGGTACACTTTCTTGGGAATATTGTCAAATCTTACGGGAAGAATGGGCGGGTCCCTTGTTACTAAAAGGTATCTTGCATCCGGAAGATGCAATAAGGGCCAGTGAGATTGGATTTGATGGTATTGTGGTGTCGAATCATGGAGGCCGTCAATTTGATGGTGCAGTTCCGGCCATCGAAGCTTTACCGACAATCGTGCAAGCAGTAGGAGGAAAGACCAAGATACTGTTTGATAGCGGCGTTAGAACGGGATTGGATATCATGAGGGCCTTGCAGATTGGAGCGAACTTTGTATTATTAGGCCGCGCCTTTATATATGGAGTAGCGGCCTTGGGCCGCTATGGCGGGGACCACGTAGTAGAAATACTGATGGATGACTTGAAAAATAATATGGTTCAATTTGGCCTAGAAAATATTTTGGACTTTCCAAACAAGCAATAGTAAACATGAAAGGTGAAAAAGGTCGCTTAAAGCAATTGATGAAAACGGTAGGGCCAGGTCTCCTTTTTGCTAGTGCAGCTATTGGAACCTCTCATTTAGTACTATCTACACGTGCAGGAGCACATCATGGAATGGTGTATCTGGGGATCATTCTAGCGGCTTTGGTTTTGAAATACCCGTTCTATGAATTTGGACCTCGTTATGCTAGTGCTACAGGGTATAGTTTACTGAAAGGGTATCGAGAACAAGGCAGCTGGGCAGTAGGCCTTTTCTTGGCGGTGATCTTTATCAATATGTTTGCCGTGACTGGGGCAGTAGGTGCAGTCAGTGCGGGTTTGTTGGCAACAACATTTGGCGTTGCAAGTATTCCGGTACCGCTACTGGCAGGTTTGGTAATTTTGGTCACTGTGATATTGCTATTGGCTGGTGGATATTCCGGTTTAGATAAATTCATAAAGCTCATTTCTATTGTTTTACTATTAACGGTCTTTACGGCTTTCATTGCTGTACTTATCAAGGGACCAATAGAGCCTATACAAGACTTCCAGACTCCTGCTTTATTGGAAGGAGCTGGCTTGACCTTGCTCATTAGCTTGTTGGGTTGGATGCCCGCTGGTTTGGAAGCTTCTACGATGAATAGCATTTGGGTGGTAGAAAAGTCGCGCGTCGAGCAGTACAAACCTAGCTTAAAAGAAAGTCTTTTTGATTTTAACCTGGGATACATTTTTGCAACCGTCTTAGCCCTGATGTTCATGACTATTGGTGCCTTTACTGTATTTGGAAGCGGTGAGTTACTGGAGGGCAATGCTACTCAGTTCTCTAATAAATTGTTAGGTGTATTTACCGCAAATCTTGGCCAATGGGCTTATCCAGTTTTAGCTATTGCAGCCTTTGGCACTATATATGGAACCTTGATTACCATCATGGATGCTTTTCCCAGGAGTTTTGTTCGTGGGCTACGTGTGCTGAAATTCGAGCGAAGCGAAAAGACAGCTGAGCAACAACAATTTCTCGATCGATATTACAAGGTTACCCTTGTTATAGTAGGGATTGGAGGTTTTCTGTTGTTTTATCTATCCGCCAAGAGTATGATAAAAATATTGGAGTGGGCTACTGTGATTTCTTTTATAACGGCTCCAATTATTGGTTATATCAATCTGAGAGCGATACAAAGTAATGACGTTTCAGCGGCTTATCAGCCATCAAAATGGATGATTAATTTGGCTTATCTAGGTTTATTTGCTATGATAGGCTTTGCAGGATACTATTTAATGAATATGCCTTAAGGGTTTTGGTTCCTTCGAGTGAAAATGTTCAATACCGACACTAGGCTCGCAATTCCATGATAAGAGAAACTTTATTAGTATAATTCCGTATGGAGTACCATACCAGCACGCGCCTGACCTAGTCACGTGAAAGATGGTCAGATTCCGATACAAAAAAAGAGATAATGTCCTATAGCACTTCCGAACAATTGGCACAATTACTAGTGAAGCATGGTTTTATTGAGCGGACCAAGCAGGAATACCCCGAAGATCATGAAGAGGTAGTGGCCGGGAATTATGACCCGGATCTTCATCGACGAGTTTTTAAGTACGGAAAGCATTTTCTTATCCATTTTGAGCAAAGTACCTTCCGCGCGGTAAATGGTTTTTTTGGATTCAGATGCTCGACATTAAAGGAAGGAGAGATTAGAGCGATTCTAACCTACATCCGACTCCCCAATCATACCAAGACAGCTATGCAAAATCGCTGTCGAACCATTCTTGAAATAGAAAAAGAGTACAAAAAGATCAAAAAACAGGAAGAAAATGACCGAAGCATTACCGACAAGAGAATTGTCGATATGTTCGAAAGCATAGCTTTACCTGTGCCAAATCCGTCCTAGAGACACTAGGCTTATTTCATCTCATAAACGGTATAACCGCCCTTAATTGTTTCCATTACATTGATGTCCTTGATTTCAATGGGGTTGACTTTCAAGGGGTTGCGATCTAAGATGACAAAATCAGCAAGCTTACCAATGCTGATTGATCCTTTGGTATCTTCCGTATGATGCTGATAAGCTCCATTAATCGTTAAAGTTTTCAAGCCCTGGTAAACGGAAGCCCGTTGATCAGCCCCCATGATGTTCCCCGATCTTGCTTGTCTTTCCACGGAGGTCCATAGAAGAAAAAGTTGATCAGGAGGAGTGACGGGGTAGTCTGTATGATTGGTAGCAATTATTCCCATCTCATCAGCAGTCTTGATTGGGCTAAGGAAATTCGCTCGTTCACTCCCAAGGTTCGCAGTGTGCGTATCTCCCCAAAAGAAAGCATGATTCGTGAAGAAGGATGGAACCAATTTATAAGAAACGTATTTGTCGAGCTGGTCTGGTCGTACAAATTGAGAGTGAATCACTACTGTACGTTGACCATCTACAGGCAAGCTAAGGCTATCGGTAACCTTTTCGTGAGTATCTAATAACATATCAATTGCAGCGTCCCCATTGGCATGCGCATAAAGTTGAATCCCCTTGCTATAACAAAGGGTCATGACGTTTCGCAAATAACTAGGCGGGACCATAGGGAAGCCTCGGCAATCGTGCACACAACCTGGGACTTTCGTTTTATAGGGGTCCTTAAAATAGGCTGTTTTGCCTTGTGGTGATCCATCCGTAGTGATCTTAATACCGGCCAGCTTGAGTCCGTTATTGTATTTACCAAAGGATTCTTGATTGATATAATAATCGAGATGGCCAAAACTACCCAATACCTCCAAATCAAGGTAGAGAATTTCCATGGCGGCCGCTTCTTTAAAGACCTGATACGCCAAGCTATCTGCCAAGCCTTCCTGCATAGTTGTGATGCCAAAACTGGCATAGTATTCCTGTCCCTCATACACCATATCTACCATCTGTTGGAAACTTACCGGAGGGATGAGATTGGTTATCAATCCCTGTGCAGTTTCTTGCAGGAGTCCGGTGGCTTTCCCATTTTCATCTCGCACGATTACACCACCGGGGGTATCCGGCGTGTCATCATCAATACCGGCTAGTTCTAAGGCTAAACCATTGCCGACGCCCATATGGAAGGAGGCGTGGCGAAGATACACAGGGTTGTTTGGAAAAGCTTCGCTTAGTTCTTGCTGATTGGGATGTCTTTGTTCTTCCAATTGATCAGGATCGTACCCCCAACCTAAAATCCATTCACCTACTGCAATTTCTCGCTTTTTCTGATGTTCTTTTAAGGTGCTGATGAGGTCTGGAATATTTCGTACTCCCGCAACTGGCGGAGAACTAATATTGGCCTGCATCAGCATGCGAAGTCCGTAGGCAAAATGGCTATGGCCATCGATAAAACCTGGTAAAAGCGTTTGCCCCTGCAGATCCTTCAATTTTGTGCTATCTCCTTTAAATCGCCTCAAGTCTCTTCTCTTTCCTACACCAATAATTTTACCGTCCTTTACAGCAACAGCATCTACCTTTCCCTTGCCATCATACTTTTCATCCATGGTAATGATCTGACCATTGTAAAGAATCAGATCAGCAGCTTTGCTAGAATCTGAACCGGGAGAGGTGCAGGCAAAGGATAAGATGAGGAGACAGAGGAAACTTCCAATTACTTTAAGTGTCTGCATGGATAGACATTATGCTGGTGAAAAGAGATACTCTGGTTTTCGAAGGCACTAAATATGTATGGATCCTCGACAAATCTCATGTTTGAAGACACACAAAAATGAAATCAAAGGCTTCCTTTGGTCGCTTTAATATTTCATTTTGCGATTGTCTACGAGGTTTGTGGAAGTAGGGCATAAACTAATGTAAACAATTTTTATCGCTTTCGGGAATCCAACTCGTACCTGCCAAAGCAAGGAGATATCAGGCACTATTCTTGTGTTCAACTGAAAAAACACCCGCTTTTGCATTTGGTTATCACCGCGTTGAGACTTCTTAACCAAAGTCAATGACTCTCATTTGTAGCTCCTGTAGTTTTGTTTCATCAAGAATCAAACAGCAAAAACAAGCTATAATGAAAAGATATTGTCTGACCTTTCTCCTTCTGTTTTCGATCACAGTCATTTGGGCACAATCCCTTACTCAAACGGTAAGAGGAACCATTATGGATACGGATACGGAGTTGCCATTAATTGGCGCAAGTGTACTCCTTGCCGGTTCCGAACCACTGATCGGAACTACCACAGATGTTCAGGGAACTTTTCGCTTGGAAAACATACCCGTCGGTCGAATTACCTTGCAACTTTCCTATTTGGGATACGAAAATGCTGTGATCCCAAATATTGTCGTGAATTCTGGAAAAGAAGTGGTCTTACAACTACGGATGCAGGAATCTGCAGTTCGGATGACTGAGGTTGTCGTGACGGTGGACCGAAATAAAGGAGAAGCGGTAAATGATATGGCAATGATTAGTGCTCGTTCCATTTCGGCAGAAGAAACTAATCGTTACGCGGGTGGTTTTAATGACCCCTCGCGTATCATGTCCAATTTTGCAGGAATCACAAGCACCCAAGATGGCGGGAACGATATCATCGTGCGGGGAAACTCACCGAAGTATGTACAATGGCGTTTGGAAGGCGTGCAAATCACCAATCCGAATCACTTCGCAGATCCCAGTGCAGTGAGTGGGGCCGTGAGCACATTGAATAACAATCTTTTAGCGACCTCGGACTTTTATACAGGCGCGTTCACTCCCGAGTTTGGCGATGTACTATCCGGTGTATATGATGTGAAACTCCGTGCAGGGAATAATGAGAAATTTGAGTCGGTTTTTGGTGTAGGACTCCTCGGTACGGATATTACTTTTGAAGGCCCTTTCAAAAAAGGGTATGGCGGTTCATTTTTGGTGAACTATCGATATTCAGTAGCTTCCATTATCAAGGAGCTAGGCTTGATCGATGTAGATGGTGTGCCCAAGTTTCAGGACGCTGCGTTCAAAGTTGTTTTGCCGACCAAAGACTTTGGCACCTTCTCACTCTTTGGCTTGGGAGGAATTAGTAGCTTTTTCTTTGAGGATGTAAGCCCGGAAATATGGGAGACACCGGGCGATCGCTTTATGCAAGGCGAGATTGCTGAGGACTTTAAGAAGGGGGCTCACCTCCTAAACACGGGCTTGAATCATACCATTGGTCTTGATCAGCGAAGTTTTATTCGCACGACCTTGGCCTATTCGCAAGAAGGGATCGAGGATGATGTCTTTGAATCGAACCGCATCCGGATCTTGAGTGGTGAAGGAGAGGTATTGCGTGATTCTTTCGTCAATCGCCGACTGAATTGGCAAAATAGACTCAAGAAGTCGACGTATAGGGCGGCAATTACTTATAATAAAAAGATTGATGCCCGAAATAAGATACAGATCGGATCTAAGTACGCCCTTTTCGACTATGATATCAAGCAAAGCGGACTAGAGGAGGAAGGAGATGGAAGAGTCAGTCTATTGGACTTTAAGGAAAGTATTAGTACGCTTCGAAATTTTATCAGCTGGCGACACCGTTTGGACGACCGATTGAGTTTAGTAGCGGGCGTGCATAATATGAATGTGTTATTCAATGATAAATCTACGCTTGAACCTCGTTTGGCCTTAAACTGGCAAGTAAGCCCCACTAGTTCCATCCAAGCGGGCTATGGGATGCATAGCAATATGGAAAGTATCCACAATTATTTTGCAAAGGTGGAACAGGCTGATGGCTCTTTCATTGAGCCAAACAGAGACCTGGATTTGCTAAAAGCTCATCACTATGTGCTTGGATATGAGCAGCGATTTGGCAAAAATATGCGAGCTAAGATTGAATTATACTACCAGGATTTATATAACCTACCTGTAGAGAATAGTGATACAAGCCTGTATGCCACAATCAATGAGGGGCTGGATTTTCAATATCTAGATCTGGTCAATGAAGGGACCGGAAAGAACTATGGAATTGAAGTTACGGTAGAAAAGTTCTTTAGTAACAACTATTATTATCTGATTAATGCTAGTGTTTTTGAATCGAAATATACCGCGCTGGATGGTGTAGAACGGAATACCCAATATAACGGAAACTACTTATTGAATATCCTATTCGGAAAGGAATTTACAGCACGTGGGCGGAAGAAGAATCAAACCCTGGGCCTAAATGCTAAAGTATTCTTTGGCGGAGCGCGAAAGATTATTCCCTTATTGAGGGATTCAGATGGTCAGCTGGCGGTTGATCCAGCAAATAATCGATTTTGGGATTTTGGGCGCGCCTATGAAGGAGGTTTAGAGGATGTTTATCAAGTTGTTCTATCGGCAAGTTACAAGTGGAATAAGCCGAAGACGACACATGAGTTATTTCTGAACCTGGATAATGTAACAAATAATAGGGGGAAGATCACTGAATTTTACGATGAAGATGAACCTGGTAATATTGGATACCTCACCCAGTTTGGTTTTTTCCCTAATTTAATGTATCGAGTATATTTTTAAGAAATCATCCATTGAGCATGAGCAGAATCTATCAACTAAGCCCTCGGCGCTCCTTCGCCTGGATAGAAAGACGCTGGGGGCAAAAAACAAGACAAGGAAGTCGAGAAGAAAAAGCGAAGGGGGCGCAATCCTATGTGCATAACGACCATCGATTGTACGTGCTGCATAAGCAAACTACAGCACTAACCCGATATTCTCCATTGCAATTAACAGAGTCTGAATGTTTAGTAAGTACTATTTGCCAACTGCTCAAAATGATTTATACCTTACATTGGCTTCCTCTTCTCCGGGGATCCAAAAGCCCGACAAAATAAACGGACCTTTTGGCTGGCGTAGAAGGAAGGTGAATAAGGCAATCTTATTGCAATTATTACAAACGAAATACAAATAAAATCATGCGTCCCACTACCATGAAAGCCATGTTGTGCCCCGTCTATGGAGGCCCGGAAGTATTGACATACAAAGAACTTCCGACTCCATCGCCGAATGCATCTCAAGTATTGGTCAAGGTTAAGGCAGCAACGGTTACTGCTGGAGATTGCGAGCTGCGTCGCTTTCAAATCACACCATTATTTTGGTTACCAGTACGCTTGTATTTTGGGATTTTGAAGCCACGAAAAAAAATGGCGATCATGGGGCAGGAGTACGCAGGGGAGATCGTAGAAATCGGAAGCGCAGTGACAGGGTACAAGGTAGGAGATGCTGTCTTCGGTTTAGCTGGATTGGGTTCTGGGGCCTACGTAGAATATCGTCTGCATACAAACCTGAAAGGTATGGCTTTGAAACCAGCAGGAGTCAGCTTTGCAGCTGCGGCGACTATCCCCACAGGCGGCCTGAACGCAGTACATTTTCTACGAATGGCGAAAATCAAACCCGGAGATAAAGTACTGATAAACGGGGCAGGGGGGAGTATTGGGACTTATGGCGTGCAAGTGGCGAAGCATCATGGGGCAGAAGTCACGGCGGTGGACAGTGAGGAAAAACTGAAAATGCTGAAAACGATTGGGGCTGATCATGTAATTGATTACAGAAAACTCGACTATCGTGACAATGGGAAACAGTATGATGTAATCTTTGATATCGTTGGTCAGGATTGGTCATCCGCGCGCTTGTCTTCATTGAAGGAAGGCGGAAGATATGTGGGCGCGAATCCAACTTTCTCGATGGTTATTCGATCTCTTTGGAACCGGATAAAGGGAAGCAAGAAAACCGTACGTACGGGCTTGGCTGGGGAGACCGTAGAGGACTTCAAAACCCTGACTCAGCTCTATGAATCTGGCGCTATTCATGCGGTTGTAGACCGAGAATATGAACTAGAAAACCTAGTTGAAGCCCATACTTATGTCGATACTGGACGCAAAGCAGGAAATGTAATTATTAATGTAGATGGAGCGAATGAAAAGTAGTTAAGCAGGCCGTCATTCTACCCTAAGATTTCCCCCTAAGACTGGTGGGTTTCTATCGATAGAATATGGTCTTCCATCGAAAGGAATAGGTGAAACTGTTGGCAATTGTTAGTTTCGTTAGTACGAATACTAAAAGCATTTATTGCAATGACCGTACAGCACAACACCTTTTTTTCCGACCCTTCAATACCTACAGCAGAAGAGGCTTTACAGGATTGTATGAATTCGGAGCCGTCTCTTCGACCACATGAGATGGAGGCTGTCTTAGGCCTCATTGAGATCAAGCATTATGAAAAAGGAACCCTGTTATTACAGGAAGGTCAATACGCGAAGGAATGCTTCTACAATGTGAAAGGTTGTGTGCGTCAATTCTATCTAAAGGGCGGTGATGAAAAAACTACTTTCTTTTACCTAGAAGACCAATCGATATCTTCGATTAATAGCAGCTCTTTGGCTACTAATCCGGTGGATTATTATTTGGAATGTACAGAAGACACGGTGCTAGCAGTTATGTCTCATGAAAAAGAAGCGGAACTCTATCGTTGCTTCCCACGCTTTGAAAGGCTATGTCGGCAAGGGCTAGAACGTCAAATTGCGATTTACCACAACATGCTTACTACTTATATGACGACTTCACCTGAAGAGCGTTATTTGAATCTCCTGAATGAGCGGCCACAACTTTTGGATCGAGTGCCCCAATATCAATTAGCCAGTTATCTTGGCGTAAAGCCGGAGTCACTTAGCCGAATTCGGAAGCGGATTTTAACTAAGCGGCAAGCCTCATGATTCCCCAGAACTAGAGTAAATAAACTAGCAGGTGGCATTGCCTGAAGTCTTGCGTAGCCATTTCTCCGTAGAAACCTACGATATAGTGCCAAGGCCTTTTGCTGTGAAATTATTCTTTTCCCCAGTTGTCTATTCCTATTCATATGAGACTTACCTGAATGTGCAAGAAAAAATCATTGTGCGGTATTGATCCTGCAAAAAACGGATCACTTTTGTCTCTTCCCAATCTGTTGCTCTTTGTTAGGATATAATTCAATTGTATTTAGAGAGAAAGTCCATTAATTTTTTCTGCTTCGGATTGAGCTGTGGGAAAACACCCATTTTTGATTTTATTGTGTTGATAATCAGTTATATGAATGTAGACCATGCTTGACTTGTAGAAGTTGGAATTGTCTTCACTGAGACTCTTAAGCTCGCGAGTATAAACTTTTTACCGAACGTTCGGTTATTATAAGAAAAAGAAGCATGAGACCACAGAAAGTAGCACATAGAGATATTATGGAGGGACTGCTGCAGGTTCTCCGAGCAAAGGGCTATGATGGTGCTAGCTTAAGCGATCTCGCCAAAGCTTCGGGCCTAAAAAAAGCGAGTCTTTACCATCGGTTTCCAGGAGGAAAACAGGAAATGACGACAGCCGTGTTGGGTTATGTAGGGGAATGGGTCGACGCAAACATCCTCGATGTATTACTAGAAGAAAAAAAGACAACAACGGAGCGACTGGAATTGGCGTTAGCTAATATCGATGAGCTTTACAATCGCGGTAAGTCGATTTGTATATTCCGGGCTTTGACCACACATACAGGATTGGAATTGTTTGGACAGCAAATCCAGGCAGGAATGGAAAAGTATGTTGATGCTTTTACTCAATTGGGAACCGAATTGCAGATGGACCCGATGGAGGCCAGAAAAGAAGCCCTGCAAACCTTGATCGATATTCAGGGCGGGCTGATCGTTTCCAAGGGCTTGCAACAGGAGCACATTTTTGAACAAACCTTGAAAGGTATTCGGGAACGATACTATAGGTGAGAATATTTTTGCAAAAGTTATTTACCGAACGTTTGGTAAATATAAAAACTAACATATTATGCCACAAGTAAGAGTGATTACCAGCACGGATAAATACAAAACAGATCTCATCACATCCACGCACCAGATAGTAGCTGATGAACCTGAACCCTACGGGCAAGACTTAGGCCCAAACCCATATGAATTTCTACTGATGGCGATCGGCAGTTGCGTTGGAATGACCCTAAGGATGTATGCAGACCGAAAAGGTTGGGATTTGCAGCAGGTGGAGATTGAACTAGATCAGGAGAGAAAGCATGCAAGAGACTGTGAAGACTGTGATTCTGAAGATGGTTTCATCCACGTAATCCAAAAGCGATTGCGTTTTAGGGGAGATTTAGATGAAAAGCAAGTGACCCGCCTCTTGGAGATTTCCGAGAGATGTCCCGTTCAAAAGACATTGCTCAATGAAATCAAGATTGAAACCAAGCTTCTCCCAGACTGACAGCGATAAAACGTTGAATAGACTGACCATAAAAGATACCATCATGAAAAAAATAGCAATCAACGGCCTGGGTCGGATAGGACGTACAGCTTTTAAACTCTTAATCGATCACCCACAATTAGAATTAGTGGCAGTGAACGACATTGCTCCGATCGATAATATCGCTTATCTGATTCAGTATGACAGCGTACATGGGACCTTCGAACAGCAGGTGGAGGTGAAAGAGAACCAACTACTGATAGGAGACCGTTCCATCCCTTTTTATAATGAACGAGACCCTGAAAACCTCCCTTGGACCCAGCTGGGAGTCGACGTAGTGATAGAGAGCACGGGTCTATTCACTAGCGAAGAAGATGCGACGAAGCACATCAAAGCAGGAGCTACTACTGTTGTGCTTTCTGGCCCCACCAAAAGTCCAAATGTACCCACCGTAGTGCACGGTGTCAATAACAAAGATGGCCATACCCAGATCTTTTCCTGTGCGAGTTGTACGACCAATAATATCAGTCCAGTGATTGAAATATTAGGGAGAAGGATTGGCATCAAGAAAGCGATCATGACCACCATCCATGCTGATACCGCAACGAATCGTACCGTGGATTCAACCCATAAAAAAGATGTGCGCATGGGGCGCTCAGGCTTAAATAATTTAATCCCAACTACGACTGGTGCAGCTATTGCTACCACGAAAGCAATGCCTTGGTACGCTGGGAAGTTTGATGGAATGGCTGTTAGGGTACCTATTGCTGTCGGATCACTTTCGGACATCACTATCGTAACGGAAAAATCTACCAGCGTAGAAGAAATCAATCAGATTTTGACGGAGGAGGCAGCTACAGATCGATATGCAGGCGTATTTGCCGTTACCAATGATCCAGTGGTGAGCTCTGATATTATCAAAAGCCCATACGCTTCGATTGCTGATCTGCAAATGACAAAGGTGGTAGATGGAGACTTGATTAAGGTCTTGGCCTGGTATGATAACGAATGGGGATTTACCAATCAAATGATTCGACAAATCCTTGAAATTTAGTGAAGTTGGAAGGGGAGAAGTTGAAGCGCTGGAAGGTGAATGAGATAGTGGATTTTGACTTCTCTTCCTTTAAGTCCTTATTCGATAGCAAAACAAATAATACGATGAGTAGTATATTTCACCAGGGGGAATTGGCTGTACAAAAAATGGCGGGCCAATCCGACATGGCGCAAAGGGTCGGCCGAATGATCAGCGGAGAGATTATGGGAGCAGCGATCCCATTTATTCAGAATCAGCTGATCGCGTACTTAGGGACGATTGATTCTCAAGGGCGGGTTTGGGCCTCACTTTTGGTTGGAGAGAAAGGTTTTGCAGAAGTGGCCCATGAAAGTGGGGTAATCTTCCATGCATCAATGCTACGGAGTACAGCAGAAGATATTTTCTATAAGAATATAAAAGAGAATCCTCAGCTAGGCGTTCTCTTTCTTGAACCAGAACACCGCCGAAGATATCGAGTAAATGGGGCTATTGAACGCCAAGCTGGGCGCATGCTAGTCAATGTCAAAGAGGCTTTTGGTAATTGCCCTAAGTACATACAATCCGCGATCTTGTCTACTCCGGTAGAGGTTACTCCTCTTTCTCCCCAAATTACAAATGGGACTGGACTGAATCCTACTATACGAAACTGGGTAGAAGCAGCTGATACTTTTGTAATGGCTACTCGAAGTGCATCAGGTAAGGTGGACACATCCCATCGTGGTGGGCGGCCAGGCTTTATCGAAATTCTATCCGATGGCCGGTTGCGCATTCCCGATTATCCAGGAAATAGTCTTTTCCAAACTTTGGGGAATATCTATGAAAACCCAAATACAGGCTTGTTGTTTGTAGACTTTGAAAAGGGCGAAACATTACAGTTAAGCGGTAAGGGAGAATTAACTTTTGATCAATACAGCGAAGCTGATCTCAATAAAAGCGGAGACACTGGACGCTTTTGGTTGTTTAAAACGGATCAATGGATCTACACCCAACAACATCATTCAATCGACTGGGAATTCTTGTCCTATTCTCCTTTTAATCCATAGCGTTAAATTTGATCAAATAAGCTTCAAGCCGATCCATAGCTATTTGGAGGTGTTCGGTTGAAACTGCTGTGTGGACGATGCGAAAAAGGCCTTTCTTCTGGTGTTGAAAGCCTACACCCGGCGTGAAGAGAATTTGTGTATCCCGGAAGATCTGCAACCACAATTCTTGTTCGGCCTCAGCAGTGGGGTCGCTCAAATAAGAAGAGAAATCTGCCCAAATGAAAAGACTACCTCGACTCGGGGTATAAGGAATATTCAAGCGTCGCAGCATTCTGACAATGACCAGGTAGCTCTCGGTGATTTTTTGCCTGTTTTCCTTTACGTAACTAGCAATGAAGTCTTCTCTTTTGAAGAGTTCTTGAACTAACCACTGTACTAAATTGGAAGCCATTTGAGGGATATTGATGTTTCCTAAGCTGCTTAACAGGGTTTCATTTAAGGTATGGATCACTCCAAGGCGCATGCCTGATATGGCAAAGTCTTTGGACAGGGCATAGATCAAATGCAAAAAAGCGCTTTGACGATCTGCCATAATCTTAGCGAACGATTGAAAAGGCAAAGGACGAAGATAGTCTTCGGACAGCTCAGGGTGTGAAGTGTCGATTTGGGATAGGGCATAAATCTCATTCACCAACAAATGGACTTCATGTTGAATACACCAATCTGCAATAGCTTCCAACTGTGGAGTGCTATAGGTACAGCCTGTCGGATTGTCGGGAGAGGTAAGTAAGAGTAGCTTGAAAACCTTTCCTGCAGCTTGCGTCTCCTTCAGGGTGCGATCGAGGTCGGCTGGAGTGACAAGGGCGAGACTGGCCTTGCCGGAAATGTCGTGATGCGTCTGCAAATCCCAACGCTCCATTCCACTTTTGATGCCTAGGTCATTCTTGTACATTGGATAGGCTGGAGCGGGAATGACGACAAGGTCACCAGGATTGGCTACTGCAAAGGAAAAGACTTCTAGTGATGCCGCAGCCCCTGCGGATAGAACCAGATTCTCGGCACTTATGGAACTGCTCCCGAAATAGCGCTGCATGAAATCAGCCATGATTTCTCGGGTTTCGTGAAAACCAGCTGTACTCGTATACTTCAAGGGCCATAAGGGCAAGCTCATTTCCTGTAAAATCTGGTTAAATTCTGCTTGGATTCGACCAGCCATCACACTATTCTCTGCCACATTTAGGGGAAAGGCACCGTCTGGGTTATCAGTTGGGTGGAAGAGGTTTTCCATTGCTTCCATAAACATTTCGATGTCAATTCGGGCCAGTTGGCTTGCCAGTTCTTGACCCCGCTCAGATAGGCTAGATAGAGCATGGGGCTTCGTATTTGGTGCTGTCATAAGGTTGAAAGTAGGTAGAGTGACAAAAATAGTGGGCTGAATGTAAGGAATTCCTGCAGAAGATATACATCTTGAAGTGTAAAGTAAGGCTCTTAGCGGCCCATTGAACCCCTAATTTATACCCCCAAACCATGCCAACCCTCTTTGCGTTTTTATTTCTTGTCAATTTTTCAACACCCACTATATCGTTTCCAACGAAAACCACTGTTCATCAGATAAAATCAGATAGTAGCTATCTAAAAACACTTTTGATTTATCTCAACAGTATTCCAGATTACCAGAAAACGGATCATTTTTGTCTGATCGAAAAGACAAAACTTGCCGAAAGGTACATCTGGTGGGATCTTAAGCCTGATGCTATGTCTTATATAGCCGAACGCGAGCCAAAGCTCTTTATAATTGACGGCACTCAATTGATTGGACCAGATACGAATGCCATTCACTTAGGGGATCGCCTCGCAAGGATTGAAGCGTCTTTTAAAATACCGAAGTCAGTCATTAAAAATTCACTGCCAGTTGAATTCTGGAGTGAGAAAAAGTCAAGAAGGAAATTTAAGAAAGACGCGGGAGAAGGTTGGGATAAGTTTTATCAAACCAGACCCAGATCGATCGGGATCATCGGAATGTCGGAGATTGTTTTTGATGATTCAGGACAGTTTGCTGCGGTTTATATTCAACACAGCCGTCATGGACTTGATGGAGCGGGAATCCTTTTGATCATTGATTGGCACAAACAGGAAATCGTTAAGAAGATAGAACTATGGGTTAGCTAATGTCTTCCAGAAAACTTCTCCCTTCAGAAACCATTTTTTAAGAAGCCTTGGAGGTAGCTTCGTCGATTGTGTTGCTTCCGAAGCTGCTTGCTTTCGCAATTCAAAAAAATCAGACTTTCGAATTTCGGGCCGTTGGGAAAATACTTTGTGAATTGGGCGCGAAGTCGGTCCGAATGCTCACCAATAATCCCAAGAAAGTTAAAAGCTTGACGACGGATCATGGGATAGAAGTAGTTGGTACAATGCCGACTATACTGGATTAGACTAACACTACCGCTTTAACTGAGAAAGTTGCTTTTGATATTGCGCCAGGTCTGGATCAGCGTGCTTTTTTGCCAACTTCACGGCTTTCTCAAATTGTGATTTAGCTTGTTTGGTATCCTCTTTTTGCAAAAAGGCTTTACCCAAACCATAATGCATTTTAGCCAAGCGTTGCGGATCTGGATATTTAGAGATTCCAGCCTGATAGTATAGGATGGCATGATCTAGATCATTGTGTTTTAAATAGAATGCTGCCAAGCGATTTTGCCAATAAGCTGAGGCATAACGAGGTGTTGATAGGACATCGGCGAATTCATCCATAAAGTAACTAAAAGACTCAAAATCATCTCGCTTCCATGCTAACCAGATCAAGCTATTTTTAGTACTGTTGTCAATTTCGGTAGAAAAACCAAATCGCTCTCCTCTCGCCTGAAAGTATTGCTTCAGATACGTCATCCCACCTAGATCTTTATAAGCCTGGATACTACTGAACACGAGTGAATTGAAATTGTGATAGAAATAATTCAATCCATGATAGAGGGCCAGGTAGGGGAGAGACTCATGAACTTCTTCGTTGTATTGCTGGTACTTCCAGGTGAGGTTCTTAGGTGATTTTTCCTTGAGTAAGTTGGCTAAATCATCGCTATCTTGGATGGTATAGATATCTTTGATAGAATTGGCGATAAAGAGGTAGTTGTGCTCAGGTAAGGGGCGCTTGTCAAAGGCGTCAATCATTTCTTCTTCTATATACCCTCCATTCGTCAAGATCACCCCATCAAAGAGCTGCCTTTCGTGCAAAAGCGCATAACAAGCAAAATAAGATGCGGCTTCCCATCCAAATAGAATGCGATCATCAGCCAGTCTAAACTTTCCTTCCAGGAATGGATTGAGTTCATTATCCAAAAAACTATGAAACCTTTCCCGCTCATCCCAAAAAAGCGTACGCCTGAGAGGGTTGGCATTTTGAATTCCCACCACAATCATTTCTGGCAATTGATCAGGTACTCGCAAAGACTGTTGAATGGCCACGCCATTGGTGAAATGCCATTGGCCATCGAGAATGTACAAGACGGGATATTCCTGTTCTGATGATTGATAACTTTCAGGCAAATAGATATGGACTTGCCGATCTTGATTCAAGATATCCGAATGGATCGTGTATGTATTAGCAATGCTGAAGTCAGATTGAGACCTAGCCGTGTTAATCCCCATAAGAACAGGCAACAAAAAAACTAGAAGTGTTAATACCCTCATGTATAGTTCAAGCTTGATAAGCAAAGCAGCAATATGGGCTAAGAAAGGCAAGGAGTAAAGGCTTACGGTCTAGGTTAACAACTCATTAACAGCTATCAGTAGACATGATCAGGAATGATGATAATTCCGCTTGAGGTATGGAGTTTGAAGAAAGAAAATGGAGTATCTTTGGGAGCTGTAAAGAAACCTTGGAGGAAAAATTTATCCCGAATCTAGGCACCGTCTAAATTCGGGATATTCAATGGCTCTAAATCCTAGAGAATAGTCATGGCTACCTCCTAGTTACCTCCACCATTTGGAGGTGCATTAGGGTTCATTGGCCCCGCCGGTGCATTAGGATTGTATCCGGTTCCACCTTTTACAGCGGCTACACAGGACTTTGCTACCTCTAATTTCTTAAAGTCAATCAGTTTCTTTTTCATAATGATTGGATTTATTGAAGAAACGATCGGGAAGCAGAATGTATTATCTGTTAGTTATTACTATTATGAATCTGGTACTATACGTCTAAAGTTCATATAGGGAGGACATATGTAATGCAGCCGAAAAGAGGCACTACATCATATACTGTGTTAGGAACAGCTTTCTTTTTGTTATGCAGTTTGGAGCTTATGAAGATGTTACTATTTTATTCTCTTGCCTAGCAATTCTGTAAACAATAATAAAAGCCCATACCTGAAGTGCAACAATGATGACATGCATTCCAAAATCAATTAGCGGAGGACCAGCATTTGCATATGGGAATAGCGGATCAATAAATGTCTCCTGACCTTCACGAAGGATGCTCAAAAGTAGTACGATAAGATATTGGTTAGGATTTTGAGTAATTAGAACAAAAATAGCTATGGTTATCATGGCAATGAGTCGTCCTGCCGTAGTGTATATAATATTTAGATCTGGCACACCTTGAATTGTTATTCCTGCATCAATTAGCGTTTGATGATCAAAATAGAACCAATACACTTGTATGACCATAAATAAGATGATGACCATTTGGAATATATTCACCCAGGTTGGAATTTGACTGTTCTTAAACATTTTTAAATTCATTTTGATGGTTAACGGTCTTGTCGTAAAGGAGTCCGAATATTAAAGCCCCTAAAATTGAGACGGGCATCAGCATAAAATCGAATAGAAAAAGCCCACGTGGAATTTTTTGATAAAAACTGAGAACAAAAAGTCCCGGAAAAAACAGCACCCAACTAAATATCTGTAGCCAGTAGAAAATATAGAATGATGTTAAAATTTTCCTTTTGCTGGATTCACTTCTCTCCTTTTTCTTCGTCATTACTAAGGATAGAATTCCAAAAATTATAAGTGGAGCACTTATCGCAACTGGCGTTCCTTCTCCAGCTCCAAATAAGAATATGCCCACACTTAATAGAGAAAATAGCAAGAGTCCTCTTTTGTCAGTTTGTAATTGTGTAACTGAAAGAACGATAAGCAGGATGGAAACTGAAATGGCTAGAAGCCCTAATACATAATGAGGTATGCCAGTTAAGAGTGAAAATACAGGACTACCTTGCATTACTGTATAAAATTCATGGTTGGGCCAGTTCTTTGGCAAAGCTTCAGTAGAATGGCTTTCCACCAATATCGAACCTTTAAGTAATTCAGCACTTCCATGTAGAATACCAACAATCCCTATAATAACTCCAAAAGTGACTAGGCACAATTGAATCTTGCTCTTTGTCAAAATTTTCATAGTCAACCTTTCTTAGATGGAAAATACAATTGTTACCCTAAGCTACTATTAAATGTTACTTTAGGTTACTTTTAAATTGAAAACAAGCGTATTTTGAGGTAAAAACTGGTTACCAATTGGTAACAAATAGATGAAAATTCATAGATTATGAGAGTAAAGGATTTGAATAAATGCCCATTAACGGCAGCACTGAAAGTAATAGGTGGCAAATGGAAGCCAATAATTATTCTAAACTTGCGCAAATCACCCAAACGATTTGGACAACTTGATTATTCAATTCCACAGATTTCTAGAAAGGTCTTGGCATCCCACTTATCGGAGCTAGAGAAAGATAACTTAGTGATACGCCATGCATATCCTGAATCACCACCAAGAGTGGAGTATCGTTTGTCCGAAAAAGCTAAGGAACTTGTTCCTGTATTTGAAGCTATGGCAGAATGGGGCACTTACTTGATTGACACGGATTAGGTTGTTCATAAGGTGAAGTCTGGTAAACCCAAGTCGAGAGAAATGAACTTTGGATCTAACGAGGTGCTGAACGGAGATGCCTGAAATATGAAAAGTTGGGAGAGAGGTAAGGTCTTAAGTTGAACAGCCATTAACAGCTTGCAAGAGTGAGCGCGTTTTTAAGACTGTACACTGTCGAGCTCAGTAAATCTATTAATCCCCACCTGCTTTTGTGTGTTCCTAGTCTCAATTCTAATATAACAATAGCTATGCTGCCATAAGGTACACTGTACAGGGGGTAGATAAATAGACATGCTTCTTCAGCTAGATAATACTTAGGAAACAAGTTTGATTCCCTTTCAATTTCGTACTTACAAAAAGCTCGAAGTGAACCAAACTTGCTTTTCCATACTAATCCGTTGAGTTTGTAAAGAGGGACTTGACTTATTGAAAAGCATGCTCCTAAAAGATGATGTCTTCCGTAATGGTCATAACTCCACCTTTAATAATTGCTGATTCTTCAGGCGTCAAAGTTGTAGTTTTCTCCTTGAGCGATTCCAGGGTATTCTTATTAGTTGTCATAGAGGAACAGTTATTTGATATTAGAAGAGATGGGAGGCTATGCATTGTAGCCTATCCGTGACAATATAATTCAGAAGCCAATTAGAACAGCAGGTCATTGATCAAGTAGCAGCCTATCTAGCTGAGTGGTAGTGTTGAGATTCCCTATGGCAGAGTGATGCAAGCTGATCTCCTGGAGAAAATCAAGGACTAGGTCGAAAAATATTGACCAACCGCACTTATTCTCACAACTTATTGCAGATTCAGCAAAAACTATCGCGCTATGTGGGAAGACTTGAAATATGACTTGTCAATGATGACCTTACCCAACGTCTTGAAAACCTTCCTCCCAATCCTACTTTTTTTCGGCTCATGGATTTACGTTCCATACTATAAATCTAACTACCGCTGCCGGAGGAAGAAATTTGAACGAACCTTTGATGCTGAAACCTGTGGCCAAATCAGCAGCATTAGAAAATTATACCATCCCGCAGGAGAAGATGGCATAATCCGCTTGAAAGGGCATGAAATCACCTATCAAATGACAATTGATGAAATCTCTTACCAAAATACACTAAGCGTACCTAGTCAAGTTGATTGGGCAATCCATAAGAAATTAGCCCAATGGGTTAAAGGGGAAACGGAAGCCTTGATTCGCTACCAATCCAATGATCCGGCCAAAAATACAATCAAACTCATTGACTTTGTTTACTAGAGGAAGCCATTAAGGCGTAATATCCGTAATAATGATAGTGCCACCTTTGATGGCCGTCAATTCAGTTGTACTCAGTTCTGATACTTTGTCCTTTAGTTGGTCGAGTTTACTCTTTTCCATTTTTTTGAAGTTGTATGAGGAAAACAGCTGCAAGCTAATTCAGAGGGGACGAAAAATTCCGACAACTTATTCAGGAGCGTTGGGACAGGATGGTTGAGGGGGTTGGTTGAGCGAATGGAGTACTCTTTTGGCAAGATTCTCCCTTCTACCTGGCAAAGAAAAGGAGCCATCGATTGGATGGCCCTTCTGCTAGTTTGTGGAGCTAGTCGGAAGTTATGAATAACCTTATTTTTGTAACAACCTGAAAGTTAGTAGATTATGGCCTTCTTGTTTTGTCCGTAGACAAAATCGTGTCTATGAAGGAGAAATAGAAAGTTTTTTACAAAGAACTTATCATTCCGTAAAAAATATTTAGCAGGAAGGTTGAGGTATGAAAATGTCAGTTGTACAGTCTAGCGTTGGAAGGGGCCGATCTATTCAAAGACTTTTAGCCCATATTTCTTATTCATTTGTTTCATTGAACCCCTTACATTTAATTTGGACTCTATGCCTATGCCCGCCATAGTTAACGTCAAGTTGGGTATCTTATCTAGCACATTTAATAGAGGTGTTTAGCTAGGTCAACTTAAATAGCTTTTCTAGTCTAGGGCTAAAGAGACTAATATGATCGACTGCGGCTTTTCCAAACTCTGGTTTGCCAGATATCTTAATCTTTATCTTAGAGCCGCGTTCATGGTGATGCATAAATTTAGTTCTACGATAATAATCTCTTCCTGTGATATAAAATTCTAGAATAGTCTTTGCGTTGAATATTTCTTTTAGAGAGACTGTTACAAAAAGTGTGTCAAGTTAAGTAACAAAAAATAAGACTTAACTTAGACAACATGAAGAAGAAAAAGAGCTTTGACTTTGATAGATTTAAAGAAGAAGCGATCTCCAAGCTTAAATCC